>Ga0335079_10001762_pt1 | contig 24738 bp, 24 predicted proteins | sample Lox_Sample_33_FD_206719 | JGI IMG/M metagenome (GOLD analysis project Ga0335079, IMG submission 206719) | Soil microbial communities from Loxahatchee National Wildlife Refuge, Florida, United States - Lox_Sample_3.3 | ecosystem: Environmental > Terrestrial > Soil > Wetlands | place: USA...
CGCCGGCACGTTCGGGCGGTTGCACGCCCCCGATGCAATGACGACGACGCGCGACGTGAGCTCGCCGCGGTCGGTGGCAACGTGGTAGCCCTCGTCGGCGGCGCGCAGCGCCGTGACGTTGGTGCTCGTTCGAACCGGTGCATGAGCGTGCTCGGCGAACCGCGCGATCAGGTCGGCGACCTCACCGCTCGTCATGTAGCCGTCGGGCTCGTCGCCCTCGTAGCTCATGCCCGGCAGCCGGCTCTGCCAGTTCGGCGTCAGTAGGCGGAGCGAGTCCCAGCGCTCGCGGCGCCACGAGTTCGCGACTTCGCCACGTTCGAGGACGACGTGGTCGATCGACCGCTGGGTCAGGAAGTAACTGGCGGCGAGGCCGGAATGGCCTGCACCTATGACGACGGCAGTGAAGCGCTCGATGGCGAGGGCCCTCAGTCGACTTCGACGGTTACCTCCGTCGGGTTCGTGAGCGCGTCGAACACCGCGGAACGCTTCTGCGACTGTGCCACGAGCGCCTCGATCTCCTGTCTGGAGGCGTCCGCATCGATCTTGAAGGTGACCTTGACGTCGTTGAAGCCGTTCCTGACATCGCTGTCGACACCGAGAATGCCGCGAATGTCGTGGTTGCCCTCGACAGTGGACTCGATCGAGCGGAGCTGGATCCCGCGGTTCTGCGCAACCGATGCCACACCGGCAGTCAGGCAGCTCGCCAGCCCGACGAGGAGATACTCGATCGGCGTGATCCCGTTGTCGGACGCGGCGAACACTTCCGGATGATCGGCGTCGAACACCGCTTCGGTCTTGTGGCTCTGCTCCTCGCCGAGCCCGAAGAAGTTCTGGATCGACGTCGTGCTATGGACGCCGTTCTCCCACCGCGACGAGGCGCGCCAGGTGAACTGCGCGGCGTCGGGGGCCCCGGCCAGGACATCGCGCGCCTCGAGCAGCGCCTGAACGTTGACTCCGTTATCGATGACGGTCATCGCTCCCCACCTCTCCTGTCCCTGATCTACTTCACTTTTCGAAGGAACGGCAGACGATACACCTCCATGACCCGAAGACCAGCGGCGACATGACGGCCCCGGCGGTCGGGCTTCCCGGCTCGGTCGGGACGGTCGAGACGCGCTACCTCGACCTTCCGGCCCCGGTCCCGCTCGACTGCGGCCGCGAGCTGGGCCCGGTTCGCATCGCCTACGAGACCTACGGCGAACTGGCGCCCGGCCGCGACAACGTCATCCTCGTCTGCCACGCCCTGAGCGGCGACGCGCACGCCGCCGGATTCTCGAAGGAAGCGGCGGCGCGCAGCACCCGCGACGGGTTCGGGGCGGACGACCGCGACGGAACGACCGGCAAGGGCCTCGGATGGTGGGACGGGATGATCGGCCCCGGCAAGGCGTTCGACACCGAGCACTACTTCGTCGTCTCCACGAACCTGCTCGGCGGCTGCCGCGGCACGACCGGGCCCTCGTCGATCGACCCGGAGAGCGGCAAGCCGTATGGCCCCGACTTCCCGGTGATCAGCGTGGCCGACATGGTGCGAACCGAGCGTGCGTTCCTCGACGAGCTCGGCATCGAGCGGCTGGCGGCGGTGGCGGGAGGCTCGCTCGGCGGCATGCAGGCGTTCGAGTGGGCGATCCTGTATCCCGACCAGGTCGACGCGGTCGTCGCGATCGCGAGCACGCATGCGCTGCAGCCGCAGGGGGTCGCGTGGAACGCCATCGCCCGCGAGGCGATCATGCGCGACCCCGCCTGGCGCGGCGGCCGTTACCTGGAGACCGGCGATGCGCCCGAGGCGGGGCTCGGCGTCGCGCGGATGATCGGGCACATCACGTACCTGTCCGCGATCGCGCTCGAGGACAAGTTCGGTCGGCGGCTCCAGTTCGCCGACGACATCCGGTACACGCTCGAACAACCGGAGTTCCAGGTCGAGAACTACCTCCGCTACCAGGCCGACTCGTTCGTCAAGCGCTTCGACGCGAACACCTATCTCTACACATCGCGCGCGCTGACCTACTTCGATCTCGCACGCCAGTACGGCGACGGATCGCTCGCGCGCGCGCTCGAGGGCATGTCGGCCCGCACGCTCCTGATCGCGTTCAGCTCGGATTGGCTGTACCCGCCCTCGTCGTCGCACGACATCGAGGAGGCGCTGCGCGGGCTCGGCAAGCCGGTCGAGCTGCACGTGATCGAGGCGCCGTACGGCCACGACTGCTTCCTGCTCGAAGAGGCGCGGCAGACTCCGCTCATCCGCAAGTTTCTCGGAGAGCCCGCATGAGGCCGGAAGAAGAACGCGCGTTCGGCTTCGAGACGCGTCAGCTCCATGCCGGACAGCGGCCCGACCCGAATACCGGGGCGCGCGCCGTGCCGATCTTCCAGACCACGAGCTACGTGTTCGAGGACCCCGAGTCGGCGGGGGCGTACTTCAACCTGCAGGAGTACGGCAACACCTATTCGCGCATCATGAACCCGACTGTCGCCGTGTTCGAGGAACGCGTGGCGAACCTGGAGGGCGGAGCAGGCGCCGTCGCCTTCTCGAGCGGTATCGCAGCCCAGGCGGCCACGCTGTTCACGATGCTCGAGCCCGGCGATCACGTCGTCTCCTCGGCGGCGCTCTACGGCGGCACGGTCAACCAGTTCAAGCATCTGCTCCGCAAAATGCGGATCGATCTGACCTGGGTCGATCCCGACGACCTGGAGGCGTGGCGAGGCGCCGTGCGCCCGAGCACGAAGGCGTTCTTCGGCGAGACGATCGGCAACCCCGCCGGGAACGTCCTCGACATCGAGGCGGTGGCGGGGATCGCCCACGACCACGACCTGCCGCTGATCGTCGACAACACCTTCGCGACGCCGTATCTCTGCCGGCCGATCGAGTGGGGCGCCGACATCGTCGTTCACTCGGCGACGAAGTTCATCGGCGGGCACGGGACGAGCATCGGCGGGGTCGTCGTCGAGGCCGGGACGTTCAACTGGTCGAACGGGCGCTTCCCCGTGGTTGCGGACCCCTCACCCGCCTATCACGGGCTGAAGTTCCACGAGACGTTCGGCGTGTACGGCTACCTGATGAAGCTGCGGGCGGAGACGCTGCGCGACCTGGGCGGGGCGCTGTCGCCGTTCAACGCGTTTCTCTTTCTGCAGGGACTCGAGACGCTGTCGCTCAGGATGGAACGCCACGTTCGGAACGCTGCGGCGGTCGCCGCGTTCCTCGACGAGCACGAGCTCGCCGCGAACGTCACCTATCCCGACCTGCCGCAGAGCACGTACCGGCCGCTCGTCGACAAGTACCTGCCCCGCGGCGCCGGAGCCGTCTTCTCGTTCGACTGCGCCGGCGGCCGTGAGGGCGGACAGGACCTGATCCGCGGCGTGACGCTCTGGTCGCACCTCGCCAACGTCGGCGACGCAAAGAGCCTGATCATCCACCCGGCCAGCACCACCCACCGGCAGCTCAGCGATGCCGAGCTGGAGGCGGCCGGCGTCGGCCCGGGGACGATCAGGCTCTCCGTCGGGCTCGAGTCCATCGACGACCTGATCTGGGACCTCGAGCAGGGGCTCGGGCGCGTGACATGAGCGAGCTCGAGCGCTACCAGGATCCGGCGACGATCCAACGGCTCATCCACACGGCGAGCACGATCGCGGTCATCGGGCTCTCCGGCAACCAGCTGCGCGCCAGCAACTTCGTCGGCTACTACCTCAAGCGCCACGGGTACCGCGTGATCCCGGTCAATCCGCACGAGACCGAGGTCCTCGGGGAGACCTGCTACCCGAGCCTGTCCGACGTGCCGGTGCACGTGGACATCGTGGACGTCTTCCGCATCGCCGACGCCGTACCGGAGATCGCGCGAGAGGCGGCCGCGATCCACGCGGGCGCCCTCTGGTGCCAGTTCGGTGTGATCAACCTCGAGGGAGCGCGGATCGCCGAGCAAGGCAGCGTCGACGTCGTGATGGACCGCTGCCTGAAGGTCGAGCATGCACGGTACGTCGGGCGGATGCACTGGCTCGGCTTCAACACCGAACGGATCACCTCGGTTCGTACCGGGCTTCAGTGACGACGAACCACGCCCCCCAGGTTCGACTCGCGCCGGGCAGCCCGGAGGTCCTGGCGCTCTTCGAGAGCGGCAGGCGCGCGTATCTCGACTCGGCGACGTACGGGCTCCCACCCAGGCCGACGGTCGATGCGCTCCGGCGCGCCCTCCTCGACTGGCAGACGGGTGCCGCGAACTGGGAAGAGGACTGGGAGCCCGCCGGCGAGCTCTGCCGGCAGGAGATCGCGCCGATGCTGGGCGCTCCGCCCGAGGAGATCGCGCTCGTCCCCGCGGTCAGCGTCGGCATCGCACCGGTCGCGGCCGCACTCGGCGCACAGGACGAGCTCGTCGTTCCCGACGACGAGTTCCACTCGCTCCTGCTCCCGCTGCTGGCGCTTGCCGAGCGGCGCGGAGCCCGCGTGCGCCGGGTGCCCTTCGCGGAGGTCGCCGACGCCGTCGGCCCGCGGACGACGCTCGTCGCGACGAGCCACGTTCGCTCGAACGGCGGCGCGGTCCAGGATCTCGACTCCGTCGCGGCGCGCGCAGCCGAAGTCGGTGCGCGGGTCGTGGTCGATGCGACGCACGCGGCCGGACTGCTTCCGATCGACGCGAGCCGGCGAGGCCTCGACGTCGTCGTGGCGGCTGCCTACAAACATCTGCTCTGCCCGCGCGGCGTGGCGTTCGCGCGCATCGCGCCGGACGCGCAGCGCGCCTACGCACCCGTCAGCGCCTCATGGGTGTCCGTCGACCCGCGGACGTTCTACGGCGACGGCGCCGACCGGCTTGCGGCCGACGCACGCCGCTTCGACGTCTCGCTCGCATGGCACGCCTGGGTCGGAGCGGTCGAGTCGCTTCGCTTCCTCAACACGATCCCGGACGAGGAGCGTCGGGGGTGGTCGGTCGCGCTCGCATCCGAGCTCGCCACTCGGCTCGGGCTCGAGCCCACCGGCTCGTCGTTCCTGGGCGTCCCGGTGCGCGTCACCCTGGGCGAGCTGGCCGGCAGGCTGGCGGAGGCCGACGTGGCGGCCGCGATCCGGGACGGCGAGGTCCGCGTCTCCTTCCACGTCTACAACACGCCGGCCGACGTCGACTACGCCGCCGAGGTCCTCGAACCGCTGCGCTGAGGCGTCAGCCTTCGACGCGAAGCACGCTCGCGCGTGCCTCGAAGCCGTCGCCCTTCGGCGCGCACGAGTACGGCCCGACCGCGACCGGCTCGTCCAGATAGAGCGTGCGAAAGACCCGCCACGCGCCGTCGTTCTCCACGGAGACCTCGATCGTCCCCTCCGTGCGAGCGGCCCGCAGCCGAACCTGCCAGGCGCTCCACGCCTCGCGCGACCAGTCCGACTCGCCGCGCGTGTGCACCGCGGACAACCAGAGCTCGCCGTCCAGCTCGATGCCGGCCTTGAGCCAGCGCTCCTCGGTCGACAGCACCATCAGCCCGACCTGGTCGTAGCGGTCGGCGAACGTCCCTTCGACGAGCAGCTCGACTTCGAAGTCGCCGGCCACCGCGGTGAGGAACGAGCACCCGTTGTGCACCGGAGGCAGCCCCTCGGTCCGGCGCCAGTAGTCGGTCCTGCCGGGGCAGCGCCACCTCAATGCCCCGTCGTCGAGGCTCCAGCGCGTGGGCTCGCGCGTCCACGACCACGACCGCGACAGGAGCTCAGCGTCGAGAGTCACTACGACTCCGGCGGGCCGAACGCGTAGCCGTCGACGGCATCGATCCGGCCGCGCCACCACCCCGCACCGCCCGACTCGCGAACGTGCACGTACGTCACGTCGGGCGTGTCCGGCGGCAGCCGGAACGAGAACGGCTCGATCCCCTGAACGCGCTCCTGCTCGGCGAGCGAGCGGTACGCCTCCCCCAGTTCGTGCAGGTCGGCCTGCTCGGCCTCGGCTGCGATCCCGTCGAGGTAGTCGTCGACGCTCACGAGCGTCCCGGAAACGGTCGAGCCGCCGACCCACAGCGTGACCGGGATGTTGCCCAGGCCTGCATTCGCGAATCGAACCCAGGCCGAGAGGAGCCTGTCCTGCGCCATTGTCCGTCCCTTCGGTCGTCGGCCCTGCCCGGGCGAGCGTACTTCAGAGGCTCGGGCGAGGAGGCCGCGGCCGGAGGGCGTGACGGCTACAGCTTCGCGTAGACCTGCTTGGCGAGCTTGAGCACGCTCGCCGTGCCCGTGCCCCCGCTCACCCAGACCTCGCCGAAGTGCGAGCCCTTGGTGAAGGTCACCGCGACGAAGGTCGTGCCCGGCCTCGTGTTCGTCGCGAGCTTCGCGCCCGCTCCGAGGCCCGCGGCGGCCTTCTGCTTCGTCCCACCCGGCCACGCCGCCGGCTTGTACGTCTTCGGCGCCACCGTCACGACCAGCCGTGCCGCCGCATACGTCCAGGAGCAGGTCTTGGCCGCGACGCCGTGGCTCTTGGCGGAACCGGAGGTCCCGAACTCGGGTGTGTCGGAGGAGGCGCCGAAGGCGGTGTTGACGGCGCCGGACGACACGGCCGAGCACGGATCGGGCAGCGCGCCCTGGCGGGCTGCGGTCGCCGGGACGACGAGGAGCAGGGCGAGGCCGGCCAGCATCACCAGCGACGCGCCGAGCCTGCGAACGGAAACAGCGGAATTGTTTGGCATGGGCGCGGCAGTGTAGCCCGTCGAGGCGACGCTTTGTACGACTTTCGCCGCGGTCCCGGACTTCCTCGGGCTCACCCGATAGCGACGCCGCCGCGCGGCACCGCGGCCGAGCGCGCGAGCACGCGGCCGCGAGCATCGAGCGCCTCGACCGCGAGGTAGGGCGCGCCGGTCGGCACCTGCAGCGTCGTCTCGAACCCGCTCCTCGCCACGCTCGGCCCCGCGGCGCTCAGGTTGTCCGCGTTGATCCCGGCCAGCGCCTGCCAGCGCGCGACCGCCGTGGCGCCGTTCCAGCTCGCATAGACCGTCGCATTGTCGCCGCCGCCCTTCGCCACCGCGATCGCGGGCCGAGTCGCCGGCCGTCCCGTCCACCTGAACCGATACGCGCGGTAGGAGTCGTCCCCCTTCGTGAACGTCGCGTCGAAAACGATCCCGCCCGCCGGCGAGAACTCGGTCACGCGCGGAATCGCACCCCACCCGACGAACGTGTCGCCGTTCGGGAGCACCTGCATGTTGCCCTGGCTGCCGGCGAGCGTGCCGTTTGCGAACGAGCTGACGAGCGTCGCGGTCTTCGCCTTCATGTCGAGGCGCAGGCGGATCGCGCGCGACTGCTTGCCGACCTGCGGTGATGCCTCGTCGTCGAAGATCGTGATCGTCCCGTCCGGCTGCAGACGGGCATCGTGCTGCCACGCGAACCGGGTGCCGGCGCCCATGCGGAAGGTGCTCTTCTTCCCGCCGAGCCGCCAGACAATCGCGCCGGTGCGCTCGTCGACCTCGTAGACCGCGTGCGTGTTGCGCGCCGAGACGAGCAACCGGCCGCCGGGCTCCGGGTCGACCGAGTTGATGTGGAAGTAGTCGTACGGCTTCGTCGCGTCCTTCTCGCCGGCCTGCGGCGGCGGGCTGTACGACTCCGAGAGCCCGACGTGATCGAGGCTGTGCCATGTGAAGAGCACGCGGCCGGTCTTGACGTCGACGTCCTCGATCAGCCCGTCCACCGCCTTCCCGCCGGCCGGGCCGCCGACCGACGAGAGGTCGAACGGCACGATCCGGTAGACGGTGAGCAGCGCCGTGCCCTGCGGCGTCAGCTGGAACTCGTGCAGGTCGGCCGTGTTCGGGCCGAAGCTCGCGTCGACGCGGGCGATCTGACGATACGAGCTCGAGAAGATGACCCCATGGCCGACGCCGGAGCCGGAGACCGGCGCCTCCGGCGGCCCCTGCCACCAGGTCAGCACCGGCCGGCCCTGGTACGTCTGCACGCGGAAGTCGGTCGCCTGCGCCGGGACGGGCTTGAACCAGACCGGCTGCCCACGGTCGTCCAGGATCTCCGGGCCCTTCTGGATCGCATCCTGCTTCGGGGCGATGAAGACGTCGCCGGGCGCAGCAGCCGGCCCCGCCTTGGCGACGGTGACCACGGGCGGCGTCAGGTCGGGGCGCGAGTGGAAATGGAGCGTCGCCTTGCCGTCGTTCGAGCCGCCGCAGCCCGCGGCCGCGAGAGCGCCGGCGCCTGCAAGCGCAGCGGCGACGGTCCGGAGCGCGACTCCACGACGGCCTGCCACATTGGAGACGCTGCCACGTCCGGCTAAGCGGGTTCTTAGGAACTAGGTTTCACGCCATGGCGGAGGAGACGATGCTCGCGGCGCGCTACGCGACGAGCGGCCCCGACGCAGGCGTGCTCGAGCTGGTCGAGGTTCCGCGGCCGAAGCCCGGGCCCGGCGAGGTGCTGGTCCGCCTCGCGGTCGCCGGCGTCAACCCGACCGACTGGAAGTCGCGCCGGCGCGGCGGCACGACAGACGGCCTCGACTTCGTGGTGCCCGGCCAGGACGGTGCGGGCGAGATCACCGCGGTCGGCGAGGGCGTCGACGAGCGGCGCCTCGGCCAACGCGTCTGGGTGTTCGAGGGCCAGTGGCAGCGGGCGCAGGGAACGGCGTCCCAGTGGATCGCGATCGACGGGAGCCGGGCGGTGCCGCTGCCCGACGGGATCGCGTTCGACCAGGCCGCCGGGCTCGGCATCCCGGCGATGACGGCGCATCGCTGCCTGCATGCCGACGGAGCGATCGCCGGCTCGGCCGTCCTCGTGCACGGCGGAGCAGGTGCGGTCGGCCACGCCGCGATCGAGCTCGCGCGGCACGCCGGCGCGCACGTCGCCGCGACCGTCAGCTCGGAGGAGAAAGGGCGGCTGGCGTCGGCCGCCGGCGCCGGCCTCGTCGTCGACTACCGCACGGAGGACGTGGTCGCTGCGATCCGCGCGTGGGCGCCGGACGGCGTCGCACGCGTCGTCGACGTCGATGTCGCGGCGAATCTCCCGGTCGACACGCAGGTCGTGGCTCCGAACGGGTCGATCGTCTCGTACGCCGTGCGGCCGGACCCGGTGGTGCTCGGCCGCGAGCTCATGGTCTCGAACGCCGTCCTGCGCTTCGTGCTCGTCTACTCGATGCCAGAGGAGGCGAAGCGCGCCGCGGTCGCGGACATCGACGCTGCGCTGCGCGCCGGTGCGCTGTCGCCGCTTCCGGCGACGCGCTTCCCCCTCGCCGAGATCGCGGCCGCGCACGATGCGGTCGAGGCCGGCGCCGTCGGCAAGGTGCTCGTCGACCTTCGCTCCTAGATGACGCCGACGAGGTCGCCGACGCTCGCGACGGTCTCGCCCGGCCGCTGCAGCGCGGGCAGGCGCTGGAGCGACGCGGTGCCGGTGATCCCCGTCTGCACGAGCACGGTGTGCGACCGCCCGAGGTTGCCGAGTGCGATGTCGAGCGCGACGTCGTCGCCGATCACGACGAGGTCGCGGGACGGGAGCCCGAGCCTGGCGACGATCTCGCGGACCGCCGGACGCGAGGGCTTTCCGACGATCGCCGGCCGCGCACGCCCGACCTTGGCGAGCGCCGCCGTCACCATCGCCCCACGGCTGAAGATCGGGCCGTTCGCTCCCGCGTACGCCGGGACGTAGCTCGCCGTCAGCAGCGGGGCGCCGCGCGTGATCGCGCGCGCCGCGTGCTCGAGCTCGGCGAAGTCGAAGGTGCTCGGGTGCGCGACGAAGACGACGTCGACCGAGTCGTCGAGACCGACGAGGCGAATGCCGGCCTTCGCCAGGCGGTCGTGCGTCGCCGGGGTGCAGAACCCGAGGACCCCCGCGCCCGGGTGGCGCGCGCCGAGGAACGAGATCGCGCAGCAGACCGGCGTCAGCACTTCGTCGTCCGAGACGTCGAGCCCGCCCTCGCGCAGCTCGGCCGCCAGGACAGACGGCGCGACATGGCTCGCGTTGGTGAAGATCATCAACGGCCGCCCCGAGTACCTGATCGCCGCCAGCAGCTCCTTCGCCCCTGCGATCGGCGTATGCCCGGTCGGCGTGCGCTGGATCAGCGTCCCGTCGAGGTCGAGCACGAACCCTTTCGCCTCCCGCAGCGCGCTCATCCGCGCCGCCACAGCACGTTCGTGTCGCCCTTGACCAGGCTCAGGTACGTGACCTCCGGGCGCCGCTCGAGCCCGAGGAGCAGGGTCACGAGCGGACCCCGCTGGCCGGGAGCCCGCGCGGCCGGGGCTCCCGCCGCCATCGCGTCCACCTGCTCCGCCGGCATCGTCAGCCGCAGGAGCAGCTCCTCGTCCGAGATCCGCTCCCCGAAGCGTGCGCGTGCTCCTTCGAGGCTCAGTGGCTCGACCTTGCGCAGCTCGGCCGCGCGCGGGAGCGACAGCACCCGGTCGGCGACCTCCGGCGCCGGCGGGGCCGGCGGCTCGCCGAAGTGGCCGAGGAAGTAGCGGACGATCTCGTCCGGGACGTCTGTGTAGCGCTCGTCGCCGCGGTGGAGCGCCATCACGTTCATCACCGCCTGCGTGACGAGGAACTGCGCGTAGGGCGTCACGACGATCGGGTAGCCGAAGTCGGCGCGCACGCGGCCTATCTCCTCGATCGACTCCGCGAAGAGCTCGGGGCGCCGCATCTCCTCGAGCTGGCGCCGCATCGTCGTGACGACACCGCCGGGAAGCTGATGGTGGTAGTAGCCCACGTCGTACTCCGCCGGCGTGCCGACCGGAAGCCCGCGGTCGACAGCGAGCTGTCGGAAGTGCTCGGAAACGATCTGCAATGCCTCCGGATCGACGGAGTGGGTGAAGCCGGACGCCTCGAGATTGCGCAGCGTCGACTCGGTCGAGGGCTGGGAGGTCCCGTTCGCGAGCGGCGCCACCGCGGTGTGGAGCGTGCCGAACCCGAGGCTCGCACCCTCGACGTAGACGAGCGGCGCGAGCCCGATCGTGCAATGGCTGTGCAGCTCGACGGGCCGGCCCGCGAACGCATCGAGGAAGAGCGGCGCGAGCTCGCGCACACGGTCGACGGTCAGCAGCCCGCCCGGGTCCTTGAGATAGAGGCGGTCGACCTCCGGCATCGCGGCGACCGCGGCGGCCCTCACCGCGTAGTGCTGGTCGTCGTGCACCTCGCTCACCGAGTAGGTGAGACCGATCACCACTTCCTCGGCGCCTTCCTGCTTCGCGAGCCTCGCGCTCTGCTCGAGCGCCCGCGGGTCGTTCATCGGGTCCGCGATCTGCACCCGGCGGATCCCATTCCGCATCACGAGCCGCAGCGCGAGCCGGATCACATCCTCATCCGCCGGCTCCCAGGAGATGAAGCGCATCCCGGTCGTCAAGAAGGTGAGGAGCGTCCGCGGCATCGCCTCGCGCATGAGTCGGATCCGCTCCCACGGATCCTCGTGGTGGAACCGCACCGAGACCGCCATGTGGGTGCTCGAGGTGAAGTCGAGCGCGCGGTAGCCGACGCGGTCGAGGACGGGAGCGATCGACACAACGTCGGGCGTCGTCAGGCCCGTCGCGCCCCACAGGCTCTGGTTGCCGTCGCGGGTCGTCGTGTCGACGAGCTCGATCGGCGAACGCGTCACGACTCGACCCGGAAGAGCGTCTGCCCGTGCTCGACGAGCTCGGCGTTCTCGGCGCAGATCTCCACGATCGTCCCCGAGACGCCCGCGACGATCGAGTTCATCATCTTCATCACCTCGATCAGGCACACGACGGTGTCGGCGTCGACACGGGTGCCGAGCTCGACGTACGGAGTCGCGCCGGGGGCCGAGGCTCGGTAGAAGACTCCGAGCATCGGGCTGTCGATCGGCTGCAGCCCGCCAGGCGGAGGCGCCGGCTCTTCCTCCGGCTCCAGGCCTGCCTGCGGGTCCTCACCGCGTCGGCGCACGTGCAGCTGCAGCTCCGGCGTGTCGATCCGCAGCTCGTCGAGCTCCGACTCGTCGATCAGCCGGAGGATCTCGCGGACGTCGTCGTCGCTCAGGCTCATCTCACGCGCTCCCGCCGCCGGCGGGCGGCTTGACTCCGAGAGCGGACATCACGAGTGCCAGCGCCGAGTCGCCGCTCGGGGCAGTTGGCGCCGGCGGCCGCGGAACGGCGGTCACCGGCCGCGCCTGCAGGACGTAGGTGCGCCCGCTGCCGTCGATCGCCCACTCGACGTCCTGGTGGCAGCCGAAGTGCCGCTCCACCTCTCCGGCGACGCGCAGCAACTCGGCGCGGTGAGCGTCGTCGAGGCAGGGCACCGTCGCGCGGCCCGCAGGCACATCGATCCGCACCGTCCCGGCGCCGTCCGGATCGGGGCGATACTCGACCAGCTTGGCGTTCACCGAGCTGCGCACGACCTCCCCCGTGACCTTGCTGACGAGGTACTCGTCCGGCGTCACTTCTCCCCCGACGACGGCCAGGCCCAGCCCCCAGCTCGCGTCGATCGCGACCACGCTCGGGTCCCCGCTCACCGGGTTGCACGTGAAGAGAACGCCGGCGACCTCCGCATCGACCATCCGCTGCACGGTCACCCCCATCGCGGGAGACCGCGCCGTATCGCCGAGCTGCGCCCGGTAGGTGATCGACGGCGGGCTGTGCAAGCTCGCCCAGCAGCGCTGCACCGCGCGGCAGACGGCGTCGGCGCCGCGCACCCACAGGTACGTCTCCTGCTGCCCGGCGAACGTCGCCTCGGCGCTGTCCTCGCCGAGCGCGCTCGACCGGACCGCAACGGGCGGATCGTCGCCGAGCTGCGCATACCGCTCGACTAGCTCCGCGCGCAGGTCTCCGGGCAGCTCCGCGCCGCCGATCGCGGCGGTCAGTGCGGCCGAGACGCGCTGCACCGCCGCGAGGTCGTCGGCGTCGAGCCCCGCGAGCGAGCGGTCGACCGTCTCGCGCAGGCCCGCGCCGGCGAGGAACGCCGAGTAGGCCTCGACCGAGACTGCGAAGCCGCCCGGGACCGGGATCCCGCCCGCGAGCAGCTCGCCGAGCGCTGCGCTCTTGCCGCCGAAGCGCTCCTCGTCCCGGAGTCCGAGCTCGTGCAGCGGCGCCGTCGCCGCGTGCACTCAGCCGGCCTCGTCCAGGATGTCGACCACCCCCGCCGCACCGTCGACCCGGAGCAGCTGGCCCGTCTTGATGATCGCCGTGGCGCGGCCGGTCCCGACGACTGCCGGCTTGCCGTACTCACGCGACACGATCGCCGCGTGCGACATCACACCGCCGATGTCGGTGACGGTCGCCTTCACCTTGGGGAAGATCGGCGCCCAGGCGGGCGAGGTGATCGTGCAGACGAGGATCTCGCCGTCCTGCACCGAGCCGAGCTCGCTCGGATCGTTGAGGACGCGCGCACGCCCCTCGGCGACGCCCGCCGACGCCGCCGCTCCGTGCAGCCGGTGCTGGGCGCCCTCGAGCGCTGCCGCCCACTCCTGCAGCCGCTGCGGCGTGACGCCCCAGAGCATCACCGCCATCGGATCGTTGACCGACTCCGGCATCGCGCCGAGCGCCGGCGGCGGCGTCCACTCCTCGAGGCGCGTGAGCAGCGCGCGGCGCTTCGCGACGATCGGCGGCCAGTAGGCGGGCCCGAGCGGCGGACCGCCCGTCGCCCACATCAGGCAGAGCTCCTCGAGCGCCGACATCACCTCGTGGCGGCCGAGCTGGAAGACATCCTCGCCGTCCGCGAGCCAGCCGTGATTCGCGAGCACTGCGCCGAACTCGCGCACCTTGTTGTAGTAGCTCGTCAGGAACCAGTAGTCGCAGTAGAACTTGTGCTCCTCGACGTAGGGGAAGACGGTGCGGGAGAGCCCGAGCAGCTCGGCGAACGGGGCCTTCGCGTCGTCGGGGAGGAGCTGCTCGTATGCCGCTGCGAGCCGCTCGCGCTCCTCGACCAGCTTCTCGACCGGACGCTCGACGTCCTCGCCCGCAACGAGCGCGGCGACGTGGCCGACGAGCGATGCGTACGGGATCGTCGGGTCGTCGTTCCAGCTGCGGTAGTAGTGGTAGAGGCCGTCGCCCGTCGCCATGTTGAACCACGGGTCCTTCACCTGCTCGAGCTCGCCGAGCCATGCACGGCCGGCGTCGGTGCCCTGGAGCTCGGCCTCGATCTCGGCGGGCGTCCGTCCCTGCACGAACGCGCCGGCGAGCCCCGAGTCGACCGCGACCCGCGCCAGCCGCCGGAGCTCGGCGTCGGGCCGGAAGAGCAGCACGTCGATCCCGGCGATCATCTGCGCGATGTGCTGCTCGGGGATGTCGGGGAGGTGCGCGCGGCAGAACTCGGAGAACGTGAGGTAGGCGCCGTACCCGAGGAGCAGGAACTCGAAGTGGTGGTGCCACATCAGCTCCCCGAGCCGCAGCGTGCGCTGATAGCCCTCGAGCAGCGGGACGTAGCTCGAAACGTGGTCGTTCTCGAACACGAGCTCGTCGGGCTCGTACTCGGGCAGGTCGCGAACCTCGATCGCGTGCAGCTCCGCGATCAGGTTCTCCATCTTCGTCCGCCACCCTGCGTACAGCTCGTCCCAGTTCTCGAAGTAGTGGCCGGCGCGGCGCTGGAAGTACTCCGCGCGCTCGCCGATCTTCGCCGGGTCGGTGACCGGGTTGACGGTGATGTAGACGTAGCCGTTGACGATCCGGTAGTCGACCCCCATCGCCGGCGGAACCGCGAAGGCGCGGTTCTGCCACGCCCCGACGGCGTAGTACGGGCCGTCGATCGAGACGATGTCGAACGCCGGCATCGGCATCGGGAAGTGCATCGAGTTCCAGAACCACAGCCGCCCCTCGTCGATCTCGCGCCGCTCCTCCGTGAACAGCGTGTAGTAGGGATAGAGCTCCTGCCAGCCCTCGCAGCCAGGCGGCGTCTCGATCGAGAACGGGCTGGGGAAGGCGCTCACGGCGCCCGTCGCTGTCGTCATCGGAACGCTCCTTGGGGTGCTCGCCCGGGCGGCGAGATCGAAGGTGAACGATAATCGCCGCTTGTCCGCGACGCAGTCGACTCGGGCGGTGCGCCGCCGGATCCCGGGCCTCACGCTCGTCGAGCACGAGCTCTCGGCTCCGCTCGACCACGCCGACGATGCGGGCGAGCGCATCACGGTCTTCGCGCGCGAGCTGGTCGGCGATAGGCCGGGCGCGGCGAGCTTCCCGTTCCTCGTCTTCTTCCAGGGCGGCCCGGGGTTCGAGGCGCCGCGACAGTTGCACGAGCCGGTGCCGGTCACCTGGGTGCACCGGGCGCTGCGCGAGTTCCGGCTGCTGCTTCTCGACCAGCGCGGCACGGGGCGCTCGACGCCGGTCGGCCGGCTCGACGGGCTCGAGCCGGCCGCACAGGCCCGGTACCTGACGCACCTCCGTGCGGACTCGATCGTCCGCGACGCCGAGCTCTACCGCGAGGCGCTCGGAGCCGAACGCTGGTCGGTGCTCGGGCAGAGCTTCGGCGGCTTCTGCGTCCTCGCCTACCTCTCGATGTTCCCCGGCTCGCTGCGCGAGGCGTTCGTCTGCGGCGGGCTGCCGCCGATCGGACGTGCAGTCGACGACGTCTACGCGCGCACGTACGAGCTGGTCGCCGAGCGGTGCCGCCGCTACTACGAGCGCTACCCGGACGACCGCGACCGCGTCCACGAGATCCACGCCCGCATCGCCGAAGGATCGATCGTGCTGCCGGCCGGCGAGCAGCTGACGTCACGCCGGTTCCGGCAGCTCGGCAACGCGCTCGGAATGAGCGACGGCGCCGAGCGTCTCCACTCGATCCTCGAGCTACCGGCCGGCTCGCCCGCGTTCCTGCACGAGGTCGAACGCGGCACCGACTTCTCGCGCAACCCGCTCTACGCCGCAGTGCACGAATCCTGCTACGCGGACGGCTGCGTCACCGCCTGGTCGGCGGAGCGGACCCTGCCGAGCGCTTTCGACGACGTCGAGCTGTTCACCGGCGAGCACGTCTATCCCTGGATGTTCGAGGACTACGCGGCGCTCCGCCCGCTGCGCGAGGCCGCCGAGCTGGTCGCACGACATCCCTGGCCGGCGCTGTACGACCCCGGCCGGCTCGCCGGCAACGACGTCCCGGTCGCTGCTCTCGTCTACGCCAACGACATGTACGTGCCGCGCGACCTCTCCGAGGAGACCGCCGGGCGAGTGGGCAGCGTCCGCCGCTGGTTGACGGACGAGTACGAGCACGACGGGCTGCGCGCGGACGGCGCCCGCATTCTCGACCGCCTGATCGCGCTCGCTCGAGGCTAGATACGGAACGGGGCGGGCGCCCGACCAGGCGCCCGCCCCGTGCACAACGAGCTGCCGCGGATCAGACCGCGGATCGTTCGGGGTAGCCCTCCCAGCGCGCCGTGAGCGCGTAGAGGACGACGATGTTCAGCGCCAGGACGATGAGCGCCCACAGCGGATACGCCGAGTTCCCGAACCACCCGAGCTGGGCGATGATGTTCAGGATGACGATCACGATCGTGAACCAGCGCGCCCATCCCGCCCCGCTCCAGAGGCCGAAGCCGGCGAGGACGAGGATCACGCCCAGGATCATCGTGATCCAGCCCCAGGTCGTCGTGTCGAACACGATCAGCTGGTTGCCGTGGATCACGTAGTACTGGCCGCGGATGACCGCGATCAGACCCTCGAAGAAGTCCAACATTCCGATGATCAGCATCACGATCGCCGCGAAGCCGATCCAGCCTGCCATCGGTTCCTTCACACCTACCACCTCCACCTTTCCTGCTTCTTTGACTCGGGACGTCGGTTCGACGTGCGGAGTCGCACTCCTACGCTCCGGCTACGTCGCCGCGACGGGCTCGCCGACGTCCGCCGAGCGCACGATCCCGGCCGCAGCGTAGGCATCGGCCTCGTCGAGCGTCTCGTGCACGAGCAGCTGCTCGACCAGCGCGTCGAGCTTGTCCCGATGCTCGCGCAGGAGCGCCACCGCCTCGACGTGGGCATCCCCGACGAGGCGCCGGACCTCCTCGTCCACGAGCTGCTGCGTCTCCTGCGAAACCTCGGCCGCACCGGGGAGCAGCGGTCCCTGAGACTCCGACGGAAGGACCGTGATCGTCCCGATCGCCTCGCTCATCCCCCACCGCCCGACCATCTGCCGCGCGATCTGCGTGAGCTGCTGGAAGTCCGACTCGGCGCCCGTCGTCAGGTCGCCGTACACGACCTCCTCGGCGGCTCGGCCGCCCAGCGCGACCATGATCTTCGCCCGCAGCTCCTGCTCGGTGTAGTTGAACCGGTCGGTATCGGGGGCCGCGAACGTCACGCCGAGCGAGTAGCCGCGCGGAATGATCGAGATCTTGCGAACCGGGTCGGCGCCTTCGGTGAGCATGCCGACGATCGCGTGGCCGCCCTCGTGGTACGCGGTCCGTCGCTTGTCCTCCGGGCTCATCATCACCTTGCGCTCCGCCCCGAGGACGATGCGCTCGAGGGAGTCGGTGAAGTCCGCCTCCTCGACCTGCTCGTGCCCGCGCCGCGCAGCGAGCAGCGCGGCCTCGTTGACGAGGTTGGCGAGATCGGCCCCGACCATCCCCGGCGTCGTCGACGCGATCGCTCCGAGATCAACGTCCGCTGCGAGCGGGACGCCGCGCGTGTGGACGCGGAGGATCGCCTCGCGGCCATTCCGGTCGGGCGGCTGCACGGCGACCCGCCGGTCGAAGCGCCCCGGCCGCAGGAGCGCCTGGTCCAGCACGTCGGGGCGGTTGGTCGCCCCGATCACGATCACGCTCGTGGACGAGTCGAAGCCGTCCATCTCGGTGAGGATCTGGTTGAGCGTCTGCTCGCGCTCGTCGTTGCCGCCGCTGAAGCCCCCGAGACCGGTCGTGCGCGAACGGCCGATCGCGTCGAGCTCGTCGATGAAGATGATCGCCGGTGCCGCCGCCTTCGCCTGCGTGAACAGGTCGCGTACACGCGACGCGCCGACGCCGACGATCGCCTCGACGAACTCCGACGCGGCGATCGAGAAGAAGGGAGCGTTCGCCTCGCCCGCAACCGCGCGCGCGAGCAGCGTCTTGCCGGTGCCCGGTGGCCCGGAGAGCAGCACGCCGTGCGGGACGCGCGCGCCGAGGCGGCGGTACTTGCCTGCATCGCGCAGGAAGTCGACCACCTCGCTCAGCTCGTCCTTCGCCTCGTCGATCCCGGCGACGTCCGCGAACGTCACGCGGTCGCCCGACGGCTCGTAGCGGCGCGCCCGCGACCGGCCGAACTGCCCGAGGACGTTCTGCATCCCGCCCGCGCGCCGCAGGCCGTACCAGATCAGCCCCACGATCAGGAGCGTCGGCCCGAAGCCGACGATCAGGCTCTCCCACCAGGCCGGGCCGGTCTGCAGCGGCTCGGCGTTGACGACCACGCCCTTGCGCTGGAGCAGTTGAGAGAGGGCGTTCGTGTCGGCGAAGGTCGGGATCTCGGTCTTGAAGCGGCTGGTCGCCTTGCCGCCCGCATAGCTCTGCGGCGCGGTGAACGTTCCCTGCACGGTCGTGCCCTTCGAGGTGATCGCCGCCACGTGCCCGGCCTGCACCTGGTCGAGGAAGAACGGGCTGTAAGGCACGCGTGAGCGCGACGGCGCCTGCGTCGCACGCGAGCCGATCCAGTAGTTGATGACGAGGAGGCCGACGATCCACGCGAGCCACCAGCCGATCCGGATCCGCGCCCTGCGCGGCGCCGGCGTCGTCGGCTGCTGCTGTGGCGTCGGAGCGCTCACGGCTCGATCATCGCACTCACGCCTCGACCGCGGCCGGCGCCCCCTCCGACTCGGTCTGGGCCCCCCGCTTTAGCCCGACGAACGCAACCACTGCGGCGACGGCCATGATCACCGCCATCGCGTGGAGGACCGACTGCACGGCGTAGGCGAAGTCGAGGCGCGCGAAGTGCGGGATCGCCGCCGTCCCGCCGGGCGAGCTCGACTGCGACAGCGACGAGGCCTTGGCCGATGCCTCGGCGTGCGGAAGGCCCTGAGCGACGAGGGACGTCGTGAGCCGTGAGTGGAGCTGCGAGACGAGCAGGCTGCCCAGGATCGCGATCCCGAGGCTGGCGGCATAGTTCCGCACGGTCTGCGTGATCCCCGTCGCCTCGCCGTAGGCGAACCGCGACGCGCGGTTGACTGCATCCGTGCTCGCGGGCCCGAGCATGAAGCCCATGCCGGCACCGGAGAGGACCACGAACCAGATCTGCTTGGAGAGGTCGAGCTCCGTCACCTTCCCGGCCCACAGCCAGTACCCGACGCCGGCGAGGACGCAGCCGAGCACGACGGGGCGCTTCGCGCCGATCCGGTCGAGCATCCGGCCGCCGATCTGCGCGGCCACGACGAAGCCCAGGAAGAAATAGAGGAGGACGAGGCTGGCCGAGGAGGCTGACTTGGCCAGCGAGATCTGCGCGTACTCGCTCGCGAAGAAGAACACCGGGATGAAGACCATGTTCGACACACCGAGCACGAGGTTCTCGACGAAGAACGGCCGGATCTTGAAGATGCTCACCTGGATCAGCGGCGACTCGACGTGCCGCTCGTAGAAGAAGAACGCGACGAGCAGCAGCGCACCGACGACGACGCAGCCGATCGTGCGCGGATCGGTCCATCCCCACGTCCCCGACTGCTGGAAGCCGAAGATGCTGAGCGCGACGCCCGCCGCGATCAGCACCAGCCCTCGGTAGTCGATCGGCGCCGGGCGATGGTCCGTCACCGGCTTCGAGACGGCGATCAGAATCAGTGCGACGATCCCCACCGGGACGTTGACCCAGAAGATCGCGCGCCAGGTCCACTGCGTCAGGTAGCCGCCGAGCACGGGCCCGATCGCGGTCAGCCCGCCCGCGATCCCGAAGAACAGCGCCAGGGCTCGCCCGCGCTGGTGCAGTGGAAAGGTCTGCACGACGATCGCGAGCGCCGCCGGAAACATGAGCGCGCCGCCGACGCCCTGGAGGACGCGGAACGTGACGATCCAGGCCTCGGCCACGCCTCCTGTCGGCGTGAAGCCGCACAGCGCCGAGGCGCCGGCGAAGACGATCACACCGATCGTGACCATCTTCCGGTGCCCGACGGTGTCGGCGAGGCGGCCGCCGTAGGCGAAGAGCGCCGCGAGCGAGAGCAGATATGCATTGATCGCCCACTGGATCCCCGTGCTCGTCAGCCCGAGCTCGCGCTGGATGTTCGGGGCGGCGATCGAGACGATCGTCTGGTCGATGAAGGTCATCGAGACCGCGAAGATCATCGCGGCGAGGACCAGGTACCTCGACTGCACGTGACTCGCGCTCATGCCCGGCTCGTCATCCCTGGGGTCCTCCTTCGCCGATCACGGCATCGGTCACCACGTCGATCGCCGCGAGCCTCGCGGCCAGCTCGTCATCGAGGTTGTACCGCGCCGCGAGCTCCGACGGCGCCGTGTAGTTGATCTGCGTTCGGTCGCCGTTCGCCCAGACGAGAACCTTGAGCGGCAGATCGAGCGCCGCGAGCGGCTCGGCCTGCATCACGGGCGTGCCGGCCGCCGGACTGCCGAACACGACCACCTTGGTATCGCGCAGATCGAGTCCGGCCTTTGCAGCCTCACCGCTGTGATCGATCACGGCGAAGACCTTCACGCCTTTCGACTCCAGCAGCGCCGTCAGCCGCGACACCGTCTCCTCCACCGACCACGGGCTCTGTTTCGTGACCATCGCGGCTCCATTCGTCTGCGTGCTGCCTCGATGTGGTTTCGAGGTGGTGAACCGCCTGCGCCGCGAGCGTTGTCTACCACGAACGGTGGTAGGAAGGGCGCGTGGACGTGAGCCTCTGGCTGGTCGCGCTGACCGTGGGGACGACCGTCGTGTTCGACTTCACGAACGGCTTCCACGACACGGCGAACGCGACGGCGACGACGATCGCGACCCGTGCGCTGCCGCCGCGCGTCGCCGTCGGACTGGCCGCCGTCTACATCGCGACGAGGATCGCGTACTTCCTCACGCGCCGGTCGCGGGAGGAGGAGTCGGCTCAGGGATTCCGCTGGAGCCAGATGATAGTCGCAATTTGCGTTTCTTTTTCGTAGACTCTGCGCGCACGCGCAGGGGAATCGTTGGACGTGTGACTTCGAGTTTGGGAGAGGACCGAAGGTGACACCGAGAACTTCACTGACGTCGGCCGCCAAGTGGCTCGACGAGGCGATCCGCGAGGGGCGTCTGAAGCGGGCACAGATGCGCCGTCGGCGGCCCACGGGCAAGGCGACGGCCGAACGCCACCACGCCGCCGAGTTGACCCACAGCGCATAGAGACTCCTCGCCGGCTCGAGATCGAGACGCCGCACGGGACTGCGGCGGCCCACGTGTCGACGGTGGACGGCGCGCGCGGCGCGCTGGTCCTCGGCCACGGCGCCGGCGGCGGCATCGCCGCACGCGACCTCGCGGCCGCGGCGAGCGCCGCCCGCTCCGCCGGCTTCTCCGTCGCGCTCGTCGAGCAGCCCTACCGCGTCGCCGGCCGGCGCAGCCCGGCGCCCGCACATCAGCTCGACACCGCGTGGATCACCGTCGTCCGGGCGCTCGCCGGGAGCGAGCTGCGCGGCCTGCCCATCGTCACCGGCGGCCGCTCGTCCGGCGCGCGCGTCGCCTGCCGGACCGCGGCGGCCGTCGGAGCCGCGGGCGTCGTCTGCCTCGCGTTCCCGCTCGTCCCGCCCGCACGCGCCGGGAAGCCGCCGGCGCCGAGCCGGCTCCCCGAGCTCGACGCGGTGACGGTGCCGACGCTCGTCCTGCAAGGGGCGAGCGACCGCTTCGGGATGCCGCCCGGGGCGGCGAACCGGACCGTCGTCCAGCTGCGCGGCGACCACAGCCTGCGCACCGATCTCGTTGCACTCGCAGCGGCCGTCGCCGAGTGGCTGGCGCAGCTGCCACTAGCATCGAAGCCATGAGCTGGGACGAGCGCTTCTCCGAGCGCTACGAGGAATGGTCGGCGGCCATGACCGACGACGTGCCGTTCTACGTCCGGCTGGCGAAGGAGGCCGACGGGCCGGTGGTCGAGCTCGCGGTCGGGAACGGCCGCGTCGCGATCCCCGTTGCGGCGGCGACCGGACGGCGCGTCGTCGGAATCGACTCGTCGCCGTCGATGCTCGAGCAGGCCCGCCTGGCAGCCGGCCGCGCGGGCGTCGAGCTCGACCTGCGTCTCGGCGACATGCGCGACTTCGTGCTCGACGAGCCCGCTGCGCTCGTCTACTGCCCGTTCCGCGCGCTGCTCCACCTGCCGACCTGGAGCGACCGCAGGCGCACGTTCGAGCGGGTCGCCGCGTCGCTGCGGCCCGGCAGCCGCTTCGCGTGGAACGTCTTCGCGTTCGACCACGCGGTCGCCGCCCGGCTGGACGGGGCGCACAACGACGAACCGGTGCCGCACACCGTCCGGTACGCCGTCGGCGACAACCGCATCGACATCGTGCTCGACGGCGGCGGGACGAGCTCGCTCTGGTGGGCGACGCGCAACGAGTGGCTCGGGCTGATCGAGGTCGCCGGGCTGGAGCTCGAGTCGTTCGACGGCGACTTCGCCGGAACGCCGGTCGGCGACGAGAGCCGCGAGTACGTCGTCGTGACCCGCCGCCCGTGAGGACGCGGCTCGCGATCGCGCTGCTCGCGCTCGCAGCCGCGGGGTGCGGCAGCTCCTCGCACCGCGCGGCGACCACGGTCGCGCAGAGCCCGTCGGCGGCGCCGACGGTCTGGCTCTGCCGCCCCGGCCAGGCCGGCGACCCGTGCCTGAGCGCGCTGACGACGACAGTGGTCGGGCCGAGCGGCGCACGGCGGGTCGTCCCGGCGGCGCCGGCGAAGGCACCGCCCGTCGACTGCTTCTACGTCTACCCGACGGTCAGCGACCAGCCGACGGTCAACGCAAACCTCACAATCGGGCTGCAGGAGACCGCGGTTGCCGTCACGCAGGCGTCGCGCTTCTCGCAGGTGTGCCGGGTCTACGCTCCGGTCTACCGGCAGATCACGCTCGGCGCGCTCGACCACCCGAATCGGATCACGCTCGCCGACGCGCGCCTCGCCTACCGGAGCGTGCTGTCCGCGTTCCGCGACTACCTCGCGCACGACAACCATGGACGGGGCATCGTGTTCATCGGGCACTCGCAGGGCGCGACGATCCTGATCAGGCTGCTCCAGCAGGAAGTGGACGACGATGCCGCGCTCCGCCACCACCTCGTGTCGGCGCTCGTGATCGGCGGCAACGTCACGGTGCCGAAGGGCCGTACCGTCGGCGGCGACTTCCAGCACATCCCCGCCTGCACCTCGGCGACGGAGACGGGCTGCGTCGTCGCGTACTCGAGCTTCGCCGGCACGCCGCCCGCGAACAGCCAGTTCGCGCGGACGACCTCCGACGCGGGCGTCCCGCTGCTCGCACCGCGCCGCACGTCGGGCTCGCTCCAGATCCTGTGCGTCAACCCGGCGGCACCGTCCGGAGGCACCGGGCCGCTCGACCCCTACCTACCGTCGTTCGCGCTGCGCGTGCTCGCGCCGAACGCGCCGGCGCCCGCGACGCCTTGGGTCGCTTTCCCCGGCAGGTTCACAAGCCGCTGCACGACGTCCGGCAACGCGACGTGGCTCCAGGTGACCGGCCGAACGAGCACGGCCGGTTCGCTGATCGAGCGCGCCGAGCAGCCCGCGATCGGCCTGCACGTGCTCGACGTGAACCTCGCGCTCGGCAACCTCGTCGATCTGGTGCGCGCGCAGGCTGCGGCTTACGGTCGGCGCTAGTCGTCGAGGTCGAACTTCGCATGCACCGCGCGAACGGCCGCCTCGACGTCCTCCTCGCGGACGACGCACGAGATGCGGATCGGCGACGTGGAGATGATCGCGATGTTGATGCCTGCGTCGGCGAGCGCGTCGAACATGTCGGCGGCGACCCCGGGATCCGACTTCATCCCGGCACCGACGAGCGAGACCTTGGCGATCCGCCGGTCGGCGGAGATGCCGGCGGCGTCGAGCGCCGCGGCCGCCTCCTGCAGGACCGGTTCGGCGCGCTCGAGGTCGTCCTTCGGCAGCGTGAACGAGATATCGGTCCGTCCGGCCTCCGAGACGTTCTGGACGATCATGTCGACGTTGATGCCGGCCGCGGCGAGTGGGCGGAAGAGGGACGCGGCAATGCCCGGCCGGTCCGGGACGCCGGCGATCGTGACCTTCGCCTCCGACGTGTCGTGGGCGACCCCCGACACGATCGCGCGCTCGAGCATGTCCTCCTCCTTGACGATCCAGGTGCCGTCGCCGGTGTGAAAGGACGATCTCACATGGATCGGGACGCCCGCGTTCCGAGCGAGCTCGACCGAACGCAACATCAGCACGCGGGCTCCGCAGGCAGCGAGGTCGAGCATCTCCTCGTACGAGACCGACGCGAGCTTGGATGCACCGGGGACGATCCGCGGATCGGCCGTGTAGACGCCGTCGACGTCGGTGTAGATCTCGCAGACGTCGGCGTGGAGCGCGGCGGCGAGCGCCACCGCCGTCGCATCCGAGCCGCCGCGGCCGAGCGTCGTCACGTCGCGGCCCGGTGAGATTCCCTGGAAGCCGGCGACGATCGCGATCTTCTCCTCCCCGAGCGCTTCCCGGACGGGCTCCACACGCATCTCGACGATCCGCGCCTGGCCGTGCGCCCCGTCGGTGACGATCCCCGCCTGGTCGCCCGTGAACGACACCGCAGCCAGACCGAGCTCGTTGAGGGCGATCGACAGGAGAGCGATCGAGATCCGCTCGCCTGCGGACAGCAGGACGTCGAGCTCGCGCGGGTTCGGGGCGCCCGAGAGCTGCCGGGCGAGGTCGAGGAGATTGTCCGTTGTCGCGCCCATCGCCGACACGACGACGCACACATCGGCACCGGCCTCGGCAGTCGCCGCGATGCGGCGGGCGACGTTCGCGTTCCGCTCCGGGTCCCCCACC
>Ga0335079_10001763_pt1 | contig 24735 bp, 18 predicted proteins | sample Lox_Sample_33_FD_206719 | JGI IMG/M metagenome (GOLD analysis project Ga0335079, IMG submission 206719) | Soil microbial communities from Loxahatchee National Wildlife Refuge, Florida, United States - Lox_Sample_3.3 | ecosystem: Environmental > Terrestrial > Soil > Wetlands | place: USA...
AATAGCGAAAAGAAAATAGCATGCGTGGCTTGAGGGCTTCGGTCAGGTAGACGATGGTGCTGTTGTCGAAAAGAAAGGACGCGTCGTAACAGTCCTTGATTGTGCTTTCACCTTTTCCAAGGCGAACCTCGTGGCCGTTTTCGTCGAGGACGAGAGTCATGTAGGAGTCTTCCGCGCGGCCGGAGTCATCGTTGACGCTGGTGGTGAAAAGTTGCGCGAGGATGTAGCGGCCGTTGGGTGACCAGTGGAAGGCGTCGGCGGCGTAAGAGAAGAGTTCATTGCCGCGGGTGAACTTGGGGCCTTCGAGGAGACGGCGTTTTTTGCCGTTGGGCTCCATGAGCCAGATGTCGTCGTGCTGAAGATCGTACTTTTTGGTTTTGAAGTTGCGGCGGACGCCGTACACGATGCGGCCGTCGGGAGCGAAACTGAAGGCGGTGACTTCTTCGTCGATGTTTTGGAGGGGCTTGTCGATGTCCTGCGCGCGGGACTGCGTAGGAGAAAAGAAAAGATAGCTAAACGCAGAGACACAGAGGGCACAGAGGAGAAGGGAAGGCAAGTAGCGCATCACGATTGGAGAGCGCTGGTTGGCAGACAGAGAGAAAAAGCTCATGGCTGGGGCGGGACTAAAGGCGCCTGCTCCGGGTGGGCCGGTTCGGGATGCGGGCCAGTGAAGTCGGAGCAGCAGGGTTTTTGCACGGGCTTGAACTCCATAAATTCGATGCGGGTGAGGCTGGCGTCGTACAGGTTGAGCTGCCACTTCCCGTCGCGGCCAATTTGGGGCTTTTCGGGAGTTTTGACGCCGACGCGGGCGAGGTCGTAAGCAACCACGCGGACGCTGGGCACGCCGAGTGAGATGTGGTTCATGACGCCGAGGGTTTGCTTGTCGGCGGTGGCGGGAATGTTGAGCATGTATTCGATCCAGTCGTTGCCGTCGGGAACCTGCATGGCGACCCAGTCGTCCTTATCGTCTTTCATACCGCCGTGCCAGTAAGGGCGGAAGCCGAGAAGGTCGACGTAGAAATGATTGATGAGTTCGCGGGAGTTGACAACGAAACCGGCGTGGATGATGCGAATGGGGTTGCCGGGATCGCGCGGAGGCAAACCGGCGTTGAAGTCGTCGCGACGGGCGAGGTGGAACGAGTCGGTGACGAAGAGGTGATGTTTCTCGGGGTCGTCGAATTCGAGGCCAACAACGTCGCCGGTGTGTTTGCGCTTGAGTTCGTCGTAGCCGATTTTGTGAAAGCTGAGATATTTGGCGAAGGCGTCGAGGTCGTCGGTAAGGAGACCAACTTCGTCTAGGAGATCGGCCGGAGCGGGTGAGGGAATTTTCTTGAATTCGAGGCGCTGGCCGGAGGGAAGGAAGAGGAAGATGGGCGAGCCGTTGTCGCAGTATTCGCAAGCGTGGTCGGGGTCGATGAGCGTGCGGTAGTAGCGATGGGCGGCTTCGACTTCAGGAACGAGGATGGTGGTGCCAGCGATGCCGAGGATGCGGGGGCGTTTGGGAGGAGCGTGCTTTTTCAGAGGGAATTGGGCGGCGCAGAGAGTAGCGAAGGCGAGGAGCGCGGCGAAAAGCGCACAGGCCCACTGACGTGGGTAAACAGGAATGCCTGTACCACGGAAAGCTTGATTGGACGGTTTGGGCCGCATGGCGAGGAACAATGATACGCAAAGAGTGGGGTTAGAGGAAAATGCGATTGGGCGAGTTGAGAGTTGGAGTTGTGAGAGGACGGCTTTGTAGATCGGGTTCGGTTCGGGATAAGAAAGTCAAAACCCGCGCCCTGAAAGGCGCAGGGTGCGGCACCCGGGTACCCGGGACCCGGCCCGTTTGCAGCGTGGAGAAAAAGCACGGGTCTAAAGACCCGCCACTACGGTTTTGGGTGGGGGCCGGTGAAGTCGGAGCAGCAGGGTTTTTGCACGGGAGTGAATTCCATGAATTCGACGCGGGTTTGGTCGGGGTCGTAGAGGTTGAGTTGCCATTTGCCGTCGCGGCCGATTTTGGGTTCTTCGTTGACGGGAGCGCCGGCGGCGCGAAGGCGTTTTTCCGCTTCGTGAATGTCGGTAACGCCGATGGCGATGTGATTCATGATGCCGCGGAGGCGCTGGTCGGCGTTGGCGTCGACGTTGACCATGAATTCGAGCCAGTCGGTGCCATCGGGAACTTGCATGGAGACCCACTCGTCTTTGCCGTCGTCTTTCATGCCGCCGTGCCAGTAGGGACGGAAGCCGAGAATGTCTTTGTAGAAGTGTTCGGTGGCGGCGCGGTCGTGCACGATGAAGCCGGCATGGATGAGATGGAGATTGGAATCGATTTCTGGCGACGCGGGCCGTTCGGGCCCCTGTTGGATAAACCCGATGATACGACGTTCTGGATCACCCACCATGATTTCCCGAAGTTCTGGATGGCTTGAAAACCGGATGCCATTGTGCTTCAAGAACTTTTTCATTGCTGCCAAGTTATCCGTGAGGAAGCTGACCTTGCCCAGAAAACTCGGATCGGCGGACGGATGGTTCATCAGCGCGATCTTCTGTTGCTTGTTCAGCGGGACAATCGCGTATTCGGGTTGGGACTTCTCACACCAATCGCAAGGTTTGGAGCCGTTCAGAATTTTTGCAAAGAAATCTTTTTCAGCCGGGACGTTCGACGAATAGATGTGGACCTCGGCGATGCCGAGGATGTGCGGGCGAGAAGGAGGGTTTCGGGCGGCGCTAAGGAAGATTGCGCCGAGCATGAGCGCAAGGAAAAAGCAGATTCCTCGCGTTGCTCGGAATGACACTGCAGAAAGAGTTCGTGCAGGTTGGCTGGGCATCGGGGCGGCTGAGTGTGTCATTCGTTGTCCTCGTCGTCGTGAATGGGGATGGAGCGGGATTTTAGCTTACGAATTTCGTCGAGGCGGGAGCGGAGGCGTTGCTCGAAGCCCTGGTCGGTTGGGGAGTAGTAGGTGCGGTTGGCGAGGTTGTCGGGGAGGCAGGACATGTCGGTGAGCTTGTCGTCGTAGTCGTGGGCGTATTTGTAGCCTTTGCCGTAGCCGACGTTTTTCATGAGGCCGGTGACGGCGTTGCGGAGATGCAGCGGGACGGGATCGGCTTCGGTTTTGTGAACGTCCTCGATCACTTCGCCGTAAGCGGTGTAGACCGCGTTGGACTTCGGCGCGAGGGCGAGATAGACGGCGGCTTGCGCCAGCGCGAGATGGCCTTCGGGTGCGCCAAGAAAATCGAACGCGTCTTTGGCCGCGAGCGTGATGGCGAGAGCGCCGGGTTCGGCGAGGCCGATGTCTTCGCTGGCCATGCGCACCAGGCGGCGCGCGAGATAGAGAGCGTCTTCGCCGGATTCGATCATGCGCGCGAGCCAATACAAAGCGGCGTCGGGATCGGAGTTGCGCACGGATTTATGCAGCGCGGAGATGAGGTTGAAGTGCTCTTCGCCGGATTTGTCGTAGCGAAGAAGTTTGCGTTGGAGAACGTCTTCTAAGAGTTCTCGCGTGATCACACGCGCTGCCGGCTCGCTGCGTTCGCCGGGGGACGGGCTGAAGTCCGCCCCTACACTTTTCGGAGCAGTGCCCACGGGTTTGGTGCTGCGGGCGGTGAGTTCGAGTGTGTTGTAGGCAGAGCGAGCATCGCCGCTGGCGAAGGAAGCGATGCGGAAGAGCACGTCGTCGCTGGCTTCGATGTGCCGATCGCCGAGGCCGCGTTCTTTATCGCTTAGCGCGCGGCGCAGGAGTTCAACGATTTGCGGTGTGGTAAGCGGCTCGAGGACGTAAACCTTAGTGCGCGAGAGCAGTGGCGAGATCACTTCGAACGAAGGATTTTCTGTCGTAGCACCGATAAAAGTGATGTGGCCGGCTTCGACGTAGGGAAGAAACGCGTCCTGCTGGGCTTTGTTGAAACGATGCACTTCGTCAACGAACACGATAGTGCGCTGGCCGCTTCGTGATTTGAACTCAGCGGCAGCCATCACTTCTTTGATCTCCTTGATGCCCGCGAGGACGGCACTGAACGAGACAAATTCGGAGCGCGTGAGACGCGCGATCATCCGCGCGAGAGTGGTTTTGCCGCAGCCAGGCGGGCCCCAGAGCAACATCGAGGTGATGTTGTCCGATTCGATTTGCAGGCGCAGCGGCTTGCCGGGGCCGAGGAGTTTTTCCTGGCCGATGAATTCGTCGAGGGTGCGGGGACGCATGCGTTCGGCGAGCGGTTGGTGCGCGAATTCCTCGGCGGCGGGTTGCGGGAGGTTCTGGAAGAGGCTCATGTCTTTTGGTTTTGCGCGGTGCGTTGGCGGGCGGCTTCGTAGAAGAGGACGGCTGCGGCCGCGGCGGCGTTGAGCGATTCGACGCCGCTGGCCATCGGGATACGGATGCGCGCGTCGGCGGAGCGCTCGATCTCTTCGGGCAGTCCGGCGCCTTCGTTGCCAACGAGAAGCGCGATCGGTTGGCACCAGTCCACCTGCCAGGGAAGGAGAGGAGCAGTGCTATCCGAGTGAACTGCCGTGCGGAATGTGTCCGCCGTGGCGGGAGACAAGCTGAAGCCCGCCGCTACATTTACGTGCTCGCTGCGCTCGTTCGGAGCGGGCACGGCATGCCGTGCCCCTATAGACGGGGCGACGTGGGATGAAGAAGCCAGGGTGTGAACATTGGCGAGTTTGAGTTGCGTAAGCAGGATGCCGAGCGGCATGCCGGCGAGAATGGGAAGATGGAGCGCGGCGCCCGCGGAAGCGCGCAACGCTTTCGGCGAAAACGGGCTGGCGGTGCCGGACTGGCCGGAGGCGGCAGTGACGGCACCCGTCGCGCCGAAAGCAGCGGCGGTGCGGAGAATTGTGCCGACATTGCCAGGATCCTGCACGCCCGCGAGGACGACGAGCAGCGGTGAGCAGGCTTCGGCAGAAGCGATAGTCGTGGCGGAAAGCAAATCGTCGAGAGTGGCAACGCGCGGTTTGACTAGAGCCGCGACGCCTTGCGGGTGTTCAGTATCGGCGAGGCCTTCGAAGAGGCGGTCGGTGGTGCGAAGGATCGGGAAAGCGATTTGATCGGAATGGAGAAACGGGGCGAGGCGTTCGCGGTGGCGTTCGCCGGTTTCGCTAAAGAGCACGGCGGCGATGGGGCAGCCGGATTGGAGAGCTTCTTCCGTGAGGCGGACGCCTTCTACGCCGACGAAGCCGGATTCGGTGGGCAAGCCGCCGCGCAGCGCCATGCGAAATTCTTTCAGCCACCGATTGTCGCGGCTGGTCAGAACGCCAGCGCCACCGGATGCGGCGCTGCCATCGGCGGGCCGTCGCGCGAGTTTACCTGGAGCGGCCATTAAGGGGAGGGTAGCACAGGCACTCTTGCCTGTGCCCCTGTAACGCAGTCACTCAGCGTGCGGAACCGGGCGCGGCGTTCGATGCGGTGCCTGTGGCTCAACGTGTGCCAAGATCTGGCGTTGGGCACAGGCAAGAGTGCCTGTGCTACTGGTGGCGCAGCCACTCACCGTATGGAGCTAAGCGGTGTTCGCAGGCCAAGAAAGGCCCGCCGCTGCAACGGCTTGCGGGCTGCCGAAATGTGGGCGCGGGGTAAGGACGTTGTGTTTTAGCCGAACTGTGTGGTAGCGTCGCCGCAGTTATTCGCAAAGCGCGGCGAAGCGCTGCGGGGTGTGACTACGACTTCGCCAAAGGCCAAAACCTTGCCGGCAGAACTGTTGCGCGTTGACGCGCAGAGCCCCGAAGCGGAAGTGCTGCGGTACGCGGCGAGTTTTCTCTCCCGGGGAAGTGTGGTTGCGATTCCCACCGACACGTTTTACGGGTTGGCGGCCGATCCATTTAATTTGGCGGCGGTGGACGAAATTTACCGCGTCAAGGGGCGGCCGGAGGCGCGCGCGCTGCCGATTCTGGTGCGTTCGCTGGAGCAGGCCGTCACGCTGGCGCGGGAAGTGCCGCAAAATTTTTTAAAGCTGGCGCAGGAGTTTTGGCCCGGGGCGTTGACGCTGGTGGTGGACGCGGCGACGAAGGTGCCGCTGAAAGTTACGGCGAATACCGGCAAAGTGGCGTTGCGTTGGCCAAAGAGCGAAATTGCGCGAGAGTTGATTGCGGAATTTGATGCACCGATTACCGGGACGAGCGCGAATATTTCGGGATTTCCGTCCTGTGCGAGCGCGGCGCAGGTGATGAAGCAACTTGGCGGGCGTTTGCCGCTGGTGCTGGATGGCGGCGATACGGGTGGAACGCTGGGCTCGACGATTGTGGAAGTACATGGCGGCGCGTGGAAGATTATTCGCGAAGGCGCGGTGCCCGTGGAACGTATCGAGCGCGCGTTGAAGTAGGGACGCTCATCTTGCGCCGCAAAGTCATTCAGGATTTTGCAAACCTGTTCTGCCAAAGGTTCGTAGATTTGCCGAGTGGCTATGACCTTGCTTCACTCGCGCACTACGGCTCAGGCGAATATCGTCTAGACATTCTAAACGGGCGGACTTCATTCAAGGGCTTGCCGATTCCGAAGTTCCAAACATGCGACGAATATAAGGATTGGATGTTTGTGCAGATGGGCAAACACCACATCGCCCGCGACGGAATCGTCGCCGCATCGCTAAATGTCGTTGCAAAGATCGACATGATCAGAGCGTGGCCTTCATACGGACACACGTTTGCCTCCGCGCATTTCTCCCTGGGTTGCGAAAGCGAAATCAAGACGGACGAGAGGTCGTATCTTGGAAAGATGGCGGGTAAGCGTGAGTGGGGTTTCAATTGGTACTACGAAAGGTTATACGGCGATTTTCCGACTAGCTGGTTAGCGCCGAACGATGGTCGGCAGGCACAGCCAGAAATTCGAAATCGCCGCTAGCATTAGTTCGAGTTGGCTGAAGGGCTGGCGGTGGACCGAAAATATCCGCGAGCTGGGGGAAGATTGGGCAAGTCGTCGGTGCGGATTGTCTTGCACCCGCAGCGCGCTTGCCTTTCTGTCAGTCGGCTTCGATTGAACCCGAAGAAAGGACATAACGCGGAGCGCGCTAAGAGAACGCGACCGTCTTAACGTGGTGGCGCAAGACAAATCTTACCGAGGATTGCGGGGCCGCGCGCGCCGGTCGCGGAAGGCAAACTCGAAGGGCGCTGGTGAAAGGTTTCGTAGGCCATGAGCGCGAAGGCGAAGGCCTCTTTGGCTTCTTCGGGAATGCCGAAACTGGTTGACGGGAGAATCTCGATTGAACCGAGCGCGGCACTGAGTTGCGCCATGAGCAAGGGATTTTTCGCGCCGCCGCCCGAAACGATGAGCTGTCGGATTTTGGTTTTCGGCAGTACAAAGCGATGCAGCGCGTCGGCGACGGACAACGCGGTAAAAATCGTGGCGGCGCGAATCAGGTCGGCGGGATAGGCGCGATGACGGCGGCCGAGCGCGAGAACTTTTTGAATGTACGCCTGGCCGTAGTATTCGCGGCCGGTGGATTTGGGCGGCGCGAGTTTTAGATAAGGGTCGCGCATCAGTTCATCGACGAGCGCGGGCAGCGGGCGGCCGGTTTGCGCGACGGCGGCGTTTTGATCGTAACGCTTACGGCCGCGCGTGAAGTAGGACACCAGCGCATCGATCAAAATGTTTGCAGGGCCAGTGTCGAACGCGAACACCTGCGAAGGCTTAGCGTCGGCCGGAATCACAGTGACGTTGGCAATGCCGCCGAGATTCAGTGAAACGCGCCCCAACTTGGCATCGCGATAGAGAAGATAATCAGCGTACGGGACCAGCGGCGCGCCTTGACCGCCCAGCGCCATGTCCGCAGGACGAAAGTCGCCGACCGTGGTGATGCCCGTGCGCGCGGCGATGACGGAGGGTTCTCCAATCTGTAGTGTCGAAGCCGTAGGCCGGCCGAAGTAACGAACCGCTTTGCCCTGATGGAAAATGGTCTGGCCGTGAGTGCCGATAAGCGCCACTCTTCGCGGCGAAATGCGAAATGTTTTGCAGGCTGCCAGCGCGGCATCGGCAAGCACTTCGCCGAGACGAAAATTCAGTTGGCTCAGCTCTCCCGCGCTAACCGGCTGCTGTTCCGCGACGCGCAGAATCTCTTTGCGCAGTGCCGGAGGAAACTTGCTGGAGGTGTGCGCCAATAATTTCGCATTTAATCGCGGCGGTGCGCCTGCGATACGTGCCAATGCCACATCGATTCCGTCCGCGGAAGTGCCGGACATAAGGCCGACCACAAGCATGGATTTGGAGGTCATTAGGGTTATTGGGATTTAAACACAGGCGCATAGAGAACGCCGAGCCCACCGATGCAGACGAGAACAAAGAGTGAACGCCAACCAGGTGCGGACGGAAGCAGCTCATTCCGAAGATTTATGGCAAGCCACGCCTTGTAAGGGCACGATACATCGTGCCCGTGCTTGGCAAGATGTCGGTATTACGAGATTTGTTTTTTCAGCTCGGCGAGGAGGTTGAGCGCATCGATGGGTTTGAGATTGTCGAGGTCCGCGTCGCGTAGGCGATCCAATACAACGCGATCCAGCGGCGTGAACAGAACGTCCTGATGACCGTTGCGGCGCTGCGGAGAAGCCACCGTTGCGTTTGCTGCACCTGCAGCAGCGGCAGCGGTGCCGTTTTCATCTGCGCCCGGCGAGAGCCTTTCGCTCAGGACGTGCTCGCTCTGCTCATGGCGTTTCAACACTTCGCGCGCGCGTTCGATCACGCTGCGAGGCAGTCCCGCAAGTTTAGCCACCTCGATTCCGTAACTTTTGTCCGCGCTGCCCGGCTCGACGCGCCGCAAGAAGATAATTTCGCTGGGCGTTTCTTTCACCGACACATGCACGTTCTTGACGCCACTGAGCAAATCCGCGAGTTCGGTCAACTCGTGGTAGTGCGTGGCAAAAAGTGTTCGCGCGCGCGTATGCTTCTGCAAGTGCTCGACAACGGCCCAGGCAATGGACAAGCCATCAAATGTCGCGGTGCCGCGGCCAACTTCATCGAGCAGCACCAGGCTCGATGGCGTGGCGTGATGCAAAATCGCCGCAACCTCGCTCATTTCCACTAAAAAAGTGGAACGGCCACGGGCCAGGTTGTCCGCAGCACCGATGCGGGTAAAGATCCGGTCCGTGATGGGCAGCTTTGCCTGCCGCGCCGGAACATAACTGCCCATCTGCGCCATCAGCACAATCAGCGCCGCCTGCCGCAGATACGTGGACTTGCCGCCCATATTCGGCCCGGTAATCAACAAAAGCTGCTGCGTGCTTGGTTCGAAACACAGATCATTCGGCACAAAGCGTTCGCCGGTTTGCCGCAGCAACTCCTCAATCACCGGATGCCGCCCGCCGACGATCAATAACTCGCCCGTTGCATTGAATTCCGGCCGCGTATAGCCGCGATCCGCTGCGAGTTTCGCTAGGCAGCACAGCACATCGAGCTGGGCAATCGCTGCCGCGGTGTGCCGCAACCGCGCTGCTTTTGTTGCGACCGTCGAACGAATTTCGACAAAAAGCTGTCGTTCGATTTCGAGAATTCTTTCGTCCGCCGCCAGAATTTTCCGCTCGTACTCCTTTAGCTCCGGCGAGGTGAATCGTTCCGCATTGACGAGGGTCTGCTTGCGTTCATAATCGGCCGGAGCCAGGTGCAGGTTCGGCTTGGAAATCTCCATGTAGTAGCCGAATACCTGGTTAAAACGAATCTTCAGGGAAGCGATCCCCGTGCGCGTGCGCTCGCGCGCTTCCATCGCAGCAATAATTTCCTTGCTGTTTTTGCTCAGGTTGCGCAATTCATCCAGTTCGCCGTGATAGCCGCTGCGAATCATTCCGGGATCGCTGGCCAGCGCGGGTGGCTCGTCGGCAATGGACCGGTCGAGCAACTCGCGCACATCGGTCAGCTCGTCCATCTCGGCGTAGAGCTGGCGCACGAGTGCGCTCCCGCCTACGGGCGGCGGCATCAAAAAGTTCTTGAGCACCGGAATGTGCATCAAGGATTTGCGCAGCGCGAGCAATTCGCGCGGCGACGCCAGCCCCAGCGTGATGCGGCTGGTCAGGCGCTCCAAGTCCTGAATGCCGCGCAGTTCCTTGCGAATCTCCCCGCGCACAACAGTTTGCTGAACCAGGTGCGCAACCGCACCGAGGCGTGCGTCAATCAATTCGCGATCGATCAACGGCCGCAAAATCCACGAACGCAGCAGCCGCGCGCCCATGCCCGTCACGGTGGAATCCAGCGCGCGGACGAGTGTGGTAGGCCCGCTGCGTGTGCTTTCTTCGGTAAAAATCGGCGCAATCAATTCGAGGTTGCGCACGGAAACCGGATCGAGTACCAGCGCATCACGTTGCTCGTAGTAACGCAAACGATCCAGATGCTGCAGCGCCTCGATGCTCGCAACCGCTTCATTTTTGCCGTCGCCGGTTTCGGCGCCTCGCGACGCGTTCTCCCGGAGATAGTGCACAATCGCGCCGGCCGCGGAGACTGCTAGCGGATGGCCATCCAACCCAAAGCCGGTTAGTTCCGCGACGCCAAACTGCTCGCGCAGAATGCGCTCGGCGTAATCGCGCTGAAAAATCCACTCTTCGAGGCGCGTTTCAACGCCGCCAGTTCCGTCGAGCATCGAGTTCTTCGCCGTTTCGAACAACTGCTGTGGCCGCGCGAGCAACGTTTCTCTCGGCCGCAGCAGTTGCAGCTCATCGCGCACCTGCTCTTCGGCATCCGCACCGGAAAATTCCGTCGACTGAAACTCGCCGGTGGACAGATCTACAAATGCCAAGCCAACGGCTGCGGCACTGCCAACGCCATGAACCGCGACCGCGGCCAAATAATTATTCTCGCGCGCATCCAGCACTGCACCGTCGGTCGCCGTCCCCGGCGTAATCACCCGCACCACTTCGCGCCGCACCAGCTTTTTCCCCGGCCCCGGCTGCTCCATCTGGTCGCAAATGGCCACTTTGAAACCGTTGCGAATCAATCGCGCGATGTAGCCATCCGCCGAGTGGTACGGCACGCCGCACATGGGGATCGGCTGGCCTTTTTCGCGATTGCGCGAAGTCAGCGTGATTTGCAGTTCGCGCGCGGCGAGAATCGCGTCTTCGTAGAACAGTTCGTAGAAATCACCCAGGCGGAACAGCAGCAGCGCGTGCGGATAACGCGTTTTAATCGCGTGATACTGCTGCATCAAAGGTGAAGTAGGTTCGGTCATCGTCTAGCTCGAACGCTGGCTCGGTTGCGATGAAAGGAGTCGCCTGCCGAGCAGATGCGGCTCGGCAACACGGCGCAGCATGCTGCTTCTCTACGAGGAACATCCCAGTCCCGGCATGTCGCCGGCGGCTTCATTGATGAATCCCCAGACCGCTCAACATGAACGCATAGTCCAGCGCAATCTCACGCAAATAGTCGTACCGCCCCGAAGCCCCGCTGTGGCCCGCGCCCATGTTCGTTTTGAGCAGCAGAATGTTTGCATCCGTCTTCAGCGTCCGCAGCTTTGCCACGTATTTCGCCGGCTCCCAATACATCACCTGACTGTCATTCAGCGCCGTTTTCACCAGCATCGCGGGATAGTTCTTCGCTTCCAGATTCGTGTAGGGGCAATACGTCTTCACATAAAAATAATCTTCCGCCACTTGCGGATTGCCCCATTCTTCGAATTCACCCACCGTAAGGGGCAGGGAAGTGTCCAGCATCGTGTTGATGACGTCAACGAACGGCACGTGGCTGACCACCGCGTGAAACAACTCGGGCCGCAGGTTGCTCACCGCGCCCATCAGCAAGCCGCCGGCGCTGCCGCCTTCAATGATCAGGCGCTCCGGCGAAGTGTAACGCTCCGCAATCAAATGCTCCGCCGCCGAAATGAAATCCGTGAATGTGTTTTGCTTCTGATGCATCCGCCCGGTGTCGTGCCACGGTTTGCCGAGTTCGCCTCCGCCGCGAATGTGCGCGATAGCATAGGCCACTCCGCGATCAAGCAAGCTCACGCGATTCGAACTGAACGTCACGGCCAGCGAATACCCATAGCTGCCGTAACCGTAGAGCAGCAGCGGAGCCGAGCCATCCAGCGGCACATCGCGCCGCCGCACCAACGAAATCGGAACGCGCGTACCGTCGCTAGCCCTTGCATGCAGACGCTCACAGACATATTTCCCCGCGTCGTAGCCGCCGAGCACCGCCTGCTGTTTGCGCAGCGTGCTGGCTTGCGTTTGCACGTCGTAATCGAAAACCGAGCGCGGCGTCACCAACGACTCGTAGTTGTATCGCACGATGCCGGTATCAAACTCCGGATTCTCCCCCAGCGATGCGTTATACGCCGGCTCGCTGAACGTAATCCGTTGTGAACCCGCCAGCGCATCGGCCGCCGCCACACTCAGATCGATCACCCGCAAATAGGGCAGACCGTCTTCTCGCTCGCTCAAAACCATGTGCGACCGAAACACTTCGACACTCGCCAGCATCACTTCCCGCCGGTTCGGAACGATCTCGCGCCAGTTTTCCCGCCGAGGCTTGCCAACCGGCGCCGTCACCAGCCGATACGTCCGTCCTCCAGAATTCGTACGAATCACAAAGAAGCCGCCCACGTCATCCGCATTCGCGCCGCGATTCTCGCGGGTCAGGGGATTGGGGTGATGGTCGACGAAGTATTCGTGCTCCGCCTCGCGCGGCGCAATCAGCTGAAACTCGCCAAACGAGTCGCGGGCGCGAAGGAAGCGCGTCTCGCTGGTGGTATGGCTCTCGCTCACCAAAAATAGAAACGCGCCGCTGCGGCTGGCCTCAATGGAAACGCGGAACCGTTCGTCCTGCTCTTCATAAATAAGCACATCCGCCAGCGGCGAAGAGCCCGCGATATGCCGGTACAAACGGTACGATCGCTTCGTCGTTGGATCTTCCACGGTGTAAAACAACGTGCGATTGTCCGCGGCCCAGGCCACGCTGGTAATGCGTTCCATCGATTCGGGAAAGGTCGCTCCACTCAGCAAATTCTTGATGTGCAGGCGGTACTGGCGGAAGCCGGTGGTGTCCAGCGCATAGGCCAACAATTGGTTGTCGCGGCTGACCTCAAACGCGCCGAGCCCGAGAAACGGGTGGCCTTCGGCCAGCCTGTTCAAATCCAACAGCACTTCATCCAGTGCCCCGAGCCGGTCCAGCTTCCGGCAACGCACCGGATACTGCTTGCCCTGCTCGGTCGCGGTGAAATATAGGTACCCGCGCAGCCGGTATGGCACCGACATGTCGGTCTGCTGAATCCGCCCGAGCATCTCGACGTACAGCTCGTCCTGAAACGCCTGCGTGGGCGCCAGAACCGCATCCGTGTACGCGTTCTCCGCCTCGAGATAGGCGATCACCTCGGGATTTTCTTTTTGTTTTAGCCAGGCGTAATGATCCATGCGCCGGTCGCCATGCAGAATCGTTTCCACCGGTTCGCGGCGGGCCAGCGGCGGCTTGCGAGCGTCGTCAGCGGCTGTGTTTGCATCGAAAACGCCGGGCGGTGCCATTTTGGCTTTCGGGTTCATGCGTCTCTTTTGATCTGCGGCGCGGCGGGATGGACGCCGGTGTGGGCCGGACTCTGCCGGTGTCGCGCTGCGAAGTTAAATCGCTTCGTCCGCTATACTAACGGAACTCTCCTGCCTCGAAAAGCAGGAGACCGCCGCAGACAAATTTGCCGATGCCTCACGAGACCGAAATCAAGCTGCGCATCAAGGACAAAGCGGCGCTGCTCCGCCGTTTGAAAAAGCTGCGCGCCAAAGCTGTGAACCCTGGGAGCGGCCGAGTCCACGAAATGAATGTGATTTTCGACACGCCGCCGGGCGACCTGGGCAAGCGCGGGCAGCTTTTACGGATTCGCACCGAAACGCCGGAGCCGACGGGGAAGCGGTCGATGGGCACTGGCGCAAAAGGCCCCAAGCAGCGGATCCGACTGACGATGAAGCTGCCCGTCGACGGCCAAGTTGGTTCGCGCCCTCCGGAACCGCAGCCCCGCCATAAAGTCCGCCAAGAGCTCGAACTCGAGGTTACCGACGCCGGCACACTCGGCCGTATTTTCGGGGCTTTGGGAATGAAAGGCTGGTTCCGCTATGAGAAGTACCGCACCGCCTTCCGCCTCCCGGCTTCCTCGGCTTGGGCCAAGGGACTGCTGATCGAGCTGGACGAGACGCCCATCGGCCTCTTCGTCGAACTCGAAGGTCCCCCCAGCGCTATCGACCGCGCCGCCGCCGAACTCGGTTTCGCCAAGCACGATTACATTGTGGAGAACTACTTGTCACTTTATGTGAAAGCATGTCGCGCTGCGGGCGAGCAGCCGGGCGACATGCTTTTCCCGCCAGCGAAGTAGCCTGCTGAAAATTTTCTTCAGTTTTTTTTCAAAATTCGCGCTTTTCAGTTGACTTCACTTCGCGTCCGCCGTATCACTGCAACTGGAGTTGCAAAACGGCAGCGCAATTGCTCCGTCTCGCACTCCGACGCGCTCGGCCGTTTGCCGGCGCGCAGGTGAACTCGTAGCAATGTGTATGTCCAACGATCTGGAACCTGGTCCCGTTCATTTATCCGGCTGGTCTGCGGGACCGCGGCTTGGGAAAGGCGCTTGGGCAACGCGGCGCGGGGCGGTAAGCCTCTCGCAGGCGGCGGGTCGGGGAGGGTTCGCCTCAGGCTAAAGGTAAGTCCATTGGTATCAGGAACTTGCCCGCGGCCGACCATTCCGGTTCGCGGGTTTTTTGTTTCTCGCCGCGGTTTGCAGGGCCGCGGCGATCCCGGCAGGCAGCCGCCGGAGATCGAAGGTGAGCGATGGAGCTGTACGCCACAGAGTTGATGGGCGCGAAAGCCTACGATGCGCAGGGAAATTTTGTCGGTCGCGTGCGTGAATTTTTCATCGAACCCGCACAGGCGCCCAACCGTCTTTCACATTTTTTGCTCGCTCGCGGACATTATCAATCGCTCTTGGCGCGGCACGACCAGCTCTCCAGCGCCGAGCCCGGCACCATTCGCCTCAGCGTTAGCGAGCGCGCTCTCCAGCTTTACGAACCCAACGAAGCGCTTCTGGCTGTCCGCAAGGACCTCCTCGACCAGCAAATTATTGACACCCGCGGTCGCAAAGTCGTTCGTGTGAACGATGTCGATCTGGCCGAGCAGCGCGTGAACGGCAACGTCGAGCTGCGGGTCACCCAGGTAGATGTCGGCTTGCAAGGCGCCGTGCGCCGCTTGCTGCAGGGTCTTCCGCCGGCGTTGGTGCGCAGACTTCAGGCTAGCCTCCCGCAGCGCTCCATTCGCTGGGAGTTCGTGAACCTCATCGAGTCCGACCCCCTGCGCCGGGTCAAACTCCGCATCACCCACGAGAAACTCGAGGACTTGCACCCCGCCGACCTCGCCGAAATCATGGAAGACCTTTCCGCCTCCGAGCGCCAAGGCATTATCGCCTCGCTCGACGAAGAAACCGCGGCAGCCGTTCTCGCCGAATTGGACGAGCGCCTGACCACACAGATCGTCGAAAAACTCGATCCCGAAAAGGCTGCCGACATTCTCGAAGAAATGGCTCCCGACGCCGCAGCCGACCTGCTCGCCGACTTGCCCAAGGAAACCTCCGAAGAACTGCTCGAAGAGATGCCCGGCCAGGAAGCCGAAGAAGTCCGCGAACTCCTCTCCTTCGACCCAGCCACCGCCGGCGGCATGATGAACACCGAATACGTCTATGTCGGCGAAGGTTCAGCGCGCGCCGAAGTCCTCGATTGGATCCGCAGCCTCGAACTCAATCTCGACCAGTTGGACACCGTCGTTTTACTCAACAGCCGAGCCGAGTTCGCCGGCACTGTCTCTGTCGCCCGCCTGATGCTCGCGGATCCCGAGCAGTCCGTGAAAGAACTGCGCAGCGAGCCGCTGCTGAGCATCTCCGCCGAGGCCGATGAGAAAGACGTCTTCGAGCTGTTCGACAAATACAATTTGCGCATGCTTACCGTCGTCGACGAAGAAAATCGCCCCGTCGGGACGGTCACCGTGGACGACGTGGTGTCACGCCTGGTGAAAAAATAAAATCTCTTCGCGCAATTTTTTTCGGGGCAGGGAAGTCATAAGGATTGGCCGCACTTCAGGGTTGACGGTGTGTTCGAGGATCGTTTAGTTCGAGCTGCGTCATGGCGATGAATTGGCAAATGATCAAGGGCAGCTTCGCGGGCCTGCAAACCCGCGGACAGAGCTTGCACCAGCGCGTCCGCGGCCTGCGCCGCCGGCTCACCTTACTGCTGGCCGTTGTAGGCCCTGGCCTGATCACCTCCAACGTCGATAACGACGCGGGCGGCATCGCCACCTACACCCAATCGGGCGCGCAATACGGTTACACGCTGCTCTGGTCGCTGGTCTACATGACCATCGCGCTGTACGTCACCGAAGAAATGTGCGCGCGGATGGGCGTCATTACCGGCAAAGGTCTTTCCGATCTGATTCGTGAAGAGTTCGGCTTCCGTTCTACGTTCTTCGTCATGATCACCGGTTTCTTTGTGGACCTGGCCAACGTCGTGGCGGAATTTGCGGGTGTCGCCGCCTCGATGGAAATGTTTCATGTGAGTCGCTATATCGCCGTGCCCATCGCCGCCATTGTGGTTTGGTTTCTCGTGCTGCGCGGGACCCACCGCCAGGTCGAAGTCATTTTCCTCGTGGCTTGCGGCTTTTACGTCACCTACATCATTTCCGCGATTCTGGCCAAGCCGGACTGGCTCAAAGCCAGCGAAAGTCTGGTCATTCCCAGCTTGCACTTCAGTTCCGGCTATCTGCTTACCCTCACCGCGTTGGTCGGCACCACGATCGCGCCTTGGCAGTTCTTCTACCTGCAAGCCGGCTTCGTCGAGAAAAAAGTTGGCCCGCGCCAATATCCGCAAGCTCGCGCCGACGTCATGGTCGGCAGCATCAGTTGTATGGCCATCGTTTTCTTCATCATCGTCGCCACCGCTGCCACGCTGAACAAGAATGGCATGACCAATATCTCGGACGCCGTGCAGGCCGCCCAAGCGCTTATTCCTCTCGCCGGAAAATGGGCCGGCTACCTCTTCGCTTTCGGCTTTTTAAATGCCTCTCTGTTTGCTGCTACCATTCTTCCGCTTTCCACCGCCCACGTGATCTGCGAGGGCCTCGGTTTTGAGGCCGGTATCGACAACAAATGGCACGAAGCCAAAATCTTCTACAGCTTGTACACGTTGCTCATCGTGGTTGGCGCGGGCATCATCCTCATTCCCCATGTCCCGCTCTGGAAAATTCTGATTTTCTCCCAGGTCGGCAACGGTGTTTGGCTGCCCATCGTCATCATCTTCATCCTGCTGCTCATCAATCGCCGCGATCTGATGGGCGAATACGTCAACAGCACTGCCTTTAACGTCGTCGCTTGGGTCACCGCGATCGCCATGATTGTCCTCACCCTGGTGCTTGTCTACACCAGCCTCTTTCAAAGCGCTCCGCCGCCGGGCGGTTAGCTCTTGCTGCTTCTCAGGACACCTCTGCATTGCACCCGCGCCGACCCGTGTGTTAACTTTGTGCCGTAAAGGGGAAAAGCCCCCGAACTCCGTGCCGCCTACCGTCACCCACACAACGTTGCAGGTTCCCACCTCCGGAGCCCTCGGTCCGCTTACGCCGGAAGAAGCCAACCTCTTCGAGAGACTAGATTTGAAGCGTTTGCCCCGCCATGTGGCCGTGATCATGGACGGCAACGGCCGCTGGGCGCAAAAGCGACACCTTCCGAGAATTGCCGGTCATCGCTCCGGCACCAAGTCCGCCCGCGTCACGATCGAAACCTGCGCGCGTCTGAAGATCGAGGCGCTCACACTGTACGCCTTCTCCAGCGAAAACTGGCGCCGCCCGAAGACCGAGACCGACTTTCTGATGCAGCTCCTGCGTGAATATCTGCGCAAGGAAATGCCGCTGCTCCAGAAAAACGAAATTCGCATGCGTTTTCTTGGCCGTACCGATGATTTGCCCAAGGCCGTCCAGGACGACGCGCGCGACGCCATGGCGCAAACCGCCTCCAATAAAGGCATGGTTCTCTGCATCGCACTCAACTACGGTGGGCGCGCGGAAATTGTGGACGCGATGAACGCGATCCTCGCCGAACAGAACGGCCACGCCGGCCGCGCACCAATCACCGAAGAAAATCTCGCTCGTCACCTCTATACCGCCGGTCTTCCCGATCCCGACTTGCTCATCCGCACCAGCGGCGAAATGCGCATCAGCAACTTTCTGCTTTGGCAGATCGCCTATGCCGAGATTTTCGTAACGGAAACCCTCTGGCCTGATTTCTCCCGCGCCCGTCTCCTCGAAGCCCTGGTCGAATTCCAAAAGCGCGAACGCCGCTACGGTGGCATCCGCGAAGGCCACTCCACCCCCGCCCCACCCGCCCGCGCCTCCAACGAATAACCGCTGTAGCTCACCCCTTCAGGGGTGAGGCCTTTCCGCTCCCCGCCTCGATCGCCACGAGGACCAGAAACCCAACCGCATCCCGCTCTTACTCACCATTTCGCCGCGTCCATTCCAAGTGCTGTAGCTCACCCCTTCAGGGGTGAGGCTTTCCGCGCCCCACCTCGCCCTCGCACTGGGTGCACGGCCGCAAATAAAAGCTCGCGAATATCGCTTGACTATCTTAAATATATAGTTATCATCCCGCGTGAAATGTCTCGCCTTCGCCGCATCGCCGACCGCGATCGGATCTTCTTCATCACCTCAAATCTCCTCCCCCAGGTTCCGCCCTTCTCGCCCACGGAACGCGATCTCCTATTGTTGAATCTCGACGCCCTGCGGAAACAAAGCGCCTTGCGCTTGCTCGGCTACGTGATCATGCCGGACCATGTGCATCTCCTGCTCGCAACGGACGTGGACAGCATTTCCAACCTAATGCATCAATGGAAATTCAAGACCGGCTTCGCCATCCAGCGATTGCGCGGCAAGAAGGGGCCTCTTTGGCAGGCTCGCTATTTCGACTTCATCTGCCGCCGCACGCGCGATGTCTCCAGCAAGCTCGACTACATCCGCCAGAATCCCGTCGCGGCCGGTTTGGTCGCTGAACCCCATTCCTGGCGCTGGTCCAGCGTTGGTTTCTATTCCCAATCTACCGTCCCACCCTATTGCCGGATTACCTCGACTTCTCCGGCGATCCAGACGAACTTCTCTGGCCCGCCCCTTGGCGCCCCCTGTAGCTCACCCTTCACCTGTAGCTCACCCCTTCAGGGGTGAGGCCTTTCCCATCCCCACCTCGATCGTCACGACGACCCAAAAACTCAACCACATCCTTGCTCTTCCTCGCTGTGTCGCTTCGTCTGTCGTCGCCTCCGAGACCCTCAGGCCTGAAGGCCTGAGCTACAACGACTCCGCGTGCTTTCTTTTTTCCGCTATGATGTCATCTACCGAATGCGATCTCACGCCGTGATTCCCAATCTATGACCTGGAAGCGCGTCGCGACCGCCGTCGTCCTCATCCCCGGTGTCGTCGCTCTCGTTCTGTGGGCCTCGACGGCCATTGTCGCCATCGCCCTCGCCGCCATCATCCTCCTCGCGCTCTTCGAATTTTTCGCCCTCGGCGACGCCATCGGCCACCGCGCTTACCGATTCTGGACCGCTACCTGCGCCCTACTCCTTGTTTTCGATCAGTGGGGCCTGGTCGGTATCCCAGGCATGGGTGTTGTCTGTCCACCGGGCTGGACAACCCTGCAGGAACCGCTCAGGAAATGGAGTGAACGAGGGGGCGGTTCCCTAGTAACGCCTATCGACATATTCTTCGTTTTTCTTCTCGGCATCATGATCCTGACGCTTGCCACAAAGAGGCCCATGGTCGAAGCGCTGCCCGCGGCGGGCATCAGCTCCAGCGGCCTGGTTCTGGTCGCGTTGCCGCTGACGTTCGCCATCCGAATTCACGGCCTTGGCTTTCTCGGGCCTTATCTGTTGCTTTTCGCCCTCATCATCACTTGGGTCGGCGACACCGTCGCCTACTTCGTTGGTCGCGCCATCGGCAAACACAAATTCGCGCCGATCCTCAGCCCCAAGAAAACCTGGGAAGGCGCGATCGCCAGCTTTCTCAGTGCGCTACTCGTCGCCGCCATCTACGCCCGCTACATCAACATTCCACTCCCGCATCTTCTCGGCATGGCTGCGTGCGGTAACGCTGCGGGCCAGGCCGGCGACCTCTTCGAATCCTCTTTCAAGCGCAGCGCCGGCGTCAAAGATTCCGGCACGCTTCTCCCCGGGCACGGCGGCGTACTTGACCGAATCGACGCGCTCATCCTGACCATTCCGGTTGTCTGGTACTATTGGATTTGGATTTACTTGCCGACGCGCTAGTCGCTTCCGGTTCCAATACATCTCCAACTCTTGGGGCAAATTTTTTGAAAGTGCTGTCCATACTAGGCTCGACTGGCTCGATTGGCCGCCAATGCCTCTCGGTCGTCGAGGCAATACCCGACCGCTTTGCCGTCGCCGCACTCGCCGCCGGCAACAACATCGAAGAACTCGCCAGCCAAATTGAACGCCACCGCCCCGAATTGGTCTCCGTCTCTGATGCACAAAAAGCTTCCGAGCTCGTCGATCTCCTTCGCGCCAAATCGATCTCTCCGCTGCCCGCCATTCATCACGGCGCAGAAGGCATGCTCGCCGTAGGCACGCACTCGAAGGCGGACATCGTTGTTTCCGCTGCAGTCGGCGTCGTCGGCCTTTCCGCGACTTACGAAGCCGTCAAGCTTGGCAAGACAATCGCGCTTTCCAACAAAGAAGTCCTCGTTGCCGCTGGCGAATTGGTCATGGCTGCGGCCCACAAATCCGGCAAAGAACTTCTCCCCGTCGATAGCGAACACAACGCCGTGCACCAATGCCTTCGCGGCGGCGCCCATCACCCTGTAGCTCAGGCCTTCAGGCCTGAGGCGTCCGAAGTGAAACGCATCGTCCTCACCGCCAGTGGCGGCCCGTTTCGCAAAGCGCCCCTTGCCGCTCTCGCTCGCGTCACGCCCGAACAAGCCCTCGCGCATCCCAACTGGAAAATGGGCCACCGGATCACCATCGATTCCGCCACCATGATGAACAAAGGCTTCGAGGTCATCGAAGCGCGCTGGCTGTTCGAATTGCAACCCAATCAAATCGATGTCGTCATCCATCCGCAATCCACCATTCACTCCATGGTCGAATTTGTCGACGGTTCCGTCCTCGCACAACTCGGCCCCACCGACATGCGCCTCCCAATCCAATATGCGTTAACCTATCCGGAGCGCGCGGCGTCTAAGGAATTAGCCCTGGATTGGTCCAAACTCCGGCGGTTGGATTTTCAGAAGGTCAGCGCGCGCCGTTTCCCCTGCCTGCGATTAGCTCGCGAAGCGATGAAGAAGGGCGGGGCATTGCCGTGCGCGCTGAATGCGGCTGATGAAGTAGCGGTGGCCGCGTTTCTCGAACGGCGGTTGCCGTTTCTGGGTATTGCGGAAGTCATCGAGAAAGTTTTGGCGCGCATGCCGCGTACTAAGTTTGAGAAGATGGATGATGTGCTCGCGGCGGATTTGGAGGCCCGGCGCTTGGCTCGCGAAGAAGTCAGCCGCCTAGCGCCCGCCATCGCTGCCGCGTCGTAACGCCCGGTTGGCGCGGGAAAATTTTGTAGCACCGGCATCTGTGCCCAGGGCTTTTGCGGGGAGTGGCAGGGAAGCGAAGTGAGACGGGACACGGTCCAGGGATCGCGTCCTCAGGAGAGAGACGAAACGAAATGGATGTTCTTTATCTTTTAGTTGGCATCAGCCTGGTGCTCGGCGTTATGGTCCTCATTCATGAATGGGGACATTTCGTCGTTGCGCGTCTATGCGGCGTACGCGTCGACGTCTTCTCCATTGGTTTCGGCCCACGGCTGTTCGGCTGGAAGCGTGGCGCCACGGACTATCGCGTGAGCGCACTTCCGCTCGGCGGCTACGTCCGCATGGCCGGCCAGGATCTCTCCGATATTGACGCCGGCGAAAAGCCGCCCAGCGGCGCTCCCGACGAACTCATGAGCAAAGCCCGCTGGAAGCGCGCGCTGATTTCCTTCGCCGGGCCTTTGGTCAATCTGATTTTCCCGATCTTTCTGCTTACGGGACTTTTCTCCACGGTTGGCGTTCCTTACTCCGCGTATCTGGATGCGCCGGTGAAGGTAAACGAAATTCCTCCGAGCCAGGCAGCCACGAGTCCGTTGAAAGCCGGCCAAGTCGTGCTTTCGGTGAACGGTTCGCCGACCAAGAATTGGGAACAGGCGCTGGTCGCTCTGCACCAAGCTGCCGCGGGCGCGGTGCTCAAGTTGCAAGTCCAGGATCCCGTGACCAGTCAGGTACAAGACGTTACGGTCAAGAACAACTCCGATCCCAGCAAAGTTCTGGGCTACGCGCCGATTCATCCGGTGATTGACCAGGTTGGTCCCGGCACGCCGGCCGACCGCGCGGGCGTTCATGAAGGCGACACGATTCTTGCGGTCAACGGCCACCACATCGACTATTGGGAGCAGTTCAAGGAATTCACGCAGTCATCCAACGGCCAGCCGCTGACGCTCGACATTCTGCGCAATGGCAAGCCTGCGCAGCTTACGGTCACACCCAAAAAAGACGTGGCGGAGACCGGCGAAAATGTCTACCAGATTGGCGTTCTCCCACGCGACGACAATTCCTATAAGCACGTCGCTTTCAGCGAAGGCGTACAACTGGCCGGCGCGAAAACGGTGGACACCATCGCCCAAACCGTGGACGTGGTAGGGAAGTTGTTCAGTGGCCGCGTGTCCATCAAGCAGTTGCAAGGCCCCGTGGGCATTTCGCATATGGCCGGACAAGCCGTGCGCCGCGGTCCGTTGGATGTGCTTTCGCTGATGGTGCTGATCAGCATCAACCTCGGCATCCTTAACTTGCTGCCGATTCCGATCCTCGATGGCGGCAATATTCTGCTGCTGGCCATCGAAGGCGTGATGCGCCGCGACCTCAGCATGTCGTTCAAGGAACGCTTTGTGCAGGTCGGCTTGGTGTTCCTGCTGGTGATTTTTGCCATCGTCATGTACAACGACATTTTGCGCCGCATCGCCAGCCACAGCTAACCACGGCCTGCACTCGTTAGTAAATGAGAGTGTCTTTTGAACACCGTACAGGCAGGAATGCCTGTGCCACCCACAGACTGACCCGCTACCTTGCATTGCGCCAAGATGACACACTCGCGCCGCTGCGTTACTATGCGTCGTAGTTGTTCGTTTCGGAGAAATTGAAGGAGTTCGGCAGCATGGCCGCATCACCGACGCATCGAGCATCCACGGGCGAGCGCCTTAACACGTCGGAGACCACGGGTCATTTGCAGCAGGCCATCCGGAAGCGGGGCATTCGGCTTACGCGCCAGCGCCGCGTGATCCTCGAAGTCATGGACAATGCGGAGCAGCACCTCGACGTAGATCAGATTCTCGAGCGCGCCAAGAAAATCGACAATGATGTGCATCTGGTTACCGTCTACCGCACCATTGATCTGCTCAAGAAGCAGGGCTTGATTGACGAGCTCGATCTGCTGCACCTCCGCGGCGACCGCCATTACTACGAAAGCCATGGTCCGCGCGACCACATCCACGTCGCCTGCCTCAACTGCGGCAAGGTGCGCGAATTCGAAAGCCGGCTCTACGAGCAGCTCAAGCAGCAAATCGCCCACGACTTCAAAATGAAAGTCACCATGGCCCGCACGGAAGTGGGCGGCTACTGCGAAGAGTGCCAGGCGAAGATGCCTTGAGGGCTGGCAGCTAGTGTATTAACCAGGAGATATCTGCGAAATATTTTTCGTTGCCTAACTCTTTGCTTTTCAATGAGCTGTCGAGCTACTGAGGCCAATTACGAAGTAATCTGCGAAAAGCGCCAGGGAACATCCCGCATAAGCTTCTTTTCCCCTGTCTCCCCTCCTGATGCCTCTATCTCTCCGGTTGTCAGTTGTTTACGCTGCTCTACTTATTTGACAGAGTTTTTCTCTTGACAACTATTCGCCTGCTTTGGTATTATAGGTGGCGTAGAAAAGTGCGCCCTGGTGAAACCGGGGCGTTTTTATTTTGTACCGCCGGCTTCCAGTCGGCGTTTTTTTTCTCACCACATGGAGCAGCGGGTTTACCCCGCTGCTTTCCGGCCCGCCGTTTCCGTCCCAAATTCTTCCTGTCGTCTCTGTACTTCTCCATCCCACTTCTAGGACCCAAGACCATGCCCAACGAAAAACCCAGCAGCAAACTCAACGCCAAACTCCTCTGGATGCAATTCGAAGATGTTCTCGCGCCTCGTCTCGGCCTCACCGTCTGGGACCGCGCCGTCTATTCCTATCTCCTTCGCCACTCGCTCCTCATCGGCAAAACGCGCCTCAATTTTTCCGTCAGCGCCGTCGCCGACCGTCTCCGCCTTTCCCGCGGACCGGTGCGCCAGGCCGTCCGCCGCCTCGACGAACTAGGCGCTCTCCGCCTCGTCGAACGCAGCAAATTCGGCCACGTCGTCGAGATGCGCCGCCCCGACCAAATCTCCGCGCTCCAGCCCGGCGACGCCATCGTCACCGATCTCCACGACCTCCACGGCCCCTCGCCCGATGCTGCTTCGCCTTCCACTCTCGAATCCACCGACTTCATGAGCACCTGGGCTCTCCGCAAAACCCTTCATGATCGCGAACGCGGCGTCTGCTTCTATTGTCTTCGCCGCACCTCTCCCACCGTCCGCTGCCTCGATCATGTCGTTCCCCGCGTCCGCTCCGGACGCAATTCCTATCGCAACCTCGTCTCCTGCTGCCTCGAATGCAACACCCTCAAAGCCGACATGTCCGCTCCCGACTACCTCCGCATCCTCTACCGCAAAGGCCGCCTAACCCCCAAGGAACACGACACCCGCCTCCAA
>Ga0335079_10001764_pt1 | contig 24732 bp, 16 predicted proteins | sample Lox_Sample_33_FD_206719 | JGI IMG/M metagenome (GOLD analysis project Ga0335079, IMG submission 206719) | Soil microbial communities from Loxahatchee National Wildlife Refuge, Florida, United States - Lox_Sample_3.3 | ecosystem: Environmental > Terrestrial > Soil > Wetlands | place: USA...
GCAGACCAGCCGGGCCTGGCGGCAGACCAGCCGGGCCTGGCGGCAGACCAGCCGGGCCTGGCGGCAGACCAGCCGGGCCTGGCGGCAGACCAGCCGGGCCTGGCGGCAGACCAGAACCCGCGGGCGGCGGACCCGGCCGGGCGGGTGACGGACGAGGTAGACCAACTCGTCGAGGAGTGGTATACGCAGCGGCCCGACCTCGACGTGGCGCCCCTTCAGGTGCTGAGCCGGATCTGGCGCCTCGCCAGGCACCTTGATCGGGCGCGGGCCGACGCCTTCGCCGGGCACGGGCTCGAACCCTGGGAATTCGACGTGCTGTCCTCGCTCCGCCGCCAGGGTCCCCCGTACCAGCTGAGCCCGGGGAACCTGCTGCCCGCCACGATGGTCACCTCGGGCACCATGACGAACAGGATCGACCGGCTCGAAGAGTCAGGGCTTGCTCGCCGCGGCCCTGATCCACAGGACAAGCGCGGGGTGATCGTGTCGCTCACCGAGGAAGGGCTCGCACGGGTTGATCTTGCCCTGGCCGCTTTGCTCAGCCGCGAGCGTGCCCTGCTCGCGAGCCTCACCGCTGATCAGCGCACGGAGCTTGCCGCGCTGCTGCGCACCCTGCTCGCTCCCTTCGACGCAGGCGGACATGGTGCGCTGGGCCGGCGATGATCTGTGCCGGGCGGGCCATGATCTGCGGGCGGCTGGAAGTTGCTTGCCCGGCAGGGCACGCTCTCGTGCCAGGGAGTCCTTGAGCGAGCGGCGCCTGGATGAGCGGCTGGCCGTTACCCGTGAACATCCTCGGCGAGCGCCAGCCAGCGCTCCTCGAGCTCGGACTTCTCGTGCTGCAGCCCACGCAGCCGATCGCCAAGCTCGAGAAGCTTGCGGTAATCGCTCGTCTGGGCGGCGAGTGAAGAGGCAAGCTCGGATTCCTCCGCGGTGAGCCGGTCCAGGCGGCGTTCTACTCGCCGCAATTCCTTGCGCGCCGCCCGGGCGCGTCCAGCGGAACCCGCCGGCACGTCCGACGTCGGCGCTTGCCGCGCCGGCGGCGCCGCCGCGGCGATGTCACGCGCCGCCAGCGTGGCCAGATATTGGTCGACGCCGCCGCCAAGGAAGACGAGCGTGCCGTCGCCGGGCAGCGCGAGCACATGATCGGTAACGCGCTCGAGGAAGTATCTGTCGTGGCTGACCACGACAAGCGAGCCCGGCCAGCCGTCGAGCAGATCCTCGACCTCCGTGAGCGTCTCGACGTCGAGATCGTTTGTCGGCTCGTCAAGCAGCAGCACGTTGGGTTCGTCCATCAGCAGCCGCAGCAACTGCAGCCGCCGCCGCTCCCCACCGGAAAGTGAGGCTACGAGGGCTCGCTGCCGCCCGCCAGTGAACCCGAGCCGCTGCAGAAGCTGGCTGGCGGACACCTCGCCCTTGCCGAGCCGAGCCTGGTGACGGACCTCCTCCGCAGCTTCGATCACTCGAAGCGACGGGTCGAGCTCGGTCAATTCCTGCGATAGGTGGCCGATCCGAACGGTCTTGCCCCGCGTGACCCTGCCTCGCACGATGATTCCGTCGCCTTGGGGCAGTGTCCCGTCGAGCAACCGCAGCAAGGTCGTCTTGCCGCTGCCGTTGGCGCCGAGCACGCCCACCCGGTCGCCGGGCCCGAGCTGCCAGCTGACGTGCTCAATAAGGGTCCGCCCAGCGGCGCACACCGTCACGTCCTGCAGGTCGGCCACGGTCCGGCCAAGCCGCACGGTGGCGAGCCTGGTCAGCTCGACCGCGTCGCGAGGGGCCGGTTCACCGGCGATGAGATCGTTCGCCGCGTCGACCCTGAACTTCGGCTTGGATGTACGGGCCGGCGGACCGCGTCTCAGCCAGGCGAGTTCCTTGCGGAGCAGGCCCTGCCGCCGCCGCTCCGCTGCCGCGGCGATCTTGTCTCGTTCCGCCTTGGCCAGCACGTACGCTGAGTAACCCCCTTCGTACTTGTGCACCTGACCGCCGGTGACCTCCCACATCTGCTCGCAGACGGCGTCGAGGAACCAGCGGTCGTGGGTCACCGCCACGACCGCGGCGCCGCGGTCACGCAAGTGGCCCGCGAGCCAGTTGATCGCCTCGATGTCAAGATGGTTCGTGGGCTCGTCAAGGACGAGCAGGTTGGGGTCGGCGACCAGGAGCCTGGCCAGCGCCACCCGGCGGCGCTCGCCACCGGAAAGCTGCGCGGCCCGCGCGCTCAGCGTGACCCCGGGCAGCAAGGCACTGATCACGTCACGTGCGCGCGGGTCGCCCGCCCAGTCGTGCTCGGGCCGGGCGCCGAGCACAATGTCACGCACCGTGCCCTCGGCGCGGCCGTCTTGTGGCAGATAACCCACCCGTAGATCACGGCTGTGGGTGACGCGGCCCGTGTCAGGTTCGGCGGCCGCGGCAAGAATCGAGACAAGAGTGGTCTTCCCGTCACCGTTGCGCCCTACCACGCCGATCCGCTCGCCGGACGCGACCCCGAGCGAGACACCATCGAGCAGCACCATCGGACCGTAGGCCTTGCCAACGTTCTCGAGGTTGACGAGGTTCATGGCGCCCGGGGTGCGGCTCATGGGGCGCCGCCACGGCCAGCCGACTGGGCCGTTAGCGTCGCACCCGGCACCGGACCACTGACGCGGGCCACCTGACGGCACACACCCGCGCCGGCGAGCGAGGCGGCAAGGCCGAGCGCATGTTCCTCGCTTCTGGCAAGAAAGCCGCAGGTGGGACCCGAGCCGGAGACGATGGTCCCGAGCGCGCCGTGCTCTTTGCCCGCCTCCAGGGTCCGGCGCAGCTGCGGCCTGAGTGATACAGCGGCGGGCTGCAGGTCGTTGCTCAGCTGCGCGCCAACTGCGGCGGCGTCACCCGCTCGCAATGCGGCGAGCAGATCGCGGCTGACCGTACGCTTGCCCGAGCGTCGGGCCCCGCCGTGCGCGGAGCCGTCGCCGACCGCGGGCCTGAGTCCGGCCGCGCGGAGTCTATCGCACTCGGCATATACGTCAGCAGTAGACAATCCCGCATCCGCGACCGCGAGCACCCAATGGTACCTCCCGCTCACCAGGGCTTGACTGAGCTGCTCGCCCCTGCCGAGGCCGACGGCGGTACCGCCGACGAGGCTGAAAGGGACATCGCTGCCGACTCGGGCCGCCAGCTCGGATAGCTCAGCCAGGCCGAGGCCAGCACGCCACAGCCTGTTGCACGCAACCAGGGTGGCCGCGGCGTCCGCGCTGCCGCCCGCCAGGCCGGCCGCGACCGGGATCCGCTTGGCGATCGAGATCTCCGCACCATCCTTGATCCCCGCAGCCTTGCGCAGTGCGTTCGCCGCCTGGACCGCAAGGTTGCCGCGGCCCGCAGGGACCTCACCAGCACCCTCGCCCTCGACGCGCACCGTCACCCGCCCTGCGGGCCGGACCGTCACCTCGTCGTAGAGCGAAACCGCGTGAAAGACGGTGGCGAGGTCGTGGTATCCGTCCGGCCGCGGCGGACCCACGGACAGTTGCAGATTGAGCTTCGCGGGAGCGCGGGCCGTCAAACCGGTCACGATCAACCGATAGTATCTGGCCCGCATGACTGGTTCGTCCTCTCGGACTGGGCTCGGCGGTCGCCACTGCGCGCCGCGGCGATCCTGACGAAGTCCGTCACCCCGAGCGTCTCCCCCCTGGCCCTCGGATCCACTCCTGCGCTACGCAGCAACCGCTCGGCCGCACCACGAGACCCGGCCCACCCCGCCAGCGCCGCGCGCAGGGTCTTGCGGCGCTGCGCGAACGCGGCATCGATGACCGCGAACACCTCGCCGCGGCTGGCCGAGGTGGTCGGAGGATCCCTGCGGGTGAAGGCGACAAGCCCCGAGTCCACACCCGGAACTGGCCAGAAGACGGTCCTCGGCACCGGTCCCGCGCGGCGCGCGGCGGCGAACCAGGCCAGCTTCACCGATGGGACACCGTACGACCGGCTTCCAGGCGCGGCGCACATCCGGTCCGCTACCTCCGCCTGCACCATGACGAGGCCACGGACCAGTGACGCCGTGGTGGCGAGCAGGTGCAGCACCACGGGAACGGCGACGTTGTACGGCAGGTTCGCGACGAGGACGGTGGGACGCTCGCCAGGGATGGCCGCGACCCGCGCCGCGTCCGCGTGGACCACCGCGAGGCGCCCGGCGAACTGAGGCTGCACGGCCGCAACCGTTTCCCGCAGCGAGCCAGCCAGCGCGCGATCCACCTCCACGGCGACGACCCTGCGCACGTTGGGCAGCAGCGCCAGGGTAAGCGAGCCGAACCCGGGGCCCACCTCCAGGACGACGTCGTCGGGTGACAGGTTGGCGAGCCGCACTATCCTGCGCACCGTACCCGGATCGATCACAAAGTTCTGGCCTAGCCGTTTAGCCGGCCGGATGCCGAGGCGGCTGGCCAGGTCGCGAATGTGGGCCGGTCCGAGCAGGCGTGGTAGCTGCTGCGCCTGCTCGGGCCGGCCAGGCCGCGCGCCGCCAGCTGGATCCCTCACCGTGCCACGCTAGCCATTCTCACGATGCCGCCCCTACGACACACCCCCACGCACCCGGACATGCCCGCCGTGGGCGCCCGGGCCGCGGCCGCCGTCGGCCATGATGTGCGCAGGACCCGCCCGCTTGCGCCCATGTCCTCGCAGGCTGGCCAGCGCCCTCGCAGTGTCCCTGCAGGCTGGCCAGCATCCTCGCAGGCTGGCCAGTGTCCTCGCAGTGTCCCTGCAGGCTGGCCAGCGTCCTCGCAGGCTGGCCAGTGTCCCGCTCGCCAGGTCCGCGCACATCGTCAGGACCAGCGCGATAACGAGTCTCCCCGCTTTTCGCACGGCCTCGGATAAATCGCGACCGGGAGCATGAGCAACGTCCGGCCGGCATTCCCGCGGGACCCATTGTTTCACCAGGGCCCGAAAACGCGCTCACCGGTCAGCATTATCTCGGCGCCAAGCTCAGCTGGATCCACCCCGCGCACCTCGGCGAGGCAGCGCACCGTGTATGGGATCATGCCTGGCGCGTTCGGCCGGCCGCGGTAGGGCACCGGCGTCAGATAGGGCGCATCGGTCTCAACGAGGAGCAGGCCGGGCGGCACGGTGCGAGCAGCCGCCCGCAGCGGCCGGGCGCTGGCGAAGGTCACGTTGCCTGCGAAGCTCATGAAGTATCCGGCGTCGGCGCAGACCTTCACCATTTGTTGGTCACCGGAAAAGCAGTGGAACACAACCTGCCGGGGCGGGCCCTCCTCGGCGAGGATGCGCAGCACATCTGCGTGCGCATCGCGGTCGTGGATGACCAGGGCCTTATCCACCTGCTTGGCCAGGCCGATGTGCGCACGGAACCAGTCCTGCTGGACGTCGCGATCCGAGCAGTCGCGGTAATAGTCGAGGCCCGTTTCGCCGATCGCGCGCACCTGGGGGAGGGTGGCCAGCGCGGCGATCTCAGCAAGCGCGTCACCGGCCACGTCGCCGGTTTCGTTCGGGTGGATCGCGACCGCGGCGTAGACGTCGCCGTGTTCCGCCGCGCACCGCACGGCCCATTGTGACGACGCGAGGTTATAACCCACCGTCACGACGCGGCTGATGCCGGCGGAGCGGGCCTCGGCGAGCACCTCCGGCACTGGTGTGTCAAGCAGGTCGAGGTGGCAGTGGCTGTCCAGGGTGCGGTAGGGAACGTCGCCGGAGGTGCGGCAGGAAGCCTCGGCCCGGTTGGTCATTCCCCTGCCAGCCGCGCGACCTCTTGCTCGGCGACGGACACGTCGAGCTTGGCGAACAACGGCGAAGGTGGACCCAGCGGCGTGCCCGCATGGACCGGGCTTGACCCCCACCGCGCAGCCGTTCGGTAATCTCCCATGAGTACCGGATACGAAACGGCGCCTCCGGTCCCGTCAGGTTCGTCCACCTCACGTATTTCTGGCATACCGGACCAGGGCGGTTCACCACCCAGCATCTTATGCACCTTGTCCGCCGAGTAAGGCAGGAACGGGGTCAGCAGCGTCTTGGCATCGTCGACAAGCTGCAAAGCCACATGCATAATGGTCCGCATGCGTTCAGGATCGGAACCGCGGAGCTTCCAGGGGGCCTGATCCGAGAGGTACTTGTTCGCCTCGCCCACCGTCCGCATCGCGTCCGTGATCGCGGCCTTGAATCGGCTGCGTGAAAGCAGTGAGCCAATGTTATCGAACGATTTAGCCGAGCGTTCAAGTATTGCCCGGTCTATAGCACGCAGGTCGCCGGGCGCAGGAATCTCGCCGATGTTGCGTGCGGCAAAAGAGACGGTGCGATTGACCAGATTCCCCCAGTTGGCCACGAGTTCGTCGTTATTGCGCCGGACAAACTCGGCCCAGGTGAAATCGGTATCCTGGTTCTCAGGCCCGGCGACCGCGATGTAGTAACGCAGCGCGTCCACATCGTAACGCGCGAGAAAGTCGCGCACGTAGATCACGACGCTCCGCGACGACGAGAACTTACGGCCCTCCATGGTGAGGTACTCGCTGGAGACGACCTCGGTGGGCAGGTTGAGCGCGCCGATGGTGCCTGGGCTGCCGTCACGATTGCCCCTGCCGTTGTAACCGAGCAGGATGGCGGGCCAGATTTCCGCGTGGAAGACGATGTTGTCCTTGCCCATGAAGTAATAGGACTCGGCGTCAGACGACTGCCACCAGGCCCGCCAGGCATCGGGATCACCGGACCTGCGCGCCCATTCGATCGAGGCGGACAGGTAGCCGATGACAGCGTCGAACCACACGTAGATGCGCTTGTCCTGGCGATCCCGCCAGCCTGGTAGCGGCACAGGCACCCCCCAGTCAAGGTCGCGGGTGATCGCGCGTGGCTGCAGGTCGCTGAGCAGGTTGAGCGAGAACTTGAGCACGTTCGGCCGCCACTGGCCGCTCTTGCTCTGCAGCCACGACCCCAGTGCCTCGGTAAACGCAGGGAGGTCGAGGAAAAAGTGCTCGGTCTCCACGAATACCGGTGTCTCCCCATTGATCCGCGAACGCGGATTGATGAGGTCGGCCGGGTCAAGCTGGTTGCCGCAGTTGTCACACTGATCGCCGCGGGCTCCGTCATAGCCGCAGATCGGGCAGGTGCCCTCGATGTAACGGTCAGGCAGTGTGCGCCCCGTCGACGGCGAGATCGCGCCGAGCGTGGTCTTGGGGAACACATAGCCGTTGTTATACAGACCGGTGAACATCTCTTGAACAACGGCGTAGTGGTTACGCGTGGTAGTGCGCGTGAACAGATCATACGAGAGACCTAGCCCGCGCAGATCCTCGGCGATCACGCGGTTGTAGCGGTCGGCAAGCTGACGCTCGGTCACGCCCTCCGAGTCCGCTTGCACCTGAATCGGCGTGCCATGCTCGTCGGTCCCGCTCACCATCAGCACCTGCCTGCCGGCCATCCGCTGATAGCGGCTAAACATGTCAGACGGGACACCGAATCCCGACACGTGCCCGATATGGCGCGGGCCGTTCGCGTACGGCCAGGCGGGGGCCGTTAGGATGTGGCTGCTCGGCGAGGACATGCCGAAAGCCTATGGGCATCCGGGCACCGGCTCGAACTCATTAGAGACCGCGGCATCTGAGCCGGGTCGGCAACTTTCGGCCGTCGTCGCCGCCGGTGTGATGTGATGCGCAGATGTGCGGCCAGATGTGCGGCCGGATGTGCGGCCAGATGTGCGGCCAGATGTGAAGCGCAGCTGTGCGGCCAGGGCTTGCCTGGCCATGTGATGTCGGGGGGATCCCTGATCGAGCTTCGTGCCCTGGAAGCGGGCCAGTGACCACCCCGGCCCAGCGCGCCCCCGGCCGCCCACCGCGCATCGATGAGGCGGCCGCGGTGGCGACCCGCCAGTCCGCGGATGCCGGGCGATCCACTCCAGTCCGCCTGGCCGGCTGGATGCCGGTCGTGCCTGCCGTGGTGACCCTGGTGGTCATGCTGTGGGGGATCGGCTCCGCGTCCTTCTGGCGCGATGAGGCGGCGACACTGACGGCGACGAAGCGCTCCCTGCCCGAGATGGTACGGATGCTTGCCCACGTGGACGCCGTGCACGGCGCCTACTACCTGTTGATGTGGCCGCTCGCCCATGTGTTCGGCGCGAGCGAGTTCGTGATGCGGCTGCCATCGGCGATCGGGATGGCGGCGGCGGCTTGCGGCACCGCTGTGATCGGCCGACGGCTCGGGCGGTGGCAGACGGGGCTGCTCGCCGGCCTCGTCTTCGCGGCGCTGCCGATGACCAGCAGGTACGGTCAGGAGGCCCGGTCGTATGCGCTGGTGACCGCCGTGGCAGTCCTCGCCAGCTATCTGCTGGTCAAGGCCATGGACGAGCCATGCTCGCGGTTGGCGGTGGAATACGGGCTTTCACTCGTCGCGCTTGGCTTCCTCAACATGTTCGGCTTGCTGCTCATCCCCGCACACGCGATAACGCTCGCGGTGGCCCGCAGACACGGATCGCTGCCCGAGGCCGGCCGGCCGACGGGTGCCCGTACCTCGGGCACCGCGCCCCGCCTGGCCTCGGGCACCGCGCCCCGCCTGGCCTCGGGCACCGCAGGTGGCTGGGCGACAGGCACCGCGGCAGGCTGGGCGATCGGCGCGGGAGTCGCCTTCACGATGATCATTCCTGTCGCATTCCTCGCCTGGCACGAGCGGACCCAGCTCGCGTGGCTTCGCAGACCCACATTCGCGGATGTCATGGCCCTCCTCACCTTGCTGACTGGCTCACGCGCCGCGTGCGTGCTGATCGCAGCGCTTGTTGCGGCGGCCGTGGCCGACGCCAGCGGGAGGTTCCAGCGGGTTGGCCGCCCCGGCCACTCACGAGTCCCCCGGCGATCCGCCAGCTTGAGCCTGCTCCGGCTCGGTGTGCCCTGGCTGCTGCTTCCTCCTGTCCTGCTGATCGTCGTATCCGAGATCAAGCCCATCTACGTACCTCGCTACGTCGTGTTCTGCCTGCCCGCACTCGCGCTGCTCGCTGGGGCCGGGCTCGCCACGCTCGGCCGGTACTGGCGGATTGCCGCGGTGAGCATGCTCGCCGCGCTCGCGGTGCCCAATCAGCAGGCCATCCGCCAGCCTTGGGGTCATGGAGACGATATAAGGGCGGCGGCTCGCTTGTTGCAGGCACAGGCCACGCAGGGAGACGCGGTGCTCTACTTCAAGCCCGGATTTCGCGACTTCGCCGCCGCCTACCCGTACGGATTCACGCGATTGCGTGACATCGGCCGGCAAGAGTCCGCTGTAGCGGCGGGGAATCTCATCGGCACGGAGGTGACGCGACAAGTGCTCGAGCGGCGGCTCAGCGGTGTCTGGCGTCTGTGGCTCGTCGAGGTGGACCACTACAAGCCGGCCGCAGGCCTCGTCGGCTGGCCACAGTTCCGGTGGATCCGCACGTGGTCATTCGATGGCATTACGCTCCAGCTTTACGTGCACAACAGAGTGCGTGTGGCGGCGTAGTCCCTCATCGCCTTGCGGCGCAGGGCCGTCAGACGCGGCCCGCGCTCGGAGCGCCATCGGGGCGCTGGCCAGTCGGGTCGGTCGGGTCGGTCGCGGCAGGCGCGGCGGGCGCGGTCGGCGCCGCAACCGGGGCGGAAAGCACTGGCTGCCCGGCCTCCCCGACGGCGTTCCCCCGATGGTCCGCTGAGGCGGGCACGCCAACGTGCGCCGAACCCGCCCGCGCCGAACTGGCCTGCCGGGCCCTGGCGGCCTGCTGGGCCAAACCGGACCTCGCAGGCAGCGGCCGGGCCGAACCGTTGTCCTCGTCGGCGAGTGCCTCGGCCGAAGGATGCCTGGTCCGCCTGATACCCAGAATGCTCATGAAGAATGTGCCGAAGATGACCTGGCAGCTGACCACGAGGGCGGTCGCGGAGGGCACCATGAGACGCAGTGAATGCGTGGGATCCAGCGGGCCGAATCTCGCGACCCGCCACTCCGAGATTGATACCAGCGCGCCGACCAGACCCGCCACCCCGAGCAGCACGCCCGCCACCAAACCACGCTCGAGGCTCCAGACCCGCAGCACCCGCTTCGCCCACCGATCCTGCGGCAGGAAACCCTCGGCACTGGCGTAGATCTTCGTGAACAGCGCGAACTGTACCGCCTGGAAGCCGATGACCACCATCGCCGACGCGCCGACCAGCGTGTCCACGTCAAACGACACGCCGCCGATGGTCAGCGGCCCGGGCACGACCGCCGCACCGATCAGGAGCCCGATGGCAAGCAGCGCGATCCCTGGGATCAGGAACAGCCAGCGCGGGCTGAACAGCAGCAGGAAACGCAGATGCCGCCAGCCATCCCGCCAGCTGCGCAGATGTGGCGGGCGGCTACGGCCGTCAGGTGACAGCGTGGTCGGCACCTCGACGACCCGCTGCCTCGCCAGCGTGGCCTTGACGACCATCTCGCTGGCGAACTCCATGCCTGTCGCCTGCAGGCCGAGCCCGAGCACGCTGTCCCTGCGGAATCCGCGCAGGCCACAATGAAAATCACCGCTCTTGATGCGGAAAAACAGCCGCCCAATGAAGCTCAGTACAGGATTGCCCAGATAGCGGTGCAGCGCGGGCATGGCACCAGGGGCGATGCCGCCCTTGAACCGGTTACCCATGACCAGGTCGGCACCGTCACGAAGAGCGGAAACAAACGGCATGAGCGCGGTGAAGTCGTAGCTGTCGTCGGCATCGCCCATGATGACGTACCGGCCTTGCGCGGCGACGATGCCGCCCATCAGCGCATTGCCGTATCCCTTCGCAGAAACCGGGACAACCCGTGCGCCCGCCTCCTCCGCGAGCTCTTGGCTGCCGTCTGTACTGCCGTTGTCCGCTATGAGGATCTCGCCGTCGATGCCGTGCTCGCGCAGGAAGCCGGCGGCCTTGCGGACACAGGTGGCAACCGTCTCCGCCTCGTTGAGGCAAGGCATCAGTACGGTCAGTTCCACGTCGTCTCCTCCGCGCTCCGGTGGCGCGCCTTCCGCTGGCGCACTCGGCACGACCCCGAGGTCGCTACCGTTGTGAATGTTGCGCAACTATCCGGCCTCGGCCCCCAGCGGCGATCATTGACCACGGGCAGCCAGCGCGAGTGGACGCTCGCACGAACAATGCCCAGGTTATGTGGCACCCGTGGCCGGTCTGGGCGCGGTCGCCGACGACCGCACAGTATCAACCGCAGGCTTTAGCGGGAGGGAAAGGAGAGAGCACGCGCGTGTTGGGCGGGCGAGGCAGTGATCCCGCGACCGGGCGCCGCGCGCCTGCGTCGCACCGGATCGCGGGTGCCGCCCTGGCCGCCCGAGGCGCGCTGTCCAGACATCGCGCCTTCGCCATCGCGCTCGCCGCCGGTGCCGCGCTGCGTATCGTGACCGAGCTTGGCTACCGCTGGGCGTTCTGGTTCAACGACTCATTCGACTATGTCGCGATCGCGCAGCGGCTGCGGCCAGACCCGATGCGGCCGATTGGGTACCCGATCCTGCTCTGGCTGGTAGGACAGGTCCACAGCCTCCTTCTTATCACCTCGGTACAGCATCTGCTCGGACTCGGCACCGCTGCGGCGGGTTATGTGCTGTTGCGCAGGCGTTTCGGGCTCCCTGGCTGGGGCGCGACGCTCGCGATGGTCCCCGTCCTCTTCGACGCGTTCCAGATTCAGCTGGAACAATTGCTCCTCGCCGACACGCTGTTCACGTTCCTGGCCGTCGCCGCCTTCGCAGTGCTTTGCTGGCTTCCTGCGCCACGTGGGCGCGGGATGAACGCTTGGCAGGCGGCGGCGGCGGGAGTGCTTCTTGCCTTCGCCTCGCTCACCAGGGGTGTCGGCATCCCGCTGATCGTGCTCGCGGTTGCCTATCTGATCGTCTGCCGGGCCGGCTGGCGTGCCGTCACGGCCGTATGCGCCGCCGCGGCCGCACCTCTCGCGGGTTACATCCTGTGGTTCCACGCCGTAAACGGCCAGTTCGCGCTCGACTCCACCGACGGGATCTACTTGTGGGGCAGGACGGCCGCCTTCGCGGAGTGCGACGTCATCAAGCCGCCGCCAGCGCAGGCGTGGCTGTGCCCAAGGCTTCCACCGGCCCAGCGCGCCGCCTCATCGGCACAGGTCTGGCAGCCCACCTCGCCGCTGCGCTGGCAGCACGGCCAGGTGTTCAGCGCCAGGGAAAACGACCTCGCCATGCGCTTCGCGCTCCGGGCGATCGCCGCGCAGCCCGGTGGTTACGCGAATGCCGTATTCACCAGTGTGGGGCGCGCCTTCACCTGGAACCGCACGTCTTATCCGACCAGCTACACCGCGAGCCTCTACACGTTCGCGGGAACTAAGACCTGGCTGCCGACCTGGCCCGAGGCCGACGGGCGCACCGCCGCCGAGGTAGCGCGATCATACGCGGACGGCGCAGCGGCGACCGCCGTCGTGCAGCCGTACGCCGGCCTCATGCGCTGGTACCAGCGCTACGTGTACTTGCGCGGCACCATGGTGGGACTCATCCTGGTCGCCGCGCCCGCGGCCGCGCTCGCCGGGCTCGTCCTGCGGCGCCGGGCCAGGCGCCAGCCGTCAGGCTCCCCCCGGTGCGCCGACCCAGCCGCACGCCCGGCTACCGCGGCAGGCCAGGCGCGCCCCGCGGAAACCCCGGCGGCATGGCTGTGCTGGTCAGCGGCCGTCGCATTGCTGCTGATTCCTGCTCTCACGGTCGATTTCGATTATCGTTACGTGCTGCCCGCGGTGCCGTTTGGGTGCCTGGCGGCGGCACTCGCTGCCAGGCGCTGCCTTGTGGCTGCTGGCCATTTCCACGCCGGCCAGCCGCCGCGTCGCTGCCGAAACTCTTCGGCGGCTAGCATTCGTACTGATCGCGAGCTGACAAGATCTGACGGCTAGGCTGGCAGGCGCTGCGCAGGGGAGGGCACGGGTGTGAAGGTCCCGCCGGGGGGAGAAGTCGCGCCGTCCCCGGCACCACGACGGTCCATCGCCGCGTTCCTCGCCCGGCACTGGCTGTTCGTGGCCGTCCTGATCCCCGCGATCGCGGCGCGAGTGGTCACCATGCTCGGCTTCCGCTGGGCGCTGTGGTTCAACGACTCATACCAGTACCTTCAGTACACCGTGAACGGCTTGCGACCCGACCCGACGCGGCCCTCCGGCTACTCTGTCTACCTATGGCTGCTCGAGCCGCTGCACAGCTTCGCCGCCGTGACGATCTCACAGCACCTGATGGGCCTCGGCATCGGTGTCCTGGTCTATGCGCTGCTCGTGCACCGCTTCAAGGTCCCGCTGTGGATCGCGACGCTGGCCGCGGTCCCCGCGCTATATGACGCGTACCAGATCCAGCTCGAGCACCTGCTCATGGCGGACACGCCGTTCGCCTTCCTGGTCACGGCGGCCATCACCATCGTGATGTGGCGCGACAAGCCCAGCATGGCGCAGACCGCGATGGCCGGCCTGCTGCTGGGGCTGGCAGCCGTCACCAGGTCCATCGGGCTGCCGCTGCTCGTCATCCTGGTGGTGTACCTGCTGATCAGGCGCGTCGGTTTGCGTGTCATCACCGCGGGGATCATGGCCTGCGCCGTGCCGGTGGTCGGCTACATGTTCTGGTTCCAGTCCTGGTATCAGCAGTTCGCTATGACCCAGAGCACCGGGATCTTCCTGTATTCGCGCGTGATGGCCTTCGCGGACTGCAGCAAGTTCAGCCTGCCAGCCGACGAGAAGCCGCTGTGCACGTCCGCACCACCGGACCATCGGATGCTCTCCCAGGATTACATCTGGAGCACTGACGCGCCGCTCCGCCGCTTCCCGCCGCCCGAGTTCTCGCCACTGACGAACCTGCTGGCCAAGGGATTCGCGACCCGGGCGATAGCGGCCCAGCCGCTCGACTATGCCCTTGTCACCTGGGACGACACCTGGCGCTCGTTCGCGTGGAAGCGCAAGGTGTTCCCCGACCCCATCACCTACGGCGAATACGTATTCGCCAGCGCGAGCCACGGCCCCGCGCGGGGGCCCGCGACCGGCCACGGCTTCGGCGCACACTTCGCGGTGCCTCACTACGCCGACGGCAGCCAGATCACCCACGTGGTTGCGCCGTACGCAGCAATCATGCGCGGATATCAGAAGTACGTGTTCCTGCCCGGCACGATCCTTGGCGCGCTGCTCGTGGCCGGGCTCGGCGGGATGGTAATCGCCTGGCGGCGGCTCGGCGGCGAGATCCTGCTGCCCTGGGCCTTTGCCGTCGCCATGATCGTGATTCCGGCCGCCACCGCAGAATTCGACTATAGATACCTGCTGCCCGCCGTCCCCTTCGCCTGCCTGGCCACGGCGATGGTGTTCGGCGTGGGCAACCCCGTCGGCAATCGGCTGGCGGCGCGGCGCGAACTCCGCAGCACACCTGCGGGTGACCAGCATGATGCGCGCGAACCAGTGACAGCGACACCGGCGGTAACGCCGTCCGGGCCCGCTGCCGGGGCCCCCGATGAGCCGAAGCCCGCCGGGGACAGGCCCGGCGCTGTGGCGCCAGACGCCGCCCCGCCGAGATCGCCTTGACAGCACGCGCGCGCGTCCTCGCCGCGCGAGCCGCCAGCCAGATCCCGAACCCGGCTGTGGCTAGCCCGAGCGCCCTCCCGGCTTGCTCGCGACCACCGCGTCGTAGACCGCGCGTTTGGGCAGCCGCCGCTCAGCGGCGACCGCGGCGATCGCTTCCTTCCTGGTCAGGCCTGCTGCCTGGCGCTCGGCCACCTCAGCGGCGGCGCGGCCAGCGTCCACGCTGCCCCGATGCTTGCCGGTGTCAGCCGCGACGACGATCGTCACCTCGCCAAGCACTCCGCTAGCCGCCCAGTCCGCGAGATCGCCGAGAGTCCCGCGGCGGATCTCCTCGTGGGTCTTGGTCAGCTCACGGCACACGACCGCGGGCCGGCCGGGGCCGAATGCCGCTGCCAGCTCACCGAGGGTCGCGGCGAGCCGCCGCGGCGACTCGAAGAAGACCAGCGTCCGTGGCTCGGTCGCGAGCTCGGCGAACCGGCGCACACGGTCACCGGGCCGCCGGGGCGGGAAGCCTTCGAAGCAGAACCGGTCGCTCGGCAGGCCCGCCACAGCAAGCGCCGCGGTCACCGCGGAAGGCCCGGGCAGGACGGTGACCCGGATTCCCGCCGCCGCGACCGCCCTGACCAGGCGGTAGCCGGGATCACTGATGCCAGGCATGCCGGCATCGGTGACAAGCAGCACATCACGGCCTGCCTTCAGGTCAGCGAGCAGCCTCTGCGCACGCCGCTGCTCCACCGCCTCGTAGCACGATACGACCTGGGCCGTCAGCCGTATCCCGAGATCGGCGGCGAGCCTGCCAATCCTGCGGGTGTCCTCGGCTGCTATCACCGCCGCGCCCGCGAGGGCCGCCGTCAGCCGTGCCGAGGCGTCGGCCGGGCATCCGATCGGCGCCGCGGCGACGATCAACATCCCGTGTATCGTTTCGTTCATACCGTTTCTTTTCTGACCGGCCATGCGCTTCGGCCCTAACCCGCCGTGCAGTGAAGCGGCAGGCCCGGAGGTGGGACCTATATTCTCCCTAACGGCTGCGCGGCGCGAGCCCGGCGTGCCGGTGGCCGCCCACCTGGGCGCAGAGAGGCAGCACCTGACGGTCGCACCAGGAGAGATGACTCGGGCAACAAGAGGCGGGGGCGGCCCGGCCCATCGCCCGCCGCCAGGCAAAGATCTACCTAGTCCATAACTGGCAAATTTGCACAAAATAGGAACCGGAACTATTGTTCCGGCGTCTTGCTGGCGAGAGCGCAGCTCGCGAGGCCGATGCCGGGCACCAGCTGACGGATCCTCCGAGGCACCGGTGTGGACAGCGTTGAGGACGTGGGCATGACCGATCAGGGACGGCGTGGCGATCCCGACGGGGCCACAGGACGTTCCCCCGGCTCGTCCCCAACGGGGCCCGAAGGCGACGGCCCGGTACCAGCCGGCCCGTTGGCCGGGCCCTCCCTCGCCAACGTCTCCGCCGACGAGGGGACCGCTGCGCCCGGACCAGGTCAGCGGGACCGCGGCCCGCAAGGAGACGGCGGCGGCAGTCGCGGCGGCGGCAGTCGCGGCGGCGGTTCTCGCCGCGTGCGGCGCCGCGGACATCGCCGCCGCAGAATCTTGATGTGGGTTGCCATCGGCATGGTTCTCGTGCTGATCCTCGGCGGCTCGGTTGTGTACCTGAAACTGAATTCCAACCTGCAGAGCGCGCCGCTGGATCTGGGTGCGCAACAGAGCGCGGAGAAGGTGGATCCGTTCGGCCGCACGGCCCTCAACATCCTGCTCATCGGTTCGGATACTCGCGCCGACCAAGCGGACTGCAAGATCGGCGGGGACTGTAGCGGCGGGGCGAACGCGGATGTCGAGATGCTCGTTCACCTGGCCGCCGACCGCTCGAACGCCACCGTGATGAGCATCCCGCGCGACACCGTTGCCAACGTGCCGCAGTGCACCAGCCCCACGCACCACGTCTATCCGCCGCAGCAGGCCGTGCAGATCAACTCCAGCCTGCAATCCGGCGGTCCGGGCTGTACTGTCGCCGCCGTGCACGCGCTGACCGGCATCACCATCGACCACTTCATCATGATCGACTTCTCGGGTGTGGTTAACATGGCCGACGATGTCGGCGGCGTGCCGGTGTGCGTCAGCGCCAACGTATACGATCCGTACTCGCATCTGCGCTTGACCAAGGGCAGCCACGTGGTCGTGGGGCTGCAGGCGCTTGAGTTCCTGCGCACCAGGCACGGTTTCCTGGACGGCGGGGATCTGTACCGGACGCAGGCGCAGCATATGTACCTGAGCGCGCTGATCAGGAAGATGAAGAGCGCGAGCACCCTGGCCAACCCGGTCACGCTCTATCGGCTCGCCAACGACGCCACCAGGGCCGTGACAGTCGACCCCGGCCTTGACAGCGTCTCCAAGCTCGTCAGTCTCGCCAGCGACCTGAACGAGGTGCCGGCCAAGCGGATCACGTTCGTCACCATGCCGACCGTGCCGTATCCGGGCAATCCGGCCGCCTGGGTGGCCCCAGCCGAGCCGGGCGCTCAGCAACTATTCCATGACATCGCCACCGATACGCCGCTCACCCGGGCCGGGCCCGCCGCTAAGCCCGCGACCTCCACGCCGTCTGCCGCAACGGTCACGGCGAGTCCGGCACCTACCGTGGACAAGGCTTCGGTGCACATCTCCGTGCGGAACGGCACCGGCCTCGCCGGGCGTGCTCACGACGTTGCGGCCAAGCTCGCACGGGACGGTTTCACTGCGGCGGTCGGCGACCTCAACGCGCCCCTTACCACCACGACGAGCCTCGCCTACGGACCGGGCGAGCGCGCGCGGGCACAGGCTGTCGCCGCTGCGCTTGGCCTGCCTGCCAGCGCGCTGCACCGCTCAGGCACCTCGATGACATTGGTGATAGGCACGGACTGGCCGAGCGGCCGCACCTACCCGGGCAGTAACCCAGGCGCATCCCCGGCTCCGTCGGCGAGCGCTACAAGATCAGCTCCGGCCACCGGCTCGGCTTCCGCCGCGCCGCCGCCCGGCTCCGCCCCGGAGAACGCTTCCCATGCGGGCCAGTGCGCGCAGGTGAACCCCGCCTACTCGTTCTGAGCTCACGCCTCAAGTGCAATGCGAGACCGGGCAGGAGCCGACGATGATCGGCGCGCTGCCAGCCGTTACCCCGGGTGCTGCTTGGTTCGCCTGGTGCGGTCCTCGAACGGCGGGTCGCCGGCCAGGGCCAGCTAGGGCTGCCCGGAGGTGATCCAGGGTCCTATCAGTAAAACGGCCTTAAAGCTCTGGCAGCGGTCTGCCAGAAGGTCCGCCGCGCACGTCCCGCCAGGGCAATCGAGTCTTACAGACGACTAAAGTGCCCGCATGAAATGGCGTCGCCGTCAAGGCAACCGGCGGGCGGAACCCGCGACGAAGCTCGATCGTGAGGCGACCCCGGCCGATATCGCTGCGCTCATAGCTTTCGCGCGCAGCCGGCCTGGCGTGGAGTTCTATATAGAACCCGAGACGTTCGCGACCGATACCACCGCGGTCGCCGTCGCGGCCGACGGCGAGTGGACGCGGCGCAGGGTCGGGTCCCCCGCGGCGATCCGCAAGGTAGCGCGCGGTCTTCGACTGCCCGTGTATGAGGCCCAGATCGTCGGTTACCCCGCACGGATGCGTGCCTGGACCGAACGTCAGAAGCAGCGGCCGCCCGGCGCCTTGTGACAGCCTGATATCGGCTCCTGCATCACGGCTCGCGCGGCACCAGCATCACGACTCCAGCATCACGGCTCCCGCGGCTCCAGCATCACGGCTCCCGCGGCTCCAGCATCACGGCTCCCGCGGCTCCAGCATCACGGCGAGCGCGGCTCCAGCATCACGGCCCGCCTGCCATTGAAGCGGGCCTTGATTGTCCGGCTCCCGCGGCTCCAGCATCACGGCTCCCACGGCTCCCACGGCTCCCACGGCTCCCACGGCTTCAGCATCACCGCTCCCGCGGCTCAAGAGCGGCCCGCAGGGCATCGTCGTCGGCCGTTCGGCTCCGGGATCATGCTTCTCACCTGTATCAATACTTCTTGAATTCGTGTGAACACGCTCAGTAACTATAGCCGCGGGATTCAGCATTCTCCCAGTTTGCTCTGATGCCGAACGGATACGTCACCTGCAGAATCGCAGCTAGAGAGCATATTTCGCGCGCCCGGTCCACGTATCGACAACCAGCAAGCCAGGGAGGAAGGATGCGCACGCGGGTCAGGCACACGCGCGAAGGGGAGCTTGCCGTCGCCCGCCGTGGCGCAGACGGCAAGTATCCCGAACGCCGGCGCAGACCGCAACCGGGGCGTGCCAGGTCGCTCGTCACGTCCTCCACATCGCTGATGAGCATCATGACGCTGCTCATCTTCGCAATCGTCATGGCGTCTCCCGCCGGAACCGCCGCGGACTCAGCCCCGCCCGAGCTAGCGGCATCGGTGCCGCTAAGCGCGACATCGTTCACCGGCACAGCCGCGGTGGGCGCGCTGTTCGTGACAAGCGCCAGCGGCACACCGACCCACTTCTGCACAGCGAGTGTCGTGCACAGCCCGAGAAGGGACATGGTGATCACGGCAGCTCACTGCCTCGCGAGCTACGCGGCCAACCCGCATCAGATCACGTTCGTACCCGGCTACCACGATGGCAAGGCACCGTACGGCGCGTGGACCATGTCCCGCGTCATCGTCGACAGTGCGTGGGCATCGGCCAGCGACCCCGACGATGACGTAGCCTTCCTCATCGTCGAGGACCATGCTGGCGGCAGGATCGAAGATGTGACGGGGAGCGAGCAGCTCGGCGTCGGCCTGCAACCGGCCGGCGTGGTTCGGGTAATTGGGTACCCCAACTCTGAGCAGCGACCGGTCACCTGCCAGAACAAGGCCACGGAGTTCAGCGCCAGCCAGCTGAAGTTCGAGTGTGGCGGCTTCACCAACGGCACGAGCGGCGGCCCGTTCCTCACCGACGTCAGCCCGGTGACAGGAAACGGCCTTGTGGTCGGGGTCATCGGCGGATATGAATTGGGTGGATACACAGCGGCGATCTCGTACTCGCCGACGTTCGGCCCAAGCGTCGGCGCGCTGTACAAATCCGCAGTCGCCGCGAGCTGACGGCGGGCAAGCCTGCCCGCCACGCAACACGTTGCCGCGGGTACCTCCTAGGCCCCGCGTCCTGTGATCTTGGTCACCTTATGCCGATTTCACACACGCAGCGTCTTAATCAATCAGGTTGAGGCGTCTTATAGGTGGGTGCGCCACCGGCGCCGGAGTAAGCGATGAGGTTGACCAACAAGATGACCGAGCAGAGTGTGCGATTCGAGCGGGACGTCGTACCCGAACTCGGCCAGCTCTACCACGCCGCGCTCCGGATGACCCACAACCCCGCCGACGCCGAGGATCTCGTACAGGAGACATCGGCCAAGGCCTTCGCGGCCTTCCACCAGTTCCGGCCCGGCACGAACCTCAGGGCCTGGCTGTACCGGATTCTCACCAACACCTTTATCAACGGTTATCGCAGGCGGCGCCGCGAACCACAGGAGGCGGCCTGTGGCGAGCTGCAGGATTGGCAATTTCCCGCCGACCCGCTGGCACCCAGTGCACGCTCGGCCGAGGTCGAGGCGCTTGACCGGATGCCTGACTCCGATATCTTCCGCGCTCTGCGGGATCTGCCAGAGGAGTTCAAGGTCGCGGTCTACCTCGCCGATGTCGAAGGGTACCCGTACAAGGAGATCGCCACGATCATGGGAACCCCCATTGGGACCGTGATGTCGCGCCTGCACCGGGGCCGAAGCAGGCTGCGGGACCAGCTCACGGCGCGCCTGAGAGGCGCCGGCCTGGCGCCGGCGACCGGCTAACGGCAGGGGTGAGTCAACCGCAGACCGCTCGCGCCAGCGAGCGGCTAACGGCTTACCGCCTGGCGAAGAGCAACAACAGATCGTTCCTTGTGTGCCAGTGGCCAATCACTCGCATCGTATGAACCAGCGCGAGCTTTTCTTCGTCGATCGCGTACTGTGCCGCGGGCAGCGTAGGGCCGTTGTCGCTGATGACCCACACACGGCTCACGGTCGCGAAGCGGCTACGCAGCACCGTCGGGGCAACCTCGGTCCCGTTCAGCGTGGCGGATGCGACCGGGGACTCGGCCAGCGCTATGTCCCGCAATTTGTGGAACGGGCCGGGATAACCCTGACTGACGATCCGCGAATAGCTCGTGATGTAGAGCACGGCGTCACCCACGTGAGCGTACGTGGCAACGATCTTGGACACCTTGCGCAGGTAGTCCGGTCGGGACCAGGGCGCACGGACGGCCTGCTGCGGGGCTACGGACGCCACGGCGATGAAAACGACCACGGCCAGTGAAGGCACCCAGGCGGTCGCGGTCACGGCCCGCCCGCAGGTCAGCCTCGCAGCATAGCGCGCCGCAAGGCTGGCCAGCATGCGGAGCCCGTCCGCGGCAAGCAATGCCACCGCTGGCAGGCAATACACCACGTACCTGATGTTGTAGAGCGGATGAAATTGCGAGGCGATCAACAGGATGGCCGGTGGCAGCACGAGCCAGGGCAGCGCGACATCCACGACCGTAGCTGGGCGTTGGCGGCCAGCCGCCAGACCAGCGGCAAGGCCAGCGACCACAGCGATAACGACGAGCGCTCCAATTGGCACCGTCAGGGCGGCAGAGCCGGCGAGCGAAGTCACCAGGGAGCCGATCTGGCGCGAGCCAGGCTCGCCAAGCCAAGCCGTGGCGCCGCGCTGCAGATAAGCGACGACGGCAAGCGGGGCCAGCACGGCAAGCGCAACAATCACCGCCGCGACCCACGATCGCAGGCCAGATCCCGCCACCGGGACCTGCCGCTGCGGGGATTTGTCTGTCGCGGCAGGGGAACCGGCCGTGGCTGCTCCTGGCCCCGATCCACCCACCCCGCCTGCGGACGGCGAGAGTGCGGCGGGGTCAGGAGCTTGCGTCCCCCCGCGCCCGGCAGGGGATCGCCTCGCCAGGACCGCCGCCGTGACCCCATGGGCTGGCAAGATCAACAGCGCGAGCAGGTTAAACAACCCGGCCAGCGCGATGGCCGCGCCGTAGGCCACCCACCAGCGGCGGCGGCGTTCCTCGAACGCTCGGACAAGCAGGTAGCTGGCGATCACGACCAAGGCGCTCACCGTCGCGTAGGACCTAGCTTCCTGCGCGTACCTGCTCGTCAAGGGCGCTATCGCATAAAGCACGCCAGCGAGCAGGCCGGTTGCGCGCGGATACGGCGCGCGGGAGGTAGCCCCGAGGCGCATGCTCAGGGCGGCAACGAAAGCGGCTGCGACTGCCGTGGCGACCACGGAAGGCAGCCGTACCGCGGTCGCTGAACGGCCGAGCACCATGATCGCCACGTGCATGCACATGTAGTAGGCACCATGTACAGCATCTGCGTTCTTGAGCAGCGCCAGGATCTGCCCGGGTGACCGGCTGGCGGCCTCGATCGTGTACGCCTCGTCCCGCCACAGTGATGGCTGTGCGATGCCGTAAAGCCCCACGGCGAACGCCGTGATCGCGGGGATCAAGGAAATAAGCCAGGCGTACGGCAGGATGCCGCGGAATCCGGCCGACCGCGCACCCGCCGACCGCGCACCCGCCGACCGCGCATCCGCCGTCCCTGCGCCGGCCATCTCTGCGCCGCCGGATCGGCTGGGCGCGGCCCAAGGTTCTTCATCGCCCGCCGCCGCGTTCGGGCCGTGCGGGGGAGCTTTCGAACCCGGCAAGTTGGACTCCTCGTGGCGCGTCCCGTTACGCTTCTCGCCGCCTGATCCCCGTCGTGCTAGGACAACCCGGCCCGCTGATCCGATGCGCCAACGTTCGCTGATCCGATGCGCCAACGTTCCTGGCACCCCGGTTAGTGACTCTACTTTGGCGCAGCGGCCCATGACGACACTCTAGGGTTGCGGCCCCCCGACGCCCGGCCAGGCACGCGTTACATGCATTAGACCGTCTCGATCACGCAGGTCTTCTCACGGGTCGTGGCGATGACACAGTCATGTCCGTAACCACTGCCCTTGATAACCACTGCCCTTGATCCCCCGACCGGCAAAGGCCGGGCGGCATTCGGCAGAACATGTTCAGCCACACCGTACCGGTTTGAAGATCGCGCAGCATGCGCCGCGGCCGCCGAACATGCGGTTGGGGGTTCAGGGCGACGAGAGCCTGTCGCATATGCGCGCGCCAGCCTTGCCGTCATCGAACGGGCAGAACTTCGCGGCAAAAGCCCGATAGGCCGCGGCGTGCCTGGCTGCCACGCTCTCGATATTCCCGATTGCCGCGATAACGTCATCGGAAGTGGCGAGCAATGGCCCAGGTGCTTCCGGCTCGAAGTCGAAGTAAAAGCCGCGCAGGTTGTCGCGGTAGTCGGCCAGGTCGTAGGTGAAGAACAGCATCGGCCGCCCGGTGCTCGCATAGTCGAACATGACCGACGAGTAGTCCGTCACCAGTACGTCGCTCACCAGGAACAACTCGGCGATATCGGGATAACGAGTGACGTTCATCGCGAACCCTGACGACGCGGAATCTGGCACGTCGTCAGCCATGTGGTGATGGCCGCGAATCAAGACCACATATTCGTCGCCGAGCGTCTTCCACGCGCGCTCGAGGTCGAGCCGGAGATCGAACCTGTACCGCCCCGCGGCGTAGAACTGATTGTCCCGCCAGGTGGGGGCGTAGAGCACGACCTTCTTGCCCTCGCTGAGCCCGAGCCGCTTGCGGACCTCCGCCGCGAGTTGTGGAGCGTCTGGACGGCTCAGAACATCGTTGCGGGGATAGCCGTATTCGCAGATTTCCCCGTCGAACCGGAAGGCGCGGCGCAGGATCGGTGTGCTGAACGGATTCTGTGAAAGCAGCAGATCCCAGTGCGCCACATCTTCCGCCAGGTGATCCAGATACGCGGTGCCGCTGATGAACTGCGGCCGCTCGATGTCAAAGCCGATCCGCTTCAGTGGCGTGCCATGCCAGGTCTGCAGATAGACCTGGCCGTCACGCTTTCGGTAGTGCGCCGGCATGTCATCATTCGTGATCAGGTATCGCGATCGCGCGAGCGCTTCGTAGTACTCCTGCGTACCTGTGAGCACGACGGTGGCCCCATCCGGCGTCCGCACCGCCGGATCGGTTACCGCCCAGATATGCTCTCTGTCATCGCCACGGCTGCGCAGCTCGGCGGCGATGCCGAGTGGATTGTCCGCCGCTTGCCTGCCTTTCCAGCTGACGAAAAGCACGGTGTCGCGCAACGGTGACCGTAGCTTCAGCGGGTAGTAGGCCCTGCGCAGCAGTCGCTGGTTGAACCTGCCCCGCTCCATTCGCGACCTGGTGGCCGTCACGACCAGCACGGGCGTGTCCTCGTCCACGACCACCAGGCGGTACTGCTTGGCGCCGACGTCGACTGGCTCCTCGGTAACCTCGGCCAGCCGGGCGGGGTCATAACCGGCGGTCACGAACCGCCCGCCGCCCGGGGTGGCCGCGTACTCGCCAGTATCAAGTAGGGCGGTCTCAAACAGAACCGCCCAGCGCCCATCCCTCAGCGGCAACTCATCGCCGAACGATGGCATCCGGTTGACGTCAATCAGCGCGGCGAAGCGCTCGCCGTCGCGCTGGCAGGCGAGACGGTGCCGCTCACCGGATCCATTGCGTTCAAGCACCAGGTCACCGAGACCGGCCGCAGGCCCGAGATAGCGGCCGCGAAGCTGCAGCTGGCCGTCCGCGGTCCAGGTGTGGTCCGCAATGATCGCGCGGGGAGTGCTGTCGGAAATCACAAGGTCACCGTAGCGACTCCAGCCGACTACTATCTCCCGGCCCGCGCGCGGGTAACGCTGTCCGGCCGCGCCCGCAGCCTCTGCGGCCCCGGCCCCATCCACGGGCACAGCCACCCGAAGCCGGCGACGGCCAGCGCACGATACGTAGACATCCCAGGAGATGCCGTCGCCACCGGCGCTATCCACCGACCCCATGCCCGCCGCGGCACGGTGACCACGGTCAGCGCCCGCGATCACGGCGTCGAGGTCGACGGTGCCTGACATGCGCACCTTGCCAGCAGGATCACCGGCCACCGCGCGCGGCGTGGCGGCGTCCATCGCCGTTACCGCAGCGGGAAAGCTGAGCGTGGCGGCGCCTCCCCGCCTGACCAGCAGGACCTTGGCGGGTTCAGTGACCGCCGACCGCGCGCCGGGAAGATCCACATCGAGCCTGATCTTGCGGACGCTCCCGTCCTGGCCCGGCTCGGCGACGAGGCTGGCGAGCACCGCGGGCACCCTGGCAAGT
>Ga0335079_10001765_pt1 | contig 24721 bp, 20 predicted proteins | sample Lox_Sample_33_FD_206719 | JGI IMG/M metagenome (GOLD analysis project Ga0335079, IMG submission 206719) | Soil microbial communities from Loxahatchee National Wildlife Refuge, Florida, United States - Lox_Sample_3.3 | ecosystem: Environmental > Terrestrial > Soil > Wetlands | place: USA...
GTGAGCACAGCCAACGTGAGCACAGCCAACGTGAGCACAGCCAACGTGAGCACAGCCAACGTGAGCACAGCCAACGTGAGCACAGCCAACGTGAGCACAGCCAACGTGAGCACAGCCAACGTGAGCAGAGGGGAAAGGGGCCTTGACCGCAGAACCGACATTGCCAGCAGGGTCTGCAGAGCTAACGGGGCCCGCAGAGCTAACGAGGACCGCTGGGCTAACGGGGCCAGCAGAGCTGACGGGGCCCGCAGAGCTGACGGGGCCCGCACAGCTGACGGGGCCCGCAGAGCTAACGAGGCCCGCAGAGCTAACGAGGACCGCTGGGCTAACGGGGCCCGCAGGGCCAACGGGGCCCGCAGGCACTGCGCTGACTGCGGCATCCACGGCGTCTGCCACGGGAACGCGCTCCCGCAGCCAGCATCAGCGTCGTAAGCGGATCGTGCAGGCCGCAGCGGCGCTGGCTTCCCGCGGCGGCGTCGAGGCCATGCGGATGCGCACGGTGGCGGAACGCGCGGGCGTTGCGCTCGGCACCCTGTACCGCTACTTCCCTTCCAAGATGGACCTGGTCGTGGCGGTCGTCGCCGAAGAGATCGAGCTGCTGGAAGCAAGCATCCGACGGCGCCCGCCGCGCGCCGCCACACCCGCCCGCCGGGCCGTCGACGTCCTGGTGCGGGCGACCCGCGGGCTGATGCGCGAGCCCGAGCTAGCCGACGCCCTGGTTCGTTCGGTCATTATGTCGAGCGTGCAGATCGACTTCGGCGACCGCATCTCCGATTTGCTGCTCCGCGTGTCGAGTCAGGGCGAGATTCCACCGGCCAGGCGGGCGGTCGAGTCGTCGCTGTGCAATTCGCTCGCCAAGGTCTGGATCGCCGAATTGCTCGAGATCCTCAAGGGACGGCGGACCGTGGACCAGGTGCAGCAATTGCTCGAGCTCACTGCTGACAGGTTGCTGTACGACTTCTGAGCCTGCGGCTTGCTGTATGACTTCTGAGCCTGCGGCTGGCCGCCAACTGGCAGCGCGGTGGCGCCGCTCCTCCCCCGAAACGGCGCCACCGCGCGTCGGGCCGACCCGGGGCCCGAGCGCCACGATCCGGGCCGGCCCAGCCTTGCGGGCGCTGCGCCGCGCATGTGCGCAGCGGGCAGAACTGTGCGCGGAGGATCCGGCAGTGCGGAGCCGGCCTTACCGACCGGACGACCGGGCGCACTGACGGGACAAGGACCGGCACTACTGAATAGGACCGCCAGATGCCACGGTCGGTTGACAGCCGCACGCAGGGCGTGTCCCTGAGGTCACGGCCGTATACCCCGGCCAGGAACGGGCATCCACTGGCAAAAGCCTCATCTGTGTCCCCGGTGCCCTGTCGGCGAGCCCAAGGAACTCCCGCACCATGACTAGCCCGCTGGCCTAGCGACCGCGGCGCAGCGTGCGAGCCCAACCCGAACCAGAGGATCTTGGCGGCGGCGTGTGGAGCGTCCCGGTGCCGATTCCAGGAAATCCGCTCGGTTACACGCTCGTGTATGCGCTGGAAAGCCCGCGCGGGCCCGTCCTGGTCGATGCTGGCTGGCAGCACGCACAGTCCTGGGAGGCGCTTTCCGGCGGTCTGGCCGCTTGCGGGCTCGACGTATCCGACGTCTACGGTGTGGTCGTCACCCACCATCATCGCGACCACGCCGGGCTCGCGGGACGGGTCCGCGAGGCGTCAGGCGCCTGGATCGCGATGCACGCCGCCGACGTCGCCGAAATCCATCGGTTCCGGCAGGTGCTAGACGGAAGCGGCAGGCAGTGGGCACTTGCCGCGCTGCGGCGGGCGGGCGCCAGCGATGCGGAGATCAGTCAGGCGAAGGCGTGGGACCCACACATCGACCCGCCCGCAATCCCCGATCGCGAACTCGCCGATGGCGATCTGGCCGACCTGCCAGGCCGCCGGCTACGGGTGATCTGGACGCCCGGCCACTCACCCGGTCACATCTGCCTGCACCTCGAAGACGCCGACCGGCTTTTCACCGGCGACCACGTCCTGCCGAAGATAACTCCCAACATCGGCCTCTACGCCTTCGAGGACGATGCTAACCCGCTCGCCGACTTCCTCGGCTCGCTCGCCCGCGTCGCCGAGATCGGCGCGGCGGAGGCACTGCCCGCCGACGAGCACCGGTTCAGAGACCTCGGCCCCCGCATCGACACGATCGCGGCGCACCACGAGGAACGGCTCGCCGAGGTCAGGGAGATACTCGTGCAGGGCCCGAGTATCTCCCTGACCTCACCAGGAACAACCGGCCCAACAGGCACAGCAATCAGCAGCGGCTGGGCCGGCCCGGACCAGGGCTCCGCAGGGCAGGCCGATGCGACAGGTAGCGGCAGCCGTTCGGTAACGCTCTGGGAAATCGCGTCGAGAATGCGGTGGAACGTGTCCTGGGCGGGCATGCATCCGGTGCTCCGCAGGCTCGCCGCCGGCGAGGCCGCCGCCCATGTGCGCCTGCTCGAAGCTCGCGGGCTTGCGCGGCCGGTGCCTGGCTCCGACCCCATCCGCTATCTCGCGTCTGGCCGGTATCTCGCGTCTGGCCGGTAGGCCGAGCGGGCGGGTTCGGCGTCCTGACAAGGCACCCTGAGGCCGTTCCAGCCCGGGGTCACCACGGGCCTGAGCCCCACGACGCGTCGGCCTGGCCGCCGGAGGTAAGCAGTTCAAGGTCGGATTCGACCATCATCGCGACAAGCTCGGCGAACTGGATCTTTGGCTTCCAGCCGAGCCGCTCGCGTGCCTTCGAGGGGTCCGCGCAGAGCATGTCGACCTCGGCGGGCCTAATGTAGGCGGGATCGGAGGTCACATAGTCGTGCCAGTCCAACTGCGCGGCGCCGAACGCTAGCTCCACAAGCTCCTGCACCGAGTGTGTCATGCCGGTACCGATCACGTAATCCTCCGGCTCGTCCTGGCCGAGCATCATGTGCATCGCCTGAACATAATCCCCGGCGAATCCCCAATCGCGCCGGGCAGTGACATTTCCGAGCCGCAGTTCACGCTCCAGACCGAGCTTTATCCTGGCCACGCCGAGCGATACCTTGCGGGTCACGAATTCGGCGCCACGGCGCGGTGACTCGTGGTTGAACAAGATGCCAGAAACCGCATACATGCCATAGGACTCGCGGTAGTTCTGGGTAAGGAAATGGCCATATGCCTTGGCGACCCCGTATGGGCTGCGCGGGTGAAACGGCGTCCGCTCGTGCTGCGGCGACTCGCGTACCTTGCCGAACATCTCCGACGACGACGCCTGATAGAACCGGATCTGCCCGCGCGGGGCGGGCCGCGACGCGGAGACCCCGCTGTACACCCTGATCGCCTCCAGCATGCGCAGCACGCCCATGCCGGTGACCTCCGCGGTCAGTTCCGCCTGCTGCCACGACATCGGTACATAGGAGATCGCGCCGAGGTTGTAGACCTCGTCGGGTTGGGCCCGTTCCACCGCGGAAATCAGGCTCCCCTGGTCGAGCAGGTCACCGCTGACCAGGCGGACGTCACGCAGAAGCTGACGAACCCGCGGCACCCGTGGATTCGACTGGCCCCGGACAAGCCCCCAGACCTCGTAGCCCGAAGAAAGAAGGTACTCAGCCAGATATGAGCCGTCCTGCCCAGTGATCCCTGTGACCAGTGCGCGTCTGCTCACAGGTACCTCCTCGATCTCGATACCCCAGGGCAGGCCGCCGACGGAGCACCAGCACCCCGTGCACGGAAGTAGCCAGCCGTGGCAAGCCAGTACTCCAAGTGCGCTCAAAAATACACCCGGCGCCCGCCCGCCCCGGGCGCGGCACGCCGGTCACCTGCCGCCCATCGTGCTACGCAGGGCCCGGTGCGAGCAAGGCAACAGCCGCAGGTCCGCGCCAGGCGGCGGCCACTCCCGGCGCGCGCCAAGGCGACACGTTGGGCAGGCGTGACCTGGGATCGAGCAAGGGTCGAGCAGGCATTCTTCATCCGCTTACGCTGTTGAATGGCAACGTGTTCTATTAGAACGCCCAGGCACGCACACGTGACACAACCGGCCACCGGCAATTGCGCCGACCGGAACAGTTGGCACATAACGTAACGTGAGGTACTGGGTGGTAGGGTTCGCTGGCTAGGGGTGTTTCGTACCCGTGCTCTGCCGCGCGGCGGCCGTCGCAGCCGCCGCCGCGGCGGAGCCGCCGCCGCGCGGCTGCGCGGGACCAGCCAGGGCGCAGGAGGAGCGTGACGCGTGACCACCATGGACCGCCCGCTCCGCGTCGCGCTGCTGTCCTACCGCAGCAAACCGCACTGCGGCGGCCAGGGCATCTACCTGCGCCACCTCAGCCGTGAGCTTTCCGCGCTCGGCCACCACGTCGAGGTTCTTTCCGGCCAGCCCTATCCCGAGCTCGAACCCGGCCCCGTGCTGCACCGGCTGCCGAGCCTTGACCTCTACCGCGACGACGACCCGTTCCGCACACCGCACCTGCGCGAGTACCGGGACTGGATCGACGTGCTCGAGGTCGCGTCCATGTGGACGGCCGCCTTTCCCGAGCCGTTGACCTTCAGCCTGCGGGCCCTGCGCGAGCTGCGCAGCCGCCACGGCAGCTTCGACATCGTCCACGACAATCAGGTTCTCGGCTACGGGATTCTCGGCATCCGTCGGCTGGGCCTGCCGCTTGTGACGAGCATCCATCACCCGATCAGTGTCGACCGGCGGATCGAGTTGCGGGCAGCGCGTCTGCGGTCGAAGCTGGCCAAATGGCGCTTTTACAGCTTCGTGCGGATGCAGTCCAGGGTCGCCCGCCGGGTCGGCGACATCATCACGGTGTCCGAATCCTCGCGCCGCGATATCTGCGCTGACTTCAAGGTGGCAGCCGATCGGGTCCACGTGATCCCGCTCGGCGTGGACACCCGCTTGTTCCATCCACGCGCCGTCGCGCGGACGCCCGGCCAGATCGTCGCCGTGGCCAGCGCTGACTCCCCCATGAAGGGGGTGGCTGTGCTGCTGCACGCGGTTGCCAAGCTAGCTACCGAACGTGATGTGCGGCTGACCGTGGTCAGCAAGCCCACGCACGGCGGCCCGACGGAGCGACTGGTCGGCGAGCTTGCCCTCGGGGACAGGGTGCGCTTCGTGCATGGGATCAGCGACGATCAGCTGGCCGAACTGCTCGCCAGTGCTGAGATCGCGGTTGTTCCCTCCCTGTATGAGGGCTTCTCGCTGCCGGCCGTCGAGCACATGGCCTCCGGCACAGCGCTCGTCGTGAGCCGCACGGGGGCGCTGCCCGAGGTGGTGGGCGAGGCTGCCGTGCAAGTGCCGCCAGGTGACGCCGAAGCGCTTGCGGCGGCGCTTCGCGGGCTGCACGATTCACCGCAGTGGCGCGGCAAGCTCGGCGAGGCGGCATGGCGCCGGGTACAAGAACGTTTTGCCTGGCCCGCGGTGGCCAAGGCCACGCAGGGCCGGTACGCGGCGGCCGTCGCGCGGCATGCAGCGGCGGGCGGCCCGCACCCCGCCGCGATGAAGGGAGCCTAGCCCTGCTGACCGTTGATTTCCGCCGGCTGCCCGTCGGTCCAGGCGACCGTGTCCTCGACCTCGGTTGCGGGGCGGGCCGGCACGCCTTCGAGGTGTACAGGCGAGGCGCCGACGTCGTCGCGCTCGACATGAACGCCGACGAGCTTGATGAGGTCGCCACCATGTTCGCCGCGATGCGCACGGCCGGCGAAGCCCCGGCGGGCGCCGACGCCCGCACCGCCGCCGGCGATGCCACCGCGATGCCGTTCGCCGACGGTTCATTCGACCGGGTAATCGCCGCGGAGGTGCTCGAACACATCCTCGACGATCAGCGGGCCATGAACGAGCTGGCCCGCGTGCTGCGGCCGGGCGGGCAGGCCGCGGTGACCGTACCGAGCTGGCTGCCAGAACGGATCTGCTGGGCGCTGTCGGAGAACTATCACGACACACCGGGCGGGCACGTGCGGATCTACACCAGGGTCGAGCTCGAGGCCAAGTTGAAGCGGGCCGGGCTTGCCGTAGGCACGCACCACCACGCCCACAGCCTGCACTCGCCGTACTGGTGGCTGAAATGCGCTGTCGGCGTCGACAACGATGCCCACCCGCTGGCCAGGGCCTACCACCGGCTGCTGGTTTGGGACATCATGAAGCGCCCCGCCCTGACCCGGGTCACCGAGCGGGCGCTGAACCCGGTGCTGGGTAAGAGCCTGGTCGTGTATCTGCGAAAACCCGCGCGCAGCGGGGCGGCGCAGGTGGAGGACCTGCTGGAGCATGCCCATGCGGCGGCATGAGCTGCCGGCGGTCAGCGGGATCCTGAGCGCGGACGAGATCCTCGCCACGGGCCGCAGTATCGCCGCCATGCAGGAAGCGTCGGGCGCGATCCCGTGGCCCGACGGCCACACCGACGCCTGGGATCACGTCGAGTGCGCGATGGCGCTCACTGTCTGCGGGCTTACCGGGCCGGCCAGGCGGGCCTACGAATGGCTGCGGCGGTCGCAGCGGGCGGACGGGGCTTGGCCCAAGAAGACGGTGCGCGGCAGGGTGACGGACGCCGCCGTCGAGAGCAACCAGGTGGCCTACGCGGCCGTAGGGGTGTGGCATGAGCTCCAGGTCACCGGTGACGAGGCCTTCGCGGTCCGGATGTGGCCGACGGTGCGCAGGGCCATCGCCTTCGTGCTGCGCTTGCAAACGGAACGCGGCGAGATCCAGTGGGAGCGCGCGGCCGACGGCTCGCCGGCCAGCTACGCCCTGCTCACCGGATGCTCGAGCACCTATCAGAGCCTGCGTTTCGCGGTGGCGCTCGCCGAGTTCATGGGAGAGCCGCAGCCGGACTGGGAACTCGCCGCCGACCAACTCGGTCACGTGATCGCGGCACATCCAGAGGCTTTCGCGGACAAGAGCCGGTTTTCGATGGACTGGTACTACCCCGTCCTCGGCGGCGCGGTGCGAGGTGACGCCGCGAGGCGGATGATCGCCAGCCGATGGGCCGAGTTCGTGGTGCCCGACCTGGGCATCCGCTGCGTCAGCGACGAACCGTGGATCACCGGCGCGGAAACCTGCGAGCTTGTGCTCGCGCTCGACGCGATCGGTGACATCGACGAGGCGGTCAGCATCTACGCGGCGGTGCAACATCTGCGGGATGAAAGCGGCGCCTACTGGACCGGCTGGCAGTTCGCGAACCAGCAGTACTTTCCCGCTGAGCGGAGCAGTTGGACGGCCGCCGCCGTGATCCTCGCCGGTGACGCGCTGTCCAGGGCGAGCGGCGGCGCGCACCTGTTTCATCTGGCGGCAGGCGCACACATGCGCGGCGTGCCCGCGGCAGCGGAATGGGCAGCAGGCTGCGGCTGCGCCGAGGCGGCAAGCTACCGCGGCCAGCACTCGGACCGGCGTCCGGCTCAGCCGTCAGCCGATGCCGTCACCGGTCCGCCGCAGCACCCGCAGTGAGCCTTCCCTGCGTGCCTCGGTGAACGCGCCGGACGCGAGTGCGCGCAGATAGACGCGATACGGCGGTTGGCCGCCGTCAGCGGGGTCGGGGAACACATCGTGGATGGCAAGGGCGCCGCCCATCGTCACCCACGGGGCCCAGCCCTGATAGTCCGCCTGGGCGGCCTCGTCGGTGTGCCCGCCGTCGATGAACAGCATGCCGATGGGGGTGCGCCACAGCGCGGCCACGTCAGCGGACCGGCCCACGACGGCGATGACCTGCTCCTCGACGCCAGCCTCGGACAAGGTCGCACGGAAGGCAGGTAGCGTATCCAGCCGCCCGTTCCGCGGGTCGACGAGCGACGGGTCGTGGTACTCCCAGCCACGCTGGTTCTCCTCGGAACCGTGATGGTGATCGACGGTGACAACCCGCTGCCCGGTGCCACGCACCGCCGCCGCTAGGTAGATCGTCGACTTCCCGCAGTACGTCCCGATCTCGACGACCGGGCCGAGGTTGGCGTATTGCCGGGCGACCTCATACAATGCCCGTCCCTCCGGGGGCGGCATGAAGCCCTTGGCCGTCTCGGCAGCCCGCTGCAGCTCCGCTGGCATGGTCACTGGCGCACTCTAACGCCAAGGCGAACCCACGCAGCCGTTCGGGACAACTGTGACAGCTGGTCACGATGACCGCGCCGGTGCCTTGCCCGGCCACGCTGGAACGTGTTCTACTTTCCGGATGGGTGAACGGTCGCGGGTTGAGATGACCGCCAGCGAGGTCAATGACCTGCTTGCCGCCAGTAAGAAAGTCCAGATCGCCACGGTTAATCCGGACGGTACGCCCCACCTGGTGACGCTGTTCTATGGCCTGGTCGATGGCAAAATCGCGTTCTTCAGCTACCGGCGGTCACAAAAGGCCCGCAACCTCGAATGCGATCACCGGATCACGTGTCTCGTCGAGACCGGTGCGGATTATGGCGAACTGCGCGGCGTGGTCATCTACGGCAACGCCAAGTTGATCGAGGACTATCCGGCCGTCGTCGGGATTGGCACCCGGGTCCTCACGCGGACAATGGGAGTACCAGGCGACGCGGTCGCCGGATACGTCGAACGCACGGCGCGCAAGAGAGTCGCGTATGTGGTCGACCCGGTCCGCGTCGTTTCCTGGGACCACAGGAAACTGGCGGGCCCGCCAGCATCTGCCACCGGCGCGGCGTCTGCGACCGACCCGCCCGCGGCCGCCACTGGCGCGGAACCGCCGCCCACATCCGCGGGAGCGACCTGACAAGGAGCCCGGGTGATGAGAGTCAAGGTCGACGATGAAGTGTGTGAGGCCAATGCGGTCTGCGCCGGCCTCGTTCCTGAGGTCTTCGAGGTCGACGACGAGGACAACCTGCACATCCTGGTATCCGACGTTCCATCAGAGCTGGCCGATCGAGTACGGCATGCCGTCCGGTCATGTCCCAAGGCGGCACTCGAGATCGAAGAGTGATCACAATCTGGGCGCCGCGTGCGTCGGGCCGGGGCGCTCCGGCCCAAGCGAATGACGGGGCTGGCCAGCGAAGCCTGGACCTGTCAGCGAAGCCCGGACCGGTCAGCGAAGCCCGGACCGGTCAGCGAACCTTCGGCTGGTCAGCTGCTTCGGCTGGTCAGCTGCGCCTGGACTGGGCGGCGGCGCCGGCACTGGTCAGCGAAGCGCCGGGTTCGTCACCTGCCCGAGGAAAAGCGGCGCGCCCGTCACACGCTCGGTGATGGCGAAAAGGAACGGCCGGTCAACGGTCAGGACCACAGGCTGCTGCGGCGGCACCGCCATCGCGCGGGCAAAACCGATCGCCGTGGCGGCCGCCGCCTCGGTTCCCTGCTCGTCGACGTCGATGTAAGCCTTGTGCGCGACCGCGCTGATCGTCAGTGGCTCGGCCGCTGTGATGCCGCTGAAGTCGGCCGCGTCGGTGAATGCGGCCACCACGCCGAGCCCGCGCAGCACGTTGGCGAGCTCGAACTGCGCGGTTACCCGGAATCGGGGCAGCCCGAGCCTGACCCGGGTCTGGCGCGCGCCGCGGAGCAGGCCGCGCAGGCCCGCAGCGGCGATCTGCTCGCGCAGCGGGCCGATCGGCCCGTCAGGTAGCACAACCGCCATGGCGAGCTTCCCGCCCGCATAGGGCAGCAGCACCGACTGCCAGCCGTCACGTCGGGCGTAACCCAGCCGATGCGTCAGGCGCATCATGGCGACCGTTACCGTGTCACCGCCCGCAAGGTAGAACGGCTCGTCACTCGTCGCACGGGCTGGGAATGGATCCGCCCATGGCGCCTTGAGGTAGATGGCATTGGCCAGTACAAGGCGCGTGAGCGGGCCGATCATGCCAGCTGCGAGCAGATCCTTGATCTTTCCGGCTGTCTGCTGAGCAATCAGCTCGTTGATCTCCCGCAGGACGGCGCGGGCCGCCCCGCGGAAGTCAGCTTCATGTACGGAAATGCCAGGAAGGCCGGCCAGCGCGCGACGGAACTCGGGCTGCAGCGGCAGGCCCGACTGTACCCAAAGGGTGTTCGGCATTCCGAAGGTCAGCTCGGCCGGAGCATCGGCGCCGTCAGCTCCCGCCGCGGACACCAGCAGCGCGGCAAGCCCGCGCAGACCCACCGCGGGTTCCGACACAGCGGTCAGGGTGAGGAACCTGGCAAGCTCTGCTGCTGTCTCGCCGCGCGCGCCGAGCATCGCCGTCTCCATCGCGATCGCGATGGAGACGGGCGAGAACGCCATATTGGCGCCGCTCGCGCCGAGCTCACGGTACAAAGCCGCAGCGGTGGCTTCGATGGCCCGGGCCTGCGCGGCGAGGTCAGCGTCGGCTGCGTCAGGGCCGGTCAGGTCAGGGCCGGTCAGGTCAGGGCCGGTCAGGTCAGGGCCGGTCAGGTCAGGACGGGCGGATCGAGTGCCTGGCGCGTCATCCATCTGCGCCAGCCTACGCCGGCGCATGACGACGAGCAGATGCCAAGATCGGCCGCGGCTGCGCACGAACCGCATAGGCTGGCCGCATGCGCGTCGCGCTCTGCCAGATCCCGGTTTCCGGCGACTCTGCCGTCAACCTGGCCCGCGTGAAGGATGCCATGTCGCAGGCCTCGGCGGAAGGCGCCGACCTCGCGGTCTTCCCCGAGGCGACTCAGGTTCGCTTTGGCTCGGATCTTCGTGGCGCTGCCGAGCCACTCGATGGGCCGTTCGGGGCCGCGCTTGCGTCGGCTGCGCGCGATCATGGGATCGCGCTCATCGCGGGTGTGTTCGAGCCAGCCCCAGGCGGACTGGTGCACAATACCGCCGTTGGTTACGACTCCCGGGGCCAGCGCCGCGCGGCCTACCGCAAGATCCACATGTTCGACGCGCTCGGCCAGCGGGAGTCCGACCTTGTCGCGCCGGGCGCCGAGGCGGTGGTCGCCGATTTCGACGGCCTGCGGGTCGGGCTCATCACCTGTTACGACATCCGGTTCCCCGAACTCGCTCGGGCGCTTACAGCGGCGGGTGCTCAGCTTCTCGTCGTGATCGCCGCGTGGGGTGCCGGGCTGTTCAAGGAGGAGCACTGGGTCACGCTCGTACGAGCGCGGGCGATCGAGAACACGGTGTGGGTGGCCGCCGCTGGGCAGGTACCCGACCTGCAAGCACCCCGGGTGAATGCGCCGACCGGCGTCGGCCGGAGCATGCTGGTCGACCCGATGGGCACGGTGAGGCTCGACCTCGGCTCATGGCCCGCCGTCGCGGCCGGGAACATCGACACCGGCCTAACCGACAAGGTCCGTGCCATGCTCCCCTGCCTGCAGCACCGGCGCCCCGACCTGCTCGGCGGACCCGCACAGTAACGTGGCCGAACGAGCACCGCGCGGATCCCGCGTCAGGGCGCGGCAACGAGCACTACTGCCGCCGCATGGGCGCAAGGTTCTCGTTGAGCTTCCCGGGTGCGACTGGGACTTCGCAGAACGCTCAGCGCGAGGAATTGGGGGAGGGAGCGGAACTTCTCGCTTGGGCTGCCTCCCGGCCCTGAGCCGTGATGAGATGACCACGTGGCGGAGTTACGCAACAGGTCACCGGGCAAGGACCACGGTGACGCGGTGGGCGCTCACCCAATCGGCGAGACGCCGAGCCGGTCCGCTGAGTCGTCCCGCCGCCCGGCCCCGACACGGTCGCGGCCTGATCAGATACCCCGCCGCTCCGCGGACACGCCCCGCCCCGCCGACACGCCCCGCCGCTCCGCGGACACGCCCCGCCCCGCCGACACGCCCCGCCGCTCCGCGGACACGCCCCGCCCCGCCGACACGCCCCGCCCCGCTGACACGGCCCGCCGCGCGGCGGACACACGTCACGGTCCCGCCGAGACGAGCCGGCCCGGCCCCCCGCGAAGCGGAGCCGAGCGGATGCGCGCCCTCTACGGCAACCCGAACGTCGCCACCCCGGACACCGGTACCCCACAACCCCGCGACCGGCCCGGCCGGGCACCCGGCGGCGCCCGCACCGACAGCCGCTCCGACACCCTGCGCAGCGCCGACCACCACCAGGACACCAGCACCGGCCGCCGCCACAACGACACCCGGCATCCGGCCGCAGCCGAGCGGCCAGCCGAACCGCCCGCCGACAGCCGCAAGCCCTCGCCCCGATTCGCCCACGACACCGACCGCAGCGTTACCGCCGCCGACTCCGCCGCCGACGACATCGACCCCCGCTGGCTTGCCGGAGTCCCCCGCCCCGCAGGCGCCCTCCCCGACGACGCCGGTCGCGCCTACCTCCGCTGGCACCGCGACCGCCCCGAGCACGACACCCGCCCCTGCCCCGACGACCGCCTCGACGCCAAGCCACCCCCACCCGACCACATCCGCGCCGACCGATTACACCCCCATATCGACCACCCCTCCTTCCAAGACCACTTTGATGATCGCGAGCCGCCCGACCGGTACGGCACGCCACTCCAGCGCCCCGACGGCACGCGTGTACCGTGCCTGATCGGAAAGCCGGAGCGGGGGCAAGCCGAGCAAGGCTGGCTGGGGGACTGCGGTGTCGTCGCCACGCTCGGAGCGGTTGCCGCTCACCGGCCCGCCGACATCGGCGACAGAATCGCCGAACAGCCCGACGGCACCTACAAGGTCCGGCTAAACGAAGCCCAGTGGTCACCTGACGGCGCGGCGCCCACCGGCCAGATGATCGAGCTAACCGTGACGCCGACTCTCCCCGTATTCGATACCAGCCCGGACGAATCGGCGTTCGCACAGCCGACAGAGGCGGCATGGGCACCGGTACTGGAGAAGGCAATAGCTGGCGTGGATCAGACGTGGACACCCAGCCGACGGGAACAGTGGGCACAATCGTGGCGCTATCTGTGCGAGTCGGACGACCGTCACACGGTTAAGAACCCCCGGACGGGTCCACCGCCACACGGATACACGAGGCTCAACCAAGGCTCGACAAGCTGGGATCGGGCCGAGCTTCTGACTCAGATAACTGGCAGAGAGTCCATTGTGCGCCAGTCGCCAGACGAGGCGGGTCAACTTGCAGCCGTCTTTGCCCGCCAACTACGCGACCGGAAACCGATACTTGCCGCCTCCCGCTCCCGGGTACACGACGGTGAGAGGCTTCCGCACAACCTGGAACCCGCTCATGCCTACGAAGTCGTCGCAGTGGCATGCGACAAGGTCACGCTGCGCAACCCCTGGAATCGTAAGCAGCCTGAGCCGATGACCCCGACAGAGTACATAGCCAACATGGAACGGGACTACACCACCTTGAGGTGAGGAAAATACGTGTCAGACATCGGAGTGCAGATCCAGGTATCGCAAGGCGTAGTCAGGCGTTACAAGGGCGCCAGCTTTGGCGGCAGCTACGCGTTCCCCGCCACAGATACCGAAGCGGCCCGGATTGAGATCACGGTCTGGGAGAAGGACTCTGAGGAGTCTGAGGTCGCACTGCACGAGGGGGAGACCTTCGAGATTGCTGGGCAGACTTGGCGGCTGGACAAGATCCACTCCGAGGGGCAGCGTCGCTGGTACGCCGACCTGACCCGCATCGCCTGACCCGCATCGGCTGAACCCGAATCGCCTGAACCCGCATCGCCTCAACCCGCGCCGCATGAACACGGCGCCTACACGTCGCCGGCGCAGGCGGCGGGCGGTGCGGGTGCGGCTGGACGGATGGCGTTTAGCCACCGGGAATGCGCACGTCGCGCCACTCGTCCGCGGGCCGCACCGGATCCCTTGCCCATGATTTGCCACATGTTGACAGGCAGCATGCACTATTCGTCACGTTCTGCCGCATTCATTGACGGTTATCGCCCGCCCATCCCCACCCGTTTCATGATCCCGGAGCGTCTTGAGTGCGCCTGGCGACAGCGGGAGTTGGCGGGGCGATCCACAATGTCGGGTCCTCCGTCGTAGCGGTGGCGGTGAAGCCCGCGCCGAGCAACTTGCCGCGCGTGCTCGTGAGCGCGGTGATCTCCTGGGCCCCTGGGCCTGACAGCCCGGTACCCGACGGCACTGCCACGCTCCATGCCGTGCCGTCCGCCGAGGACAGCATGACAACGTCTAGACGGTTAGGTGCGCCGATCGTGCCGACGGCGACAAAGCCGCTGCCCGTTGCCGTCACACCGGTCAAGGTGGCGGCGGCGGGCAGGTGGGTGCTGACCTCGCGCCAGGTCAGGCCGCCGTTAACGGAAACCGCGAGCAGCGGTGCGCGCCCGCCGGCCCGGAAGATGGTGCCTATCGCGACAAGCCTGTTGCCCGACGCGGTCACGTACCTGAGATACGCGCTGCTCGCGCCGACGACGGCGGGCAAATCAATCAGCCGCCAGGCGCGGCCGTCTGGCGATGTCCAGGCAGCGGGCACGGCGCCGTGCTGGCCGACCGCGACGAAACCGAATGGACCGGCGGCGACGCCGAACATGCGGCGCGCCCCCGCGCCGTCAAGCGCGCCGCTGCCCGCGCCGGCAGCCCTATTCCATTTGCCGAGCCCAGCCGACCACCAGGCCGCGGCGATCACGTGTCCCCGCATGGCCCGGTCACCGACGACGACGTATCGCGAGCCATCGGAGCCCGCCGCGCTCGCGCTCGCGCCCCTCTGGGCGAACGCCTTTGCCCCGTCAGCGGCGCGCCAAGTGTGACCGTCCGGCGAGAACAACACGATCGGGTTCTGCGCGGCATTGGCCGATCCGCCGACCGCGAGCCAGCCGCTCTTGCCGCCGGTGACGCTGGTCAGCGTGGCCACCCCGGGTCGGTCGAACACCCCTGGCGCTGCTCCCGCGGCACGCGACCAGGCGCCGCCTGGCGGCGTGGACCAGACCGCGGGCTGGCCGTTCGCGCTCCCCGCCGCTACCTCCAGGCTGGGGGCCACGGCGATCGCGGTGACCGACCGCTCCGGAAACGAATCTCCTGGGATCCTCGCCAGGTTCACGACTACCGGGCTGGACCCGGCCACGGCGAGGAAGCCCTTGCTACCAGCGGGCATCGTCGTCGAACCCGCGGCCACCACATTGCCGCCCGGCACGACGGTCAGGCCAGAAACAGCCAGGCCAGAAACAGCCAGGCCAGAAACAGCCGGGCCAGAAACAGCCGGGCCAGAAAGAGCCGGGCCAGAAAGAGCCGGGCCAGAAAGCGACGTCGCGGCGATGCTGCTTAAGCCGACCACACGCTGCCACGACTGACCGCTCGCACTCCGGTAGGCGACGAGGTTCCCGCCGTTCGCGGTCGCGGAAATGACCGCTCCCTGATCGCTGCCCGCCGCGGCGATCGACCGTAGGTTCGCGTTACTGCCAGCCGTGATCCGCCCCGTGTAACTCCAGGTCCAGCCGGTCGTGGCGGAGTAGATAACGGCCTCGGGACCGGCCACGCTCGTGCTGCCGGGACGGACCACGACGAATCCGGCGCCTGACGACGCGAGGGCGCTGATGGTGTCGACCGCTCCATGGCTCACCGGCACCCGCACCTGGGTCCAGGTGAGGCCGCCGTCCGCGCTCTGCCACAGGTCTGTCGCGGTGCGGTGACGGACGCGGGGTCTTCCGCCCGTGTCTGTCCGCACCGTCGTGGTCACCGGCGCGGCGATGACGATGTTGCCGGAGTGGGCCGCGGCGCGCACAACCGCTCCTACGGCGCCAGCTGCGGGCAGGCGCAACTGTGCGCCGGCGACCCGCTGCCAGTCGATCCCATTCGGCGACGTCCAGATGACGGGAGTGGTGATCCCGCCGCTCGAGGCGGACCCCGCGGCAAGGAAACCGGTCGCGGTCGCCGTTACCGTGAGCACCCGGTCACCGGCGACCATCGGCAAGCCGGGCGCCTTGGACAACCGCCACGACCTGCCGGTTGCGGCGGTCCAGGACACCCCGGACCCGAGCGCGAGCCAGCCCGCAGGGCCTGCCGCGATCGCGGACGGCACCTGCGCCGTGGGTGGCTGACCTCCGTCCGATGCCACCACCGGTGCGAGATGCCACGTGCGGCCCGCGTCGGTGGAGACGAAGAACTGCGTGCGGCTGATCCCTGTGCCGGTCTGCACGCCTGCGGCGACAACGGTCATGCCATAGCTTGCGACGGCGCTCAAGGATTGGAAGACGCCACGCCCGGCCAACGACTGGGATGTCGTGAAGTCGGCGCCCGCGAGGGCGGCCGACGGGTATTGGGAGCCCGGACGCGGCCGCGGCTGTTGCTGAACGGTCGGGTTGCCCCCGGCATGCGCACCGCTGATCACGTATCCGGCGGCTGCGAGCACGGCGATGACCAGGATCATCGCGACACCGATGACAAGCGTGCGGTCGCCGATCCCGCGCCGCCCCGCGCGGCCGCGCGGCGCACCATGCGCCGGTCCGACCTGCGCAGCGCCGCCGCGTCCGCGCCGGTTGCCCGGCGGTTTCCTTGCCGACTGGATGCGTTCCCACTCCGCCTCGGCGGGCTCCCGGTCGGAAACTGGCCGCTGCCAGGCGATGCCCGAGTGGCTCCAGAGGCGCTGGGCCTGCTGCCACATGGATCCGGCGGCCTGGGGGCGGCTCGCGGCTGGTCTGGCCTGCCCGGTTTCGTCCGCGGCCGGTTCAATGCCTGGCCCACCAGGCAAGCCGCGGAGTGCGGGCGTCGGGCCGACAACCGGTGGCGGCTCCGCCAGGCCCGCGGTAGAACCGCCGACTGGCGCGGGCCCGGCCTGCGGGCCTGCAGCAGTTCTGGCCTCGTGACCAGCAGGCGGCGGCGCCGCGTTCCCGTATCCTAAACCGCTGTCCCCCGGATCGCCGTTCCCGGGGCCGTAGCCCGAGCCCGTGCCGTAGTTGTAGTCGTCGGCTACGGCTCCTCCTGCGCCGAATTCCGGTGCGCCGCCGTGGCCGGGCGCTAGCGAGTACGCGCCCGCTGCGGCCCCGGCTTGCGCGCCTGCCCTGGCGGCCGCGTCGGCACCCGGCAACGGTGGGAACACCCGCACGTCAGTGACCGCGGCCGACTGGTGCCCGGCGCTGTCGTCCGGCCGCACGCTCGGCAGGTCATCCTGGGGGGTTCCCGTTGCGTCCACCGTTTGCCCTTGTCCTTCCGGCGGTCAGCCGGTGCCTAGCCGGGCCCCACGGCCCGCCCATAACAGACACTTGCCGCGCCGATCGTACCGGCGCAGCGGCCTCCGCTGCCGGGAAGAAGCGGGCGTGGGCACCGGCAACGGGAGAGCTGCCGGACCGGGGCACCGGCTACCGGGGAAGCGGCGGACGCCGACTGAGCCGGGATGCACGGAAAGCAGCGGAGGCCGGCCCGGGTCGGCTACCGGTAACGAGCGGAGGCTACCGGGTAGGGGCGAGTTCGGCGGCACGAAGGGAAGCTGAGCAATCAGGATGCCGCGCGGGTGGATATGACGTCGCGCATGGCCTCGCTCAGGCTCGCAAGGCTCTCATCGCTAACCGACTCGAGGAAACGGCGCATGGTCACGGAGCAGTCGCCGCCCGAGTGGAGCACCTCGACCATGAGCCTGGCGTCATGCTCTTCCCGGCTCTCTGCGGGCCAGTACCGCCACGCCCGGCCATTCTTCTCCCGCAGCAGCACGCCCTTGCGGTAAAGGATGCCCATGACCGTCATAACGGTCGTATATGCCACGGGCTTTTCATATCGCATGCGCTCGCGCACCTCACGGACCACGTAAGGACGGTCGGCCGCCCACATGACATCCATGATCGCGCTTTCGAGTTCACCGAACTCACGCACGGTGCGCCACCTCCGGAAAAACATGCTAAACGCGAGGCATACATCGCAGCGAGAACAGGCCTCGTGACCCAGGGTAAGAATCCTCCCCCGGGGTGCTGCTTCTTCAACTGGGCGGATGCCTTCCTCGGCCCAGCGTGCGAGCACGGCGGCCCCTCGTAGCGAGCACGGCGGCCCCTCGTAGCGAGCACGGCGGCCCCTCGTAGCGAGCACGGCGGCCCCTCGTTGCGAGCACGGCGCCCGGCCGCGGCCGAGCCTGGGCATCGCTGTCGCATCAGTGCGGCTCGACGAGGGCGGCTGCGAGCTCGTCAACCACGAGGTGGCCGACCCCGGCGCCGGCGAGGAAAGCGCCCACCGAGCCATACATGTCCCGAAGACCAGCGATCACCTCGCGCATCGCCGCGGCCGGAGCCTGAATCACAACGTCAGGAGCCGCGGGCTGGTTCTCGCCGCGCCTGGCGAGGCGCTGCCCAATAGCGGCCAGGTTTTCCCTGGTCAGCGTGTAATCGGCGACGATGTCGTCATCGCCGACACCGAGCACGCCGAGGATGGCGGCGATGACCAGCCCGGTGCGGTCCTTGCCCGCGGCACAGTGCACGATCACCGGACCGGGCGCCTGCGCTACCGCCGTGACCGCCCGCACCAGCGGCTCCCCCGCGAGTTCGAGCATCCGTAAATACCGCTCGGCGAGCATCAGGCCAGGACTGTCCACCGCCGCCGCGTTCTGCTCGGTCAGCAGCGGCGCGTTGATGATCTCGACGTCGGTCCGCTCGAGCGGGTGGCCGCCGTCGTGCTGCCGCTCATAATCGGTGCGCAGGTCAACCACCGTCGTTATGCGCAAGACGTTGGTGAGCAACGCGACGTCAGCAGAACTCAGCTCGTTCAGCGCGTCGCTGCGGAACAGCCGCCGCCACCGGATCCTCGACTGACGGGGGGTTGCGAGGTGTCGCTCCCCGGGCCGGTTCGGCGGGCGGGCCACATTGTTTCCCCGGCTGACCTCGTATCCACCCGCGTCGCGAAAGTTCACGCATCCGTCAAGCTTGATTTGGCGTTCCACGCTGCCCTCCCGTCGCCTGACCCACCGTTGGCCTGAACCCACCGTTGGGCTGAACCCACCGTTTGGCCTGAACCCACCGTTTGGCCTGAACCCACCGTTGGGCTGAACCCACCGTTTGGCCTGGACCGACCGTTTGGCCTGGACCGACCGTTTGGCCTGAACAGACCGTTTGGCCTGAACCGACCGTTTGGCCTGAACCCACCGTTTGGCCTGAACCCACCGTTGGGCTGAACCCACCGTTTGGCCTGGACCGACCGTTTGGCCTGGACCGACCGTTTGGCCTGAACAGACCGTTTGGCCTGAACCGACCGTTTGGCCTGAACCGACCGTTTGGCCTCAACCCACAGCTTGGCCTGAACCCACAGTTTGGCCGAAACCCTCCGCTGGGCCCGAACTCACCGCGGCAGCCGTTATGCAGCGGTATTGGAGCCGTCGGCCTACGGCGACGGCTGGGCTCGCCGCGGCACCCGCTGGGTCGCGGCCACGGCGTGCCCGGTCAGCCCTGCAAAGCGCCGAACAACGCCGCGGCCTGCTCCGCCACGTCGGCCGGCACGATCTGCGACTGCTCCGCGTTGATCTGCTCCCAGGCGTCGCGCACGTCCTCGGCCGTCAGGCCAGCCTGCTTAACCCAGCCGGGGCCCTCCGCCACGAACACCCGGGCCACCCGGCCACCCGCGACCGAATAAGCCTGGCCGGAGGACGCGCACTCCTCGTGGGCGAGATAGCAGACAAGGGGCGTCACGAACTCCGGCCCGAGCCTGTCCGCAAGCTCCGGCAGGAACAGGTCGGCTGTCATCCTGGTGAAGGCGACAGGAGCGATCGCATTCACCTTGATGCCGTACTTGGCCCCCTCCATGGCGAGCGTCTTGGTCAGCCCGATGAGACCCATTTTCGCCGAGCCCCCTCGGCTGTGGCGACATTCGCGCTGTTGGGCACCGCCGCGCCGCCGCTTTTGCGGATCTCCTCTGCCACGTCGCTGGCCGGCCCGCTCGACGCAGCCGTCCCGTCGAGGGCGCCACCGAGGTCGTTGACGACAACCTTCGCGCCACGCGCGGCGAGATCGAGCGCGTGCGAGCGGCCGAGGCCCAGTCCGGCACCTGTCACGATCGCGACACGCCCGTCGAACCTCAGCTCCGCCATCTGCTCCTCCTGGGTGCGGCTCGCGGGGCCAGCTCGGCCGGCGCCTCCAGTGGTATCACGCGACAGGTAAGAGCTACGCAAACGCTGTCTTACACCCGCATACGGCTTCGGGTCGGGCCGCGCCCGCGGGCCGCTGCGGGTGCGAGAGGCGCGGGTGCGGGCGGTGCCCGTGCGGGCGGTGCCGGTGCGGGCGGTGCCGGTGCGGGCGGTGCCCGTGCGGGCGGTGCCGGTGCGGGCGGTGCCCGTGCGGGCGGTGCCGGTGCGAGAGGCGCCGGTGCGAGAGGCGCCGGTGCGGGCGGTGCCGGTGCGGGCGGTGCCGGTGCGGGCGGTGCCGGTGCCCGCACGTACAGCCGCGAACAGGATGCCGAACGGCCGCGCGGAGCTACGCCGCTCAGGGGCGGTGGTGGTGGCCTGCGGCAAGCACCGTCTGGGGCAACCGTGAACCTTTGGGCGGGTAGCCTTGTTGGCGGCTAGCGACACAGACTCCTGGAAGAGGGCGATGTCCGCCGTGTCTTCTGATCCGCCCCGCGCACACGCGGATCTCACCACGTCAGCAGGGCGCCGTGGCGGGACCGGCGCAACAGGGACAGTCAGCCACCAGGACGGGCAACAGCCGCACGAACCCCCAGCCAATGCCAATTTCGGACCGAACCAATGGCTTGTGGACGAGCTCTACCAGAGCTACCTGGACGATCCGCAGTCAGTCGACCGGGCATGGTGGAACTTCTTCGCCGACTACAAGCCCGACGGCACGGCCGCGGCCGGCCCGGGCCGGGCCGAGGTGAGCGGGCCAGCCGAGGCCGCCGATCAGCCGCGGGGGCCCGCAGCCACCGGTGCGCGAGCAACCGGCGGGCAGGCAACGGGCGGGCAGGCAACGGGCGGACAGGCAACGGGCGGACAGGCAACGGGCGGGCGGGCGCCTCGTGCGCAGGCATCCCGGCAGCAGGAAGCTGGACGGGCGGCGCCATCCGCGGCTCCCGCCGCCGACCGCCAGGCCCCGCAGCGGGCTGCGCCAAGGGCGACCCCCGCGGCTGCCCCGGCCGCCGCGCCGTCGGCCGCGGCGGCTGCGCCCTCCACCGCCCCATCGGGCGCTGCAGCCGCGCCCTCCACCGCCCCGGCTGGCGCCCCATTTGCCGTCCCGGCTGGCGCGGCCGCGGGGACCGCGACCAAGGCTGCGGAACCGCAGGTGCGGGCCGGCGCCGCGGAGATCCGGCTGCGCGGCGCGGCGGCACGCACCGCGCTCAACATGGCGGCGAGCCTGTCCGTACCCACCGCGACCAGCGTGCGCACGGTGCCAGCCAAGCTGCTCATCGACAACCGCATCGTCATCAACAACCACCTCAAGCGCGGCCGCGGCGGCAAGGCGTCCTTCACGCACCTCATCGGTTTCGCCATCGTCCGCGCGCTCATGACGATGCCGGAGCTGAACGCGTCCTTCGCCGAGGTCGACGGCAAGCCGACCCTTACCCAGCCTGAGCACGTCAACCTGGGCCTCGCGATCGACGTACAGAAAGCTGACGGATCACGGCAGCTGCTCGTGCCGAACATCAAGGCCGCGGAGAAACTTGATTTCCGCCAGTTCTGGATGGCGTATGAGGACGTCGTCCGCAAGGCGCGGGCGGGCAAGCTGCAAGTGACCGACTTCGCAGGCACGACGATCAGCATCACCAACCCGGGGACCATCGGCACCGAGCATTCGGTGCCGCGGCTGATGCCCGGCCAGGGCTGCATTGTCGGCGTCGGCGCCATGGAGTACCCCGCTTCCTACCAGGGCGCGTCGGCCGAGACGCTGTCACGGCTGGCGATCAGCAAGGCCATGACGCTCACCTCGACCTACGATCACCGGGTCATCCAGGGGGCGCAGTCCGGGGAGTTCCTGCGCCGCATCCACGGGCTGCTGCTCGGCGCGGACCGTTTCTATGACCAGATCTTCCAGGCACTGCGGATTCCGTACGAACCGATCCGCTGGGTGCAGGACATCCCGGCCGGGCACGAGGATGACATCGCCAGGTCCGCCCGGGTGCACGAGCTGATCCACGCGTACCGGGTGCGCGGTCACCTCATGGCCGATACCGATCCGCTGGAGTACCGCCAGCGCAGGCACCCTGATCTCGACATCAACGAGCACGGCCTGACCCTGTGGGACCTTGAGCGTGAGTTCGCCACCGGGGGCTTCGGCGGCAAGCCGCTGATGCCGCTGCGCGAGATACTCGGGGTGCTGCGCGACTCGTACTGCCGCACGGTGGGCATCGAGTACATGCACATCCAGAATCCCGAGGAGCGGGCCTGGCTGCAGGCCCGGGTCGAGCGGCCGCACGGGAGCCCCGGCCACGCCGAGCAGTTGCGCATTCTGAGCAGGCTCAACGTGGCCGAGGCGTTCGAAATGTTCCTCCAGACGAAGTTCGTAGGCCAGCGGCGGTTCTCCCTGGAGGGAGCCGAGTCACTGATCCCGCTGCTCGACGCGGTCCTCACCGAGGCGGCCGAGCAAGGCCTGGAGGAGGCCGTGATCGGCATGACTCATCGCGGCAGGCTCAACGTGCTCGCGAACATCGTCGGCAAGTCGTACGCACAAATCTTCCAGGAATTCGAGGGCAACCTCGATCCGCGTACCGCGCACGGCTCGGGCGACGTCAAATATCATCTCGGCGCGGACGGCGACTTCGTGACGGCCGGCGGGACCAGGCTGCGGGCATCGCTTGTCGCTAACCCGAGCCACCTCGAGGCGGTCGACCCCGTACTCGAGGGTGTCGTAAGGGCCAAGCAGGACGTCATCGACAAGGGCGAGCCCGGATTCACCGTGCTGCCCGTGCTGATCCATGGTGACGCGGCCTTCGCTGGCCAGGGCGTCGTCGCCGAGACGCTTAACCTGTCGCAGCTGCGCGGCTACCGCACCGGCGGCACCGTGCACATCGTGGTGAACAACCAGGTGGGCTTCACCACCGCGCCGCAGCACTCGCGGTCAACCGTCTACTGCACCGACGTGGCGCGTATGATCCAGGCGCCGATTTTCCACGTCAACGGCGACGATCCCGAGGCGGTGGTCCGGGTCGGCAGGCTGGCCTTCGAGTTCCGGGAGGCGTTCAGGAAGGACGTGGTCATCGACCTCGTCTGCTACCGCCGTCGCGGGCACAACGAGACGGACAACCCGTCCTTCACCCAGCCGCTCATGTACGACCTGATCGACGCCAGGAGATCCACGCGCAAGCTCTACACCGAGTCGCTGATCGGCCGCGGCGACATCACCATGGAAGAAGCCGAGCACGCGCTCAAGGATTACCAGCAGCAACTGGAGCGCGCGTTCACCGAGACCCACGAGGCGACCAAGCGGCCGGTCGAGCCCGGCGCGGTGATCAGGCCGCAGCCGGAGGCGCAGGAGCGGATCGACCACCAGACGGTAGCCACGGCGATCACAGAGGAAACCATCAAGCGGGTCATCGACACGCAGCTCAACCTGCCAGACGGGTTCAGCGTGCACCCGCGCCTGCGGCCATTGCTGCAGCGCCGCGCGGCCGGGGTCGCGGAGGACGCGATCGACTGGGGCACCGGCGAGACTCTGGCCATCGGCTCGCTGCTCCTCGACGGCCACCCGGTGCGGCTTGTCGGCCAGGACACGCGGCGGGGCACGTTCGGCCAGCGGCACGCGGTGCTGGTGGATCGGCATACCGGTGCCGAGCACGTCCCGCTCAAGCAGTTCGACCGCGGGACGACCAAGCTTTACGTGTACGACTCGCTGCTGTCTGAGTTCGCGGCGATGGGCTTCGAATACGGCTACTCCGTTGCCAGGCCCGATGCGCTGGTGTGCTGGGAAGCACAGTTCGGCGACTTCGTCAACGGCGCGCAGTCAATTGTGGACGAGTTCATCAGCTCCGGCGAGCAGAAGTGGGGCCAGCGTTCGAGCGTCGTGCTGCTCCTTCCGCACGGCTACGAGGGGCAGGGTCCCGACCACTCGTCCGCCAAGATCGAGCGCTTCCTCGGGCTGTGCGCGCAGGACAACATGACCGTCGCGCAGCCGTCTACCCCGGCCAACTACTTCCATCTGCTGCGCTGGCAGGCGCTGTCCCGCCGGGGTAAGCCGCTCGTTGTGTTCACGCCGAAATCGCTGCTGCGGCTCAAGGCAGCAGCGTCCACCGGGTCCGATTTCACCACCGGCACCTTCCGCCCGCTCGTGCGCGACCCGGCCGAACCCGACCCCGCGTCGGTCCGGCGGGTGCTGCTGTGCTCCGGCAAGGTGTTTTATGACCTGGCCAGGCATCGCGCGTCGAGCGGTGCGGACACGACGGCGATCATGCGGGTTGAACGCCTGTATCCATTGCCGGTCGAGGAACTGAAAGCCGGTCTGGCCGCCTACCCCGACGCGCACGAACTCGTGTGGGTGCAGGAGGAGCCTGCCAACATGGGCGCGTGGCCGAGTGTCGGCCTCAAGCTTCCCAGTCAGCTGGGCCGGCCGATCGCCCGGGTGTCACGGCAGGCAAGTTCGGCACCCGCGGTGGGCTCGGCCAACATGCACGCGGCGGAGCAGCGCGCGCTGATCGAGGCTGCCTTTGCCCCCAACGCTGGCGCAGCGGTCTGAGATGTACTTCACCGATCGCGGCATCGAGGAGCTTGCCAAGCGGCGCGGCGACGAGGAAGTGAGCCTGTGGTGGCTGGCCGAACGGCTGCGCGAGTTCGTCGATCTTCATCCCGGATTCGAGGATCCGGTCGACCGGCTGGCCACCTGGCTGGCCCGCCTCGACGACCAGTGATCTAGCCGCAGCCCGCCAGCGCCACGCGCCAGCGCTCAGCGTCATGTGCGCTATCGCTGAGCCGTGGCAACCGAGGGCGGCGAGCAGCCGCGCGGCGGCGCTGCGCGGCGGCACGTGGCGGCACGTGGCGGCGCCGCGCTGCGTGGCGGCACGTGGCGGCACGTGGCGGCGCTGCGCGGGAGCGTGGCGGCGCCGCGCTGCGTGGCGGCAC
>Ga0335079_10001771_pt1 | contig 24702 bp, 23 predicted proteins | sample Lox_Sample_33_FD_206719 | JGI IMG/M metagenome (GOLD analysis project Ga0335079, IMG submission 206719) | Soil microbial communities from Loxahatchee National Wildlife Refuge, Florida, United States - Lox_Sample_3.3 | ecosystem: Environmental > Terrestrial > Soil > Wetlands | place: USA...
CTCCTTCAGAAGGGCTTCCCGTTATTTCTGCGTTCCCGTGTAACGATTTCGATATTTCATCCAGAGCTTTTTTAGCTGTTCTGCCTTCGCAATTTCGGCCGGCGGCGTCTGTTCCGTCTTTTTCTGAAACCCTGACGTAATCACGATCAGCATTCCCGGTTGATAGAAGAACACTACGCGGAAAATCCGGTCGAATTGCTTAACTCTTAGCTCGAATATGTCACCTGTAAGCTTCTTCACGAACTTCCCTTGCATCCGGTTGCCAGAGATGCGCAAGCGGTCGATAAACGCGTCTATCCGCGCGGCTGCTTTGTCGTCCAGCGAATCCACGAATTCCCTCGCCGGTACCCGCCCGTTTGGCAGCTCCACGTACTCGATCGTGAATTCGCCGCTCATGTGGTCTTGGGATTTCCTGCCAATCTGGATTATCGCATTATTGCGATAGCCGGTCAACTAGGAGGGGCTGTGAGCTAGGCTCTCTCGTCCGGCTTGATGCTTCAACTGAATGTGAGGTGCGACGAGACCGAAAGGAACCGTCACTAGCTCCGAATTCGTGGTCGCCACACATATTTGGGACGCATTCGACGATGACCGAGTTTCGAATAGACTTCAGTCCCGTAAGGATCGATGTCAGTCTCAGATGTCTGATAAACATCAACAATCCGGTCGAGGTGCCAGCTAACCATCCGGCCCTCGGAGTTCAAGTACGGAGTTGCATACTCGCGCCATTGCTTCCGGAGACGTTTCTTGGCGTCTTCAAAGGACGAGGCGCGCACCAACATGAAGCGGTCTTCAGTATTTTGCAGCCCGGACTCTGCGCGTTCGACCCGGATTACCACAAAAGCCCGAACGCAATACCATTCCGACTGCGCCTTGGGTAAGCGGAGACGGCGATGACCCGCAATTTGCGTAACGTAAATTAATCGCACTCCGGCTTCGCGAGCCAGGTCGAGGATCTTGCGTGCTGTGCCCCTGACCCTCAAGGTGGTGGGTAGTTGCGACCAAGTCCGGGCAGTTGCGGCAGGCGCCTTGCTGCCTTTGATTTGAAAAGACAAATCTGGATAATGGCTCTGTATATTCTCGATCCAGCGATCCACGCGGGCAGCCATGTAAGGCTGGCGCTTCAAGCGCGGCAACCTCTGGACTGCCGGCGTCACGTCGTACGTCCGAAGGTGTGCATAACCCACGACATTCCGGTTTCTCAGACGCCGGAATGCGGCCTCGTCTAACCCAAACCGTTCGAGTCCTGTTAAGCGCACGCTCGTCGCATTATCTTTCAAGAAATCCTCTCTTCGGCCCTGGATTATAACTCTCGTTCATAACTCTCTCCTGCTCACATTGTCGGTTTTTCTGCCTCTCCAGAAACAGGGGACACTCTCGCCGATTTCTTTGTTTTCTCGGTGAGGTTTGGCGGATTTTCCCCCTCTATATAGTAGGAGAGCTCGTCGATGGACGGTTCAGCAGATACGACTGGGATGCTTGACGTCGATAGCTGTCGGTCTCCCTTTCGCTTTGAAATTGTGCACCAAGGCCAGCTGCTAGAAGTGGAGCTTGAATCTACGCCCGATCTTTCACATTCAGAAATGCGTGGAGGTCGCGGCTCTTTTGTCCGCAGCAGGTTCTGGAACATTTTTTGTTTAGCATTTTCTCGGCTTTTCCTTGTGGCCACGTTTCGTGACTCCAATTTTGACAGTGGAAATGGAGTGTGTTTTGCGACCGCGCGGCATACGCGCGAAATCATCGCGCCAAAAGCACTCAATTCTCATGCAGTGTTTCAACGCATCCGCCCGGATTCTTCGTCCCAGGGTGAACGGTGCATGAAAGACACAGATCACCCTATCCGTCACGTGTCCGTTCACTTTCGCGTTCTCGGAAGAGTCCGCAGCAGAAAACATTACGCAGGACATGACGATCAATTTGGGCGGGCACAAAACACCGGATTGGGCTGGAGCGACCCCACTTTTGCGCACGATTCCGTGCCCAAAGTAATTCGTGGGGTCGCTCCAGCCCAACTGCTCGGTGACCGCGCAGAGTGTTTTGCCCTATCAGCATTTCGCGGAAGGGGGCCACAGTGATGAACAACGGAGATGAAAACCACACTGACCTTTTCAGTGTGTATGAGATCACCAGGCTCCTGAAGAAGCCGGTTTCTTGCGTGCGCGGGCACTCTTTTCGGCGAGGTTAAATGCCGCACGATTCCAAGAGCGCAGAATCTGGTACACTCTGCCCCCATAGGGCAGTTGGGACATCGGGAAAAGAGAACTCGATGGCCCGAAAGCGGTATCAGAATGGACGTGTATTCCTGAAAGGAAAGAAAGAAGAAAAGTGGGTCGGGAGATATAGGGAAGATGTGGTGGAGGTCACCGGAACAACAAGGCGTGTTCGGCGTTCCGTTATTCTCGGCACTAAGCGCGAGTTGCCGACAAAACGGCTCGCCGAGCGTCGTTTGGCCGCCATACTTGCCCGTATCAACTGCCTCGACTACCGCCCCGGACGTGCGGCTACGTTCGGGGAGTTCATCGAACGGTGGGAAACCGAAGTGCTAACCACACAAAAGCCATCCTCCGCGCGAGCCGTTCGCTCGCACCTCAGGTGCTACATCATTCCAGAGGTTGGCAAACTACGACTGGACGAATTTGGCGTCGAGAGCCAGCAACGATTCATAACTCGAATGCCGGAGAGGTCCACGGATAAGGTTGTCTCCCGAAAGACAATCCTGAATGTCATCGCGACAATCTCTACGATCCTCGCAACGGCACGGAATTGGGGTTACAGCTGCGAACAGATCGATATGAAAAAGCTGCGCCTGCCACCGCGGGGTGTCGCGTCCGAGGCGCGGCACTTCACGATTGAGCAGGTTCAGCGAATCCTCGCCTTAGCTGGAGAACCCTGGCGCACGCTATTCTGCATCTGCACGTTGAATGGCCTTCGAGCCGGGGAAGCATTGGGACTTCAGTGGGCAGATATTGACCTCGAACAGCGAATACTTCAAATCCGAAGGACCGCTTGGTACGGGCAGACTCAGACGCCCAAGAGCCGCGAAAGCGAGACGACGCTCCCCATCCCCGACTCTTTGGTGACCATTCTGAAAAACTACCGCACCGAGTGGAAACCAAATCCCGATGGATTCCTCTTCGTCACCAGAAACCTACGACCACCCTCATCCAATAACGTCGTGGAACACCGCCTCTGGCCCATTCTCGACGCGCTCGAGATTCCACGGTGCGGCCTCCACGCATTTCGTCACACTCACACGGCTTTGTTGCTCAATTCTGGGGCAACGCCGAAAGTTGTACAGCGACAACTTCGCCACGCCGATGCTCGCACGACTCTACAGATTTACGGGCACGTCGTAGGTGAAGCGCACCGCGAAGCAGTTGAAAAAGTAGCCTCGATTGTGGACCCGAGTGGACCTCAATCGAGCCGCAGAGATAAGTGGATTCAATAGGTTAGCCGTGTGTTGCGGCGGGTTCGATTCCCATCGCCCGCTCCAGAAAACAAATTGTACAGTCCGGACAGATGCTTTACAGAACGTTCCTGAGACATAGCTTACACTTTAGGGCCAAAAGGGTTGTTTAAGGGCTGCGGAGTCCTTTCCTCCAGATCGATGTAACCGAGATCGTACTCCATAAAGTTCACCAACCAGATACCGTCGTCGACCTCTTTGATGCCCACCGCTTGACCGGCGAGCGAAGTGCTGAGATTGATTTTCTTTTTGTAGATGCAGATTCTTCCACAGCAGGTGACCAGAGCGGTTCGATCGTGAAAGGGATAGGAAAGTTCTCCGATGCCGTGATAAGGCCGCGTGGAAGGTTTGTAGACGTCGGCGGGGTAGTTCATATCGAGAGCTTCATGAGGACGCTCGTTGTTGAATTCATGAACGAAGGCATCGAACTTGGCTTGTTGCTGGAGGAAGTTCGAACCGGCGGGCCGCGTAGCTTCGATCTTTAAGGTTCGATGCATGCGTTCATGGCGACCGTTCTGTTGAGGATGGCCGGGCTGGATGCGCTCGATGGTGATGCCGAGCCTGAGCCACCAAACGGCCAGGCGACTCAAGTTGAACAGCCCATTGGGTGAGGCGAAGGGGATGCCGTTGTCGGAGCGAATGGCCAGGGGCAAGCCGCGTTCTTTGAAAAGGCGCTCAAAGGCCGTAAACGCGCCCTGTTCCTTGACCGACTCCATGGCTTCGCAAAGCAAGAGATAACGGCTGGCGTGGTCGGAAACGGTAAGGGGGTAGCAATATCTTTTGTCTCCCAGCATGAACTCGCCTTTGTAGTCGGTGCACCACAAAGCATTCGGAGTAAGTCCCTGCGATAAAGGGGTACCTTGGGTTTTTGTGCGAGAGCGTCTTTGCCGAGCAACCAGGCCATGGCGGTCCAGGATGGCGTGGATGGTGCTGCGAGCGGGCATCCGGACATCGTTGGGCAACTTGCGTTTCAGGCGATCCCTAAGCTTGCGAGCACCCCAAGTGGGTTTCTCTCGCCGCAGGGTGACAATCATGGCTTCGAGTTGGGCGGGGAGCTTATTGGCGTAGCGGTAGGGTGTTCGCGCCCGGTCGGTTAGCCCTTCGAGTCCGCACTCTTTGTAGCGGTCATAGATTTTGTATCCCGTAACCCGGGAGATGCCGAACTCGCGACACAACGAGGCCATGCTCTCCCCGTCCTTCAGCCGCAATACGAACCGCATGCGTTCTTCCACGATAGACCGTTCCTTCCATGGCACGGACACCTCCGGGAGGGATTAATCCCTCCCGGAGGTGTAAACCATGTCTCCGGAACGTTTTGTAAAGGGGTGATCCGACCGTTCAAAGCAGTTAGGCAGCAGGCCCATTTTCCACATTTTCCAAAACTACAATTTTGTTGCCAGACTTGTTGGGAAACTGGACTTCTGAGATTGCCGCTCGGACCTTGTCAAGCGGGATTTGCCCGGAGTAAAGAGCTGTCATCGCAGCAGAGCTATGACCCATTTGCTGACAAATGACAGCAGGAATCAAACCAGACAATTCCCACCTCTGGTTACAGCCACGACGGAAGGCGTGCGATCCAGCTTTGGGCAAACCGGGCGCCCGCAGAGCCGAGTGCAAGCCATCATGCAGAGCATTGGTTTCGCGCCGCGGAGCGCTGCGCCGGGAACGGAAGATTAAGCCGTTCGGGTCTGGCTGAGGATGCTTTTGCAGGAATTTCTTGAGCGGTCTCAGCCCGTCGCATGTCGGAGAGAGAAACAGTAATGCAAAGTCGCCACAAGGGAGAGCACAAGTCTTCTTCAACAAGTCCCATGCAAGCGAGCGAAGAAATAGAAACAAGCCCGGGCCAAGGCACCACAGAGCCGAGTTTTATTTGCATCGAGAAAAGACTTCAGCTTCTTAGGTTCCTGCGTGTTCTACTCGCTTATTCGCGAATGGAACGTAGAGCGGGATAAATGCGACGGTAGGCCGGATAACACTTCTGCATCTTCGCCTCGTCTGCAGAGTTCGGAGCGATTCGCAAGACGACGCGCACAATCGCGTCGCACGCCTGATCCACGCTACTCCAACATCCTGCCCCAACACCCGCGAGAATCGCGGCGCCATAAGCCGCGCCTTCTTCCGCGGCAAGAATTTCGACGTCCTGGGCATAAACGTCGGCTTGGATTTGGCGCCATAGCGGAGAGCGCGCTCCTCCTCCTCCGAGCCGGATTTGCCGCACCGGGACGCCGATCTGCCCAAAAATCGTGAAAGTGTCTTTCAAGCTGAATGCGACACCTTCGAGAATCGCACGAACCAGATGCGCGCGAGTGTGCGAAGCCGATAAGCCAACAAACGCCGCTCGCGCGTCGGGATCGAGATGCGGCGTGCGTTCGCCCATAAGATACGGAGCCCAAAAGACACCGCCGGAGCCCGCCTCAACGGTTGCGGCCTCTTCCGAAAGAAGATTGTACGCGTTGCCGCCTGTGTTTTCCGCCGATCCGAATTGGTCGCGGAACCACTTAAGAGAAAGTCCCGCCGCCTGAGTCACGCCCATTACATGCCAGCGATTGGGGATCGCATGACAAAACGTGTGCAGGCGGCCCTTGGGGTCGAGGGTGGGCCGATCGGTAGCCGCAAAGACCACGCCAGAAGTACCGATGGTGGCACTCGCAATTCCGGGTTTTGTGATGCCAATGCCGACTGCGCCCGCGGCCTGGTCACCAGCGCCCGCAACGACAGGGGTACCTGGCTTGAGTCCAGTTTCCGATCCGCCCATGCTGCATATCTGGCCGCAAACTTCCTGCGATTCGAAAAGTTTCGGCAGAAACGCTGAATCGATGGAGGTCCCCTGCAGAATTTCGGCAGACCACGCGCGTTTGGCAACATCCAGAAGCAAGGTTCCCGAAGCATCGGCCATGTCGATGGCCATTTCGCCCGTGAGCCGGTAGCGCACATAGTCCTTGGGCAGCATGATTTGGCGCACGCGACCCCAGAGTTTTGGTTCGTGCTCGCGGACCCACAAAAGTTTTGTAAGCGTGAAATTGGTGAGAGGAGGATTGCAGGCTAATTGGATCAGGCGGTCCAAACCGAACTGTTGTATCAGTTGCTCGCACTGCGGCTGGGTGCGCTGATCGCACCAGATCAGGGCGGGACGTATTACGTCATCGAATTGATCCAACAGTACTGCCCCATGCATTTGGCCCGAAAAACCCACGCAAGCGATCGCATCGCCCGAGAGATTCGCGTTCCCCAGTGCGCCGCGGATGGCGATCGCGGCAGCTCGCCACCAGTCGCGAGGGTCCTGTTCGGCCCAACCTGGATGTGGGCTGGCGAAGGCAGTATGCTCTTCGGTAGCGGAGCCCAGAATCTTTCCCGTTTCGTCGACAACGACAGCGCGCGTACCGCCTGTTCCGACGTCGATGCCAATAAATCGGATGTGCCCTCCTCCGCCGAATCCTCAATCCAACTGGACGACGAGCGTGTACGTTAACGTCGGCTTCCCGGCTCCGTTCCGTCGCCCGTTCGTTTCATTTGCTATTTCGCCTTTTTGAAATTTGACTCCTCGATGTCATGATCCGATCGAGACTTTCATGCTTCAGTGTGGCAGGATCACCATTTCGTTTACACCATCCGACCATTCCATTTCCAGTCATCGGTGGATTTTGCTCTTCCCATCCCAAAACGTGGCCTTTATTAAGAGCCAGACAAATAACTTCCTCCCTTCTGAATACCGGTGCATCACTGTATTGGTCAAGGGAGATCATTTACAGATTCGGATGGCTGAACGAGTTCGCGAACTCGTTCAGCTGGCGTCTTTCCGTGGAGTGCGAGATGAGGGCGATCTTCGTTGTATTCGGTTTCCCATCTCTTCAGCTTTCGGGCAAGATCCCTTTTATGTTTGAAATGCCTTCCCTGGTAGAACTCCTGCGAATCCGTTTTATGGCTCCTTTCGACCTTCCCATTCACCTCGGGGCAACCTGGAGGTATGTGTTTATGAGAGATGCGGAGATCGGAAAGATGCCAAGTGAACTGTGGTCCGAACGAAGAGCCGTTATCGGTCTGGATTTTCTGAATCGCGAAGGGGAAATGCTCCTGGACCTCCCGGAGGAAGTCGATCGCAGTCTTGGTGTTGTCGTGGTCGTAGATGCGGAGCACCCGAAATCGGGTCGCTTCGTTAATGGCGGTGAATTGATAAAAACGCTGACGCGCTCTTCCTACACGGGGAACGAACTTCACATCCAGTTGGACAGAGCGGCCCGGGACCTGCAGAGGCGCATCCGGTGGTTTTGGGCCGGGACGATATTTCTTTCGCGACACAGGGCCAACGTGATGACGGTGAAAGATCTTCAGGATAGTCGTCGGCGACACGTAAGCGTGGTAGTGCCGTTGAAGATAGAGGCTGACTCGAACGGCGCCTTAACGACGCTCTTCCCGAATGCGAAGGATCAGCGCCAAATTCTCGGGTGGGATACGAAAGCGGATCTTGTGTGGTTTCCGGGGCAAGTCCCGGAGACCAGCTACCCCGTGCTTCTCATAACGTTCTTTCCAGATGCAATAGAGTGCCCGGGAAACTCCAAAAAACCGGCAGGTCTGGCTGACGTTGCCGCTGATGCGCTGCGCATGCTGCAGCATGCGCAGCCTAGCCTTCACCTTCCTTGCCTGGATCTGTTCGTAGGCTGGATTCTTCATCCCGAACCTCCTGCGGTGGGCTGTGAGAACACCCCACCTGTCCGGGATGTCTATTAGTAGCTACAGGCCGCTTCATGAATCATGCAAATTTTGTTCGCCTAACCCCAGGAGATTTTGGGATGCTGCATTCTCCGTTTAGGGCTGCGAATCGTACCCTGTCCTGAGATCCGCGAGTTCCGAGTTACGCGGGGGGAAACCCCGGTTCAACAGCGCGCATCTGGGTATAAAATCGGATTATTGAGGATTTGCTTAAAGTATCGCCTACTCTCGCCAGGACAGAAAAGTCTAAACAAGCTTGGCGAGCTCTGGGAAGTGAGTGAGGGTCGCATTGTAGCACGCATATGGGACCAGCCCAGCTGGTAGTGAAGAAATCCGGACTGTAGAATTATTACCGTGAACGATAGGAAAAGAGATTCGCGACGGACATTTCGGGCCCAGAGGGCCCGAAGCTTCATTCTTTGCTCAATGAGTTTCGCCTGTCTGTGCCTGGGCGCACTCACGTGCGCTTTTCCCTCTGTGACTCGGGCTCATCAGTCAGCAATGGTTCTGAACACGGAGGGCGGCCTGCCCGCTTTCCCTCTTTATGTGACACTGGCCAGATACCAACTTTCAGATCCGCAATCTCCGGGAAACATCAGCGGAACAATTGTTGATGCGACGGGAGCCTCTGTCGTAGGAGCGCGAGTGACGCTCACATCCAAAGAACACTCCGTTCGTCAGGAAGTTCTGACTGGGGACAACGGAGAGTTCTCCTTCACCAATGTCGCTCCGGGGCAATTCCAGATCACGGTAACCTCCATAGGGTTTGCTGTTGGAACATTTTCGGGAGTGCTGCAACCAGGCCAAAGCTTCAATGTGCCGGAGATTGCGATGGCAGTGGCTTCGCCTGTTACCCAAGTGCAGGTTACTCCTTCGCGCGTCGAGGTGGCGGAAGACGAAATCAAGGAACAAGAGAAGCAGCGCGTGCTCGGATTCGTGCCCAACTTCTATGTCAGCTACATTTCCAATGCGGCGCCCCTCACCTCCAAGCAGAAATTCGAGCTCGCCTGGAAGACGACTTTGGATCCGGTCACCTTTGGCATAACCGCGGCCATCGCGGGTGTTCAACAGTCACAGGATGATTTCAGCGGCTATGGCCAAGGTGCGCAAGGCTACGCAAAGCGTTTTGGTGCATCTTACGCGGACGGTGTCACAAGCACCTTTATCGGCGGCGCCATACTTCCTTCGCTTCTGAAGCAAGATCCACGCTACTTTTATAAGGGAAGCGGCACCAAGCGTTCCCGAGTTCTCTATGCAATTGCCAACGCGTTTATCTGTAAAGGCGACAATGGACACTGGCAGCCGAATTACTCGGGTATTTTGGGAAGTCTGGCTGCTGGCGGCATCTCGAACCTCTACTATCCGCCAAGTGACCGCGAGGGAGCGGAATTGACGTTCGAAAACACGCTGATCGGCATTGGTGCAACTGCCGCTACGAATATCCTTCAGGAATTTGTCATTCGCAAGTTGACGCCGAAAATTGCCAGCCGCAATCCAACTAGTCCCTGAGTGTGAGCCTGAGCTGCAACTCCTCTTTGCCTCTTTTCTTCCTGATTAAGGCCAGACATACTAGCCCCACCGGCAATGGGTGAAAACTACCGTTTCCCGGATCTCCGTGAACTGCTCGCCAAGGCGAACGAAGAGAAGTCCGGCGATCAGCTCGCAGGCATCGGTGCAGCTTCGGAGAGCGAGCGCATCGCTGCCAAAAACGCCCTTGCTGATTTGCCGCTCATAAATCTTCTGCGCCATTTCGTGATCCCTCCGGAAACCGATGAAGTCTCACGCCTGATTCTGGAGTTGCATGACGCTTCGGCTTTCGAGCCACTGCGCAGCATGACCGTTGGAGAATTCCGTGAATTCGTTCTCAACGATCAGACAACGGGAGAGGAACTGAAGGCGCTCCAGTGGGGAGTCACGCCGGAGATGGCCGCGGCCGCAGCGAAACTCATGAGCAACAAGGATCTGGTGCTGGCGGCTGCAAAGATTCGCAATGTCACGCGCTGCCGGAACACGATGGGTGAGCGTGGCGTTCTTGGAATTCGCTTGCAGCCCAATCATCCGTCGGATGATGTCGGTGGCATTCTCTTGGGAGCCCTCGACGGCCTGATGTACGGCTGTGGAGACGCCGTGATCGGCGTGAATCCTGCCGGGGATTCCGTAGAAGCCGTTGCCGCCATCCTAAGAGCACTCAATCGCCTAATCGCGGCGTACGGCATTCCCACGCAAGCGTGCTGCCTCGCGCACATCACGACACAGTTGGCCTGTCTCGAAAGGGATGTGCCCATTGACCTTCTCTTTCAGTCAGTCGCGGGCACCCAGGCGGCGAACGAAAGCTTCGGCATCAATCTTTCCCTACTGCGAGAGGGCCGCGAGCGCGTTCTGGAGCATCACCGCACTCGTAATATTCCTTGGGTGGGCAATAACGTCATGTATTTCGAGACGGGGCAGGGAAGCGCCCTTTCAGCGGAAGCGCATCATGGAGTAGATCAGCTGACGTTGGAAGCTCGAGCTTACGGCGTCGCCCGTGCTTTCGATCCTTTTCTGGTAAACAGTGTCGTGGGTTTTATTGGCCCGGAATATCTCTACGACGAGCGCCAGATCATTCGCGCCGGGCTTGAAGATCACTTCATAGGTAAATTGTTGGGCTTGCCGATGGGTTGCGACGTTTGTTACACGAATCACGCCGTTGCCGATCAGAATTCCGCGGACAACCTCATGCTTCTCCTGGCGGCCGCAGGTTGTAACTACTTCATGGGCGTTCCCGGCTCCGACGATGTCATGCTCAACTATCAATCAACCAGTTTTCATGACGCCTTGGCGGTTCGCAAAATCCTTGGCTTGCGACCGGCGCCGGAATTCCTTGCCTGGCTCGAGCACGCCGGCATTTATCGCGACGGCGCCCCGATGCCATTGGATATCGCCAAGAAACAAAAGCTTTTGCGCGGGCTCGAGCGGGTGTTAACCGCAGCCCTTTCCCCGGCGTGATCTTATAAATGAGGGAAGATCACAATCTTTCCCCACCGGCCTCGTTGCCTGATTTCATCGAGGAGATCAGGAGGCGTACGCCAGCGCGCATTTTTGTGCACCGGGGAACGGCCTACAGTACTCGAATGGAACTGGAGCTTCGTGGAGCGCATGCCTGTGCCGTGGATGCCGTTTGGAGAGATTTTGACTTGGAAAAGGATCTCCCACAGGAGCTAGTCGCCCATTGGAAACTCTTCCAGGTGTCGAGTAGGGCCGAATCGAAGTCCCAATTCCTGCTTCGTCCTGATCTCGGAAGAAGGTTGAGCGAGGACTCGAAATCGCTGGTTGCTCGGAATTGTCCCTCAGCGCCCGACATCCAGATTGTCATCGGCGACGGATTATCCGGAGCCGCAGTTTCGGAACAAATTCCCGCTTTGTTTCCACTTCTGCAGGAGCGAGCCCGCTCACGGGGATGGTCGATTGGGCGATCTTTCGCTGTCCGCTACTGCCGTGTCGGCATCATTAACGATGTCGGCGAACTTCTCGCTCCGCGGGTTCTTGTGTTGCTAATCGGAGAGCGGCCTGGTCTGGCGACCGCGGCAAGTCTCTCCGCCTACATGGCTTACCAGCCACGCTCGGGACACACGGACGCGAATAGAAACCTCGTCTCTAATATTCACGCGCGGGGTGTTGGGGTTGAGGATGCCGCGGACCGCATCACGAATCTCGGCGCGCGGATGATGGCGGCGAGAGGCAGCGGCACATCCCTCAAAGAGGGAACCGAACTCTTGCCGACTTGAGCCGGGTTTCCGGCATGTTCGACTCCGCCGTTCCCTCGGCCTTTATCCGCCTGCAATCGCTCCGATGATCAGGAGAGGTTCTTTCCCGGATGTCACCTCATCGGGCAGTGGCGTTTCGGGCGGCAAATGCGACAGATCCTCCTCGCAGGCAAAGAATCGCAGGAAAGGCCGGCGCTTTTGCGTGACGTGGTCGCGAATCGTGCCACACAGCATTGGGTAACTCGCCTCCAGGGCGTCGAGAACTGACCTCTGCGTCACTTCCCCCTGCACGTTGAGCTGAACTTCTGCTCCAACGTTTGCGAGGGTCCTCAGATGCGCCGGGAGTATGACGCGAATCATCGCAGCGTTTGCACTTCGACCGACAGAACGGCCGGGAGATCGCGAACGATCGGTGCCCACGTGTCACCGGAATCGGCGGACGCATAAACCTGTCCGCCTGTTGTGCCAAAATAGACGCCGCACTTGTCGAGCGAATCCACCGCCATGGCGTCGCGCAATACATTAACGTAGCAATTCTGTTGAGGCAGCCCCTTCGTCAACGGCTCCCATTCGTTTCCGCCGGACCGGCTGCGGTAAACTCGCAGCTTCCCTTCCAGTGGATAATGCTCAGAGTCGCTTTTGATTGGCACAACATAGACCGTGTCCGGCTCATTGGTGTTTACATCAATCGCAAACCCAAAGTCGGTCGGCAAATCTCCGCTCACCTCGTGCCAGGAATCTCCAGCGTCTTCGCTGCGCATCACGTCCCAGTGCTTCTGCATGAACAGAACGCCAGGACGCTTCGGATTCATCGCCACGTGATGCACGCAGTGTCCAACCTCCGCGTTCGGGTCGGGGATGTATTGTGAGTGCAGTCCTTTGTTGATGGGCTTCCAGGAGTTGCCCCCGTCATCTGTGCGGAACGCTCCCGCTGCGGAAATCGCGATGTACATCCTGTTTGCGTTGCTCGGATCCAGAACAACTGTGTGCAAACACATCCCCCCGGCGCCCGGCTGCCAGCGCGGCCCTGTTCCGTGGCCGCGCAAACCAGAGAGCTCGTGCCATGTTTGTCCGCCGTCTATCGAGCGGAATATCGCGGCGTCCTCAATTCCGGCGTAAACCGTATTCGGGTCTCTCAACGAGGGCTCAAGATGCCATACGCGCTTGAATTCCCAAGGATGCTGCGTCCCGTCGTACCACTGATGCGTGGTGAGAGGTTTTCCTGTTTTTTCCGAGGTGTCATACACGAATTTGTTGCTCTCGCCTTTGGGCATTCCTTCTGGCGTGGTGGTCTTCTCCCCCGGCGGTGTTCCGGGTTGGATCCACGTCTTGCCCCCATCATCCGACCGCTGAATGATCTGCCCAAACCAGCCGCTCGTTTGCGAAGCATAGATCCGGTTCGGATCAACCGACGATCCCTTCATATGGTAAATTTCCCACCCCGCAAAGTGCGGTCCGCTAATGTCCCATTTTTCCCGCTTGCCATCCGACGACAAGACGAACGCCCCTTTACGCGTCCCCACCAGCACTCGTACTCCGCTCATCGCATGCTCCTTCTCAGACTTTGCGCCCGCCAAGATCGGCAAAATTCTCCCAATGTACAATTCTATCAATCAAATAATGAAGGTGCTCCGATCCCACCTTCTGAACTGCTATCGACGCGATTTTCCAGCAAGATAGCCTACGCCTTCTTTTCGCAATTGACCATCCAGGGTATCCCGAACTGATCCACCAACATTCCGAAACGGATGGCCCAGAATGTCTCGGCAACGGGCATGGTTATTCTTCCGTTTTCCGCCAGCTCTTGAAAAATACGATCCGCATCTCCAGGGTCATCCACACTTACGCTCATCATGATTCCTTTCGGCTTTTCATACCGGCCCGGAGGTGCGTCCGCACCCATCAACACGGAATCACCCAGGGAAATGCTGGCATGCAGGATTTTGCCCCGCCACTCCGGGGGTACGCTCTCCTTCATCGGGCTGTCTTCATACGTCATCATCATCCCGATCTTGCCGCCCATGCACTGCTCGTAGAATTTGAATGCTGTCGCGCACTGCCCGTCAAACGCCAGATGAGATTGCAATTTCACGGCACTCTCCTTGAGTAAAACTGAAACGGCAGAGGGTCATTCGCGAAGACTATGAACAGATCACTTGCAAAATGCAAGTAAAAATATGTTATTGTAATTGCATGCCAGCCTGGAAGTCCGGTCCTCGGCGCCGTTCGGAATGCCCTCTGAACGCGTCGGTGGAAATGCTGGGCGATCGCTGGTCGCTGCTCATCATTCGCGACATCATGTTGCGCGGATTCCGTTCCTACAATGAGTTTCTCGAATCCTATGAGGGCATCGCCACCAATATCCTGGCGGACCGCCTGCGCATCCTGAAAGCCTCCGGAATCCTCACAGCCAGGCGCGATCCTTTAGACGGACGGAAACAGATTTATGCGTTGACCCGCAAGGGCATAGATCTTGCCCCTGTCCTTACGGAAATGGTGTTGTGGGCCTCGGCGCACGAAAAAACGGGCAATCAGCCGTTGGTCCGGCTGATGCGCAAGGACAAGGCCGGATTCCTTGCCGAAATACGAAAGCGTTGGGAGAAGACTGCAACCCACGAACGACAAATTAAGGCGGGGCGAAAGACCACTGCTGGGCGCCCCCGCTGACGCCAAGGGCAGTTCCTACTTGAGGAGTTCGTTCGCGAAGCGCACCGGCACCGCTAGATTCGAACCCCCAAATCCGCTGAGTATCGCGAAGTTGATTCCGATTACCTTTCCGTCTCGGTTGAAGAGCGGTCCCCCGGATCCGCCCGACGTCGTCGCTGCATCGTATACGAGCTTGTCTTTTAGGATGTCCCCGATGTGCCCCTGCGTCGTCGTCGGCCGTATCAACTTCTGCGCTGCCAACTGCACCATGATCTGGTTTATGTTTTGTGTTCCGCCCGCGATCTTCTCTGCCACGTCCGAGCCTGCCCTGGCGAGGATGCCATCAATGCCTGTGGGATACCCGATGAGCACCACCGGGTCTCCGGTCACGCTCGCACCGCTGCTTCCATCGAGTTGCAAAACCGCCGTATCGGGCGGGGGACTATCGAGTTTAAGCGTGGCAACATCGGCGTCCGTGGACACTCGATCCAATTTGGCTCGGATTCCCACGGTATCCCCCGGAAAGTACGCCTCGTAAAACAGCGCATACGCCGCGGCCCCATGGTCGGTGAGTTGCTTCATGTCTTCGTCTTTCCACCAGGGTTCCGCGACGTGATGGTTGGTAAGCAGCACCCCACTGCGCGTTGCCAGAAAGCCTGTGCCAAAGATGTCCATCTGCAGATGGGGCCCGTCGCCGTCGGTAGTGAGTTGCACCATCCCCTTCTGGTCCACTTGCGGCTTGCCTAGGGAATCAACTGCGATTCTGATCGGTTTGCCCGAACCTTTGTCCAGAAATTCAACCACAACGTGCAGTAGACAAACGCTTGGCCCATACTGACGAACCACCGTCTCGGCGATCCTTCCTTCATTTTCCAGAAGCTTCAGCCGATTCTGTGTTCGCTCGAGCTGTTTTTGAAGTGAATCAGCGTCGGCGCCCTCCGCAGATGCCATTTTCTTGCGTAGATCAACGGATTCGGCCTTCAGCGACTCTCTCGTTGCCGTTGCCGTGCGCGCCTGGGCGTCAATCGAGTTTCTCGCGATCTCCGCTCGTCGGAGCAGATCGCCTTGCTGCCCCAGGCCGTTGTCCAAACGCGCCATCTCCGCGCGCAGTTGCAGCGTGTCGCTGCTGGTGTGCCGCATGGAAATGACCGTGACGAAAGCCGCCAGGACCGCGACCGCTCCAAATACGAAAATTGTCGGAATGAGCCACGCCCGCCGTTTGCCAATATCCTCGCTTAGCGATTCCACTGCAATGTCCGCGTATTTCTCCCTCTGCACCGCGTACTTCAGCATGGTCCGGAGTTCTTCCTGTGGCTGCCGCTCGCGAAACTGCGCCCTGATTCTTGCGGCGAATTCCGTTGCGTCAAAGGGAGAGGAAATCACGTCATTCGCGCCTAAATCCAGCGCCCGGGCCCTTTCCAGCGCGTCCCCGTGCACAATCATCACGATCTTGATGGACGTTGCCGTGTCTGGCCGCGATTTGAGTTGGGTGATCAGACCGCAACAGCTTAGGTCGGACGGAATCGCTTCCGTGATCAGGACCTCCGGCTCCTGCGCAAGAACCTCGTCTACAGTCAATCCGTCTTTGACAACAATCTCGTAGCCTTGTCCGGACAAAGATTCGTTAACCTCTGTCAGGGATTGCGCCGGAAGGTTGAGGATCAGGATTCTCATCGCCTATTTCGATGCCTCAGGCCATGCAATGATACACGGAGAATCTCCAGGCGCAACGCTTCAGGCCAGCAATACCGCTATCACCCTCGGCTGTTCTGCGCATCTCAAAATCCAAGGGATGGATTTCTTGGTTCCCCTTGGATTCACAGCTAAATGTTTCCCGTTCTCCGGTATAATTGGTGGTTATGCTCTCGGTGAATAATGTCTCCATGCAGTACGGCGGACGGGTGCTCTTCGACGATGTCACTTGCTCCTTTATGGCCGGCCGTCGCTATGCCATAACCGGTCCCAACGGCGCCGGTAAGTCCACTCTTATGAAGATATTGACTGGTGAGATCGAGCCCACAAAGGGCAGCGTTTCACGCCCCAAGAAGCTCGGCGTCCTCCGCCAGGATCAATTCGCCTTCGACGACTTTCGCGTTTTGGACACTGTCATCATGGGCAATTCCGCTCTTTGGAAAGCTCTTCAGGAACGGGACGCGCTCTACTCCAAGCCTCACGAAGAACTTACCGATGCGGACGGGATGCGCCTCGGAGAACTCGAAGGAATCGTCGGCGAGGAAGGTGGCTATACCGCCGAGGCCGACGCCGGAATTCTGCTTGACGGCCTCGACATCGATTCGGGTCTCCACGAACGCAAGATGGGCGAACTGCAAGGCGGTCAAAAGGTCCGCGTGCTTCTTGCGCAAGCCCTTTTTGGCAATCCCTCTGCCCTCCTTCTGGACGAGCCCACCAACTATTTGGACCTCGACTCCGTTCACTGGCTGCAAGATTATCTCTGCGCTTACGAAGGTGTGCTGATTGTCATCTCCCACGACCGGCATTTCCTCAACAGTGTCTGCACACACACCGCTGACATCGACTACCAAACCATCATCAATTATGTCGGCGGCTACGACGAGATGGTTGTTGCGAAGACTTCTGTCCGCGCGCGCATTGAAGCGGAAAATGCCCATCGGGAAAAGAAGATCGCCCAGCTCCAGGAATTCATCGCCCGTTTTTCCGCCGGCACGCGATCCGCGCAGGCCACCTCGCGTAAGAAGGAGGTAGAGCGCCTGCAAACTACTGAACTCGCCAAGTCCAACATTCAGCGCCCTTATATCCGCTTCGAGTTGAAAAAGCCTTCCGGCCGCCATCCCCTTGAATTCAAGAGCGTCCGCAAGTCCTATGGAGACCTGAAAGTCATTCAGGGATATTCCGCAAATCTCGATCGCGGCGAAAAGATCGGCCTTCTCGGCCGCAACGGGGCAGGCAAGACTACTCTCCTCAAGTCCCTCATCCGCAATGCTCCCGGTTTCATTGATGATACCGACCGCCACTTCGGCGTGGATGGTGGTACCGTTCGTTGGGGCCATGAGGTTTCCGTCGGGTACTTTGCACAGGAACACGATCTCGGAACCGAATCAAAGATGACGGTGATCGAATGGCTCGGGCAATTCGATCCGCTTGCCGGCCAGCAGGAATTGCGCGGTCTCCTCGGCCAAATGCTCTTCAGCGGTGACGACGTCCACAAACCCATCAGGGCTCTGTCTGGCGGGGAAACCGCCCGCATTCTGTTCTGCCGCCTCATGCTTCAGAAGCCCAACGTTCTCGTCCTCGACGAGCCGACGAATCATCTGGATCTCGAGTCCATCAATGCCTTAAACATCGCGTTACAGAAATACGACGGCACCCTTCTCCTCGTTACGCACGACTACGACCTCCTCGACGAGGTCGCCACGCGCATCTGGCACTTCGATCACGGCCACATCGAGGACTTTAAAGGCCCCTACTCAGACTATCTGATTGACCTGCAGCGGAAAAACACGCTTGCTGCCTCCTCGCGCCGCTAGGAAGTCCCCACTGCCGTCCTACGCCATAGATTCTTCCGCTTTTTGCAACAACACGCGCTCTCTGCGCATGGGCAAGCTTCCCGGATGCCGTTCTTGCAAATAACTCACCAGCTTTTCCCGCACCAGACAACGCAAGTCCCACGCCTTTCCGGAATCGGATGCGCTCATCAGTGCGCGCAATTGCATTGTGTTCTCCGTCAAGTCCGTCACTTGCAGTCCCCATGCCTTCCTGTTCCACAACCCGGTTCCTTGCAACACGCGAAAGAGTTCCTGCCTCACTTCATCGACGGGCACCGTGTAGTCTGCATAAATGATCGCCGATCCCAGCAAGTCCGCGGTTTGTCTCGTCCAATTTTGAAAGGGGTGTTCGATGAAATAGCTCAGAGGCACGATTAGCCGCCGCAAGTCCCAAATGCGCACCACGACGTATGTCGTTTCAATTTCCTCGATCCAGCCCCATTCCCCTTCCACGACCACCGCATCTTCGAGCCGAATCGGCTGCGTGATTGCCACCTGGAGTCCCGCGATCAAGCTGGAAAATGTGCTCTTGGCTGCCATCCCGATCACCAGTCCGGCGATTCCTGCCGACGCCAAAACGCTTGCCCCGATTTCCCGAACTGCGGGGAAGGTCATCAACATTACCGCGATTGTCACGATGGCAATCGCCGCCGTCAGCACCCGCTCAATTACCTGCGTTTGCGTGCGTACTCTGCGCGCCGCAAGGTTGTCCGCCATGTCCATCCGGAATCGCGATTCGATCAAGCCTGTCAGAAACCTTGCCAGGCCCACAAAAAACCAGCCGAGACCTCCAATCACGCCCAATTCCAAAAAATGTATCAGGCCGCTCTGGATCTCCGCAGGAATCCGCGTCAGTGGCAGCACCAATAGCAATCCCACAAGCACTGCCAGCAGACGCGCCGGCTTGCTCACGGCCGTCAAGATCGTGACCATCACTGATGTTTCTCGCCGCTTCGCTAACCTGCTCGCAGTAAAGAAAATCAGGAAATGTCCTGCGTCCATCAGTGCCACCGCTCCGGCCAGCATCCCCGCAGCAACCAACCACAGCTTCGTATCCACCACGAATCCATGCATCGTTTCACACCTCCGTGAAATTTCCTCTTCTAGTTTGCGCCGTCAGGAGTGATAAGAAAACCTACGAATCGAATTCTTTGTGTGCGCGTCGCCTGCAGAGCTGCGCCGCCCCTCGGCCAAGATCATTCCGCCGATCTACGTGGGGAGACCAAATTGTCGCGTTAAAGTCAATTCCGGAGGACAGGGAATTTGCGATTCTATAAAGCTATGCCTGATCTTTGCTTAATCACTGGGCCCATGCGCTCTTTGACTTCTCTCTTGAGTTCGTGCCGTGGACTTCCGCACCACGAATTCCGGCGCCACCGCGATCTCCGGCGTATACCCCTCATTCGCATCGAGCCTTCCCAGCAACGTCTGTGCCGCAATCTGCCCCATCCTTTTCAGCGGCTGCCGCACCGTCGTCAAACCTGGCCTGCAAAGAGTCGCAATCGCAATATCATCGAACCCCACCACCGAAATGTCTTCCGGAACGCGCCATCCCGCTTCCTGAAACGCTCTCATTGCTCCGATTGCTGAAATGTCGTTATAGGCGAACAATGCTGTGAACGGCATCTTCCTCGCCAAAAGTTCTTTACCAAACGGATACCCTAGCTCTGGTGTGGAATCCAACCCTGTTATCTGCACCACTAGTTCCGGTCGAATCCCAATGCCGAGTTCCGTTGCCATTTCACAGATTGCATTCCACCGCACTTCAGAGTCCGAACTCTGCGGCTGCCCCTTCAGAAACGCGATTTCCGTGTGTCCCAATTCCTTCAAATGCCTCAGCCCCAGTTCCGCAGCCTTGCGATGATCCAGGACAATGTTCGTCACATTCTCCACTGCCAAATGCCCAGCGACCGAGACCGTGGGCACTGGAGGCGCCTCGCCCACGGACGTGTCCACCGTGATCAAACCCTCTACACCTCGCGACAGCAACATCTGCGAATAGCTTTGCAGCAAACTCTTGTCGTGCCGGTGCGCGACCGTCAGAAAAAAATAATTCTTTTCGCGGACATATTCTTCGATGCCGCTCACCACCATGGATCCGTACCCGTCTCCAATTTCTTCCAGGATCACTCCGATCGTGTATGTTCGCTGGACACGCAATGACCGTGCGAAGAAATTGGGCCTGTAATTGAGTTCGCGCGCCGCATCCAGAATTCTTTTCCTTGTCCGTTCGGGGATGGACCTCGAAGCCGCGGAATTATTCAGCACCGCCGAGACTGTGCCTGCGGTCAGCCCAACGTGATCCGCCACCGCCTTGAGCGTCACCGCGTTTTCGCTTCTGGTCTTCGTGCGCTTCGAGGTCTTCATCAGGGCTCCTGGACCCACCTTCGAGTGGGACTCCAACCTTCTGCACTGATTTCGGCTTTGGAATCTCGCCCCTGAAAAGCCTCGGTTGCGCCCGGCGAGGCGGTCATTGTAGCCCAGTCTCTTTTCTTGCGTGAGCTTAGGCCCCCGGCCACCCGCAGTCCCGACAATGCCATGTTACCCCCTGCCCTCTCCTTCCCCCCGAAGGTCACAGGTATCGCTAAAGTACTGCTATATAGGACTTTGCGGCCTTTTCCCGTGGCCACCGATATCCCGAATTTTGCCGACGTTCGAAATCTACCTTAGATGCCTTAGAATATCGTTATTTTTCTCTTGACATCCTTCCCGGCTTGTCGCTAAATGCTGTTCCATTAAATCGGTTCTGTGACTAACCTGGGGTAGGTATCGTTACAGTCCCGGTCGTTCCGTTCAACACAACTTGGTTAGCTGAGTGTTCGGTCGGTCATTGCGGTTAGGGGTGCTGTATTCAGTGATTAAGAGACACAATCTGAAACTTGAGGTGTTGCGCATGATGAATCTCTTTCGCAGTTCTGGGAAGAGGGCCAGTGGCTTGAGTTGGCGGCCTGGCTCCCTCTTTTTCCTTTTCGCTATGCTACTTGCTTTTGCTCCGCTCCCTCTATTTGCTCAATATTATTCAGGCACGATCACGGGAACAGTCACGGATCCTTCGGGAGCTGCCGTACCTGGGGCGACCGTTACGGTCATAAACGCGGGAACTAACGCCACCTCTACCACCACCACAAGCGATCTCGGCTTGTATAACTTTGCGCAGTTGCCGGTAGGCAACTATGAAATTCATGTCAAGGCTGGCAACTTTAAGGAATTCGTCGTCAAGGGAGTCGAGGTTCACACCTCCTCTGTTACCCAGGTGAATGCCCAGCTCTCCATGGGCGCGGCCTCGGAAACGATTACCGTCGAAGCCAACGATGTTCAGGTTCAGACTACCTCCGCGGCGGTCGGCGAAGTTGTAGGGGGCACCCAGATCCGCGAACTTCCCTTGAACGGGGAAAATTTCATGGGTTTGGTTACGTTGTCCCCGGGCGTTTCAGCGGCCAATAGCTTTGACTCTATGGACAAAGGGCTAACGGGCGGCGCCGATTTTTCTGTGAACGGCAACCCTTACAACTACAACTTGTTCATGGTGGACGGCGTCAATAACAATGACGTAGGTTCGGGACGCACCATTCTCGTCTATCCCTCGACGGATTCTATCGCCGAATTTAAGATGATTCGAAACTCATACGGACCTGAATACGGACAGGCCACCGGCGCCATCATTAGCATTACCACGCGCTCGGGTGAAAATACCTGGCATGGCGGTGTCTTTTATGCCGGCCGCAATGATAAGCTCGACGCCAACGACTGGTTTTCGAATTTCAACGATACTGGTAAGGCCGAACTTCGCCGCAACGATTGGGGCTACCACGTTGCGGGTCCTATTATCAAAAACAAGCTTTGGTTTTGGTGGAACCAGGAGTGGAACAGGGAAGTGCGCGGTGAATCCGTCACTGCTTGTGTCCCCACTGCCGCGGAGAAGGCGGGCGATTTTAGCGCGGACGTGACTTCTGCACTGAATTACCTCAACACCACACCTGGTGCCACGACGGGCGGAATCGGTAACTACACGACCTGTGGAGCTACCCCTCCCGCCACATTTACCAATACGGGGGGCACTTGGACGGCAACTTCGCTCATTCCCGGAGATAGCGGCAATACCTTTAAGTTCGCCAATCCTGATCCCGCGGGCTTGTTGGTCGCCCAGTGGTACCCCGATCCAAACAAAGCAGGGGCCACGGGCTATGGTGGAGCTGACAATTGGGCCATCTCAGCAAATCAGAGGCCGAGTTGGAGCGAATGGAACATTCGCGCGGACTATGACTTAACCAAGACAAACCGTGTAACTTTCCGATGGACCAACGATTCTTGGGACAGTCCGGCGCCGAACCCCAACCTCTTCTGGGGAGACGCTATATTTCCAACCATAAATTCCGATTGGAGTCAGCCGTCCAAGAGCGTCATGGCCAAGTTGACCACCCAGATCGGAAATTCCATGGTCAACGATTTCGAATTCGGCTTGGGCTATAACGCCATCGTAACCACCGTAAATAGCGCGGGGCTCCCCCTACTCAACCAAATCAACGCGGCGATTCCGACCGCATGGCCAAGTTCCATCAAGTCAGTTCCTGCACTGCCCCAGTTCAACGCAGGCGGTTGGGGTGGGCTTGATCCTTATGGCAGCGGCCAGGAAATGTGGACCATTGCCCCCTATGCCAACCATGAGGACCTGTACGCTCTCCAGGACAACGTTTCTAAAGTTCAAGGAAATCACCTCTGGAAGTTCGGTGTTTATTACAGCACGAACGCCAAAATTGAGAACAACAATGGCGGCGTGGACCAGCCCAGCTTCAATCCCGCCGACAATGGTCTGAATACCTGCCCGGCTGGCAGCCCTGCTGGTTGCGTGGCGGGAGTTCCGACGGGTAACGCCTTGGCTAATATCCTTGTCCCCGGCCAGGAATACATCACCACGGAAAGCAGCATTAACAACAATGCCCAGATCATCTGGCATGACTTCGAATGGTATGTGGGCGATACTTGGAAGTTTCGCAAAAACTTGACCCTGAACTATGGGTTCCGGTGGTCCTTCTTCCGTGAGCCGTACGCACAAAACAACCACCTGACCTCGTTCAGCTTGGCGGATTACAATCCGTCTTTGTCTCCATCGGATGCTTGCAATGGAATCATCATCGTGCCAGGCACCACTCCATGTCAGGATGCCATCACGCAGCTAGCGGCTCTCGGCGTTAGCCTGCCGCTCTCTAACGGCACCCCAGGTCCCAATTCGGCTCTGGTATATAACAATAACCACGCCATTGCTCCTCGATTGGGCATCGCGTGGGACGTGAAGGGTGACGGCAAAACGGCCGTTCGCGTCGGCGTTGGCCAGTTCTTCCAGCGCGAACCCGTTGGTCTTGACGAACAGCGCTCGGGGAATGCCCCATTTGTCATCACCGCGCAGGACATCCGAACCATTGGCACTCCCACGCCACTCAACAGCCCGGCGGTTTCTCCGTGCTGTGCCAAAGATCCGCGAGGGGTCGTGCCGAATAGCTGGCAGTGGAACGTGTCCGTGGAGCGCCAGATTGTCCGCAACATGTCCTTCCAGTTGGGATATGTTGGAAACGTTCTGATCCACGGCACTTCCATGATCGACCTCAACGCCATTCCTGTGAGCGACTGGGCGCAGACTTCTTTCCTCACGGGGACTGCTCTGAATGCGTTTCGTCCTGCTGGCAACTTTGGCACGATTCAGCAATTTGCCCGCAATGGCCATGGCGCTTACCACGCACTCCAGGCCCTTTTCCGCTGGCAGACCAGCAATTTCTCCCAATTCCAGGCCGCTTATACCTGGTCGCACTCGATTGCCAACGTCGAACTGGACAACTCTTCAGGTAGCGTCAATCAAGAGGCGACCACTGACCAGAGCGATGGCAGTCTGGACAAAGGCAACACCAACATCAACCGCCCGCAAATTTTCGTGGCGAACGAAGTGTTCTTCCTCCCCAAATTGGCGGACAAGTCGGCTGCTTTGCGCCAGACTCTCGGCTCTTGGGAGCTGAACAGCATCGTCACGATTTCCACCGGCGCTTCACTGACCGTATTCTCCAACAACGCTGGCGACGCTATCGCCGGGGGAACGATCACTTCCATCATGGGCTCCGGCTTCAACAACAACGTCAGGCCTGACACCACGGGAACAAGCTGTAACGCTGACGAAAACGGCCGGCAGATCCTGAATCCAGCGGCCTTTACCTTCGTTGGGCACGTCATCGGAACTCCCGGTGATGCAGCACGTGGTTATTGCTATGGCCCAACCAACCGGAACGTTGACATGCAGTTGGCCAAGAACTGGGACTTCAAGGAGCACTATCGCGTGAAGTTCTCGATGGACTTCTTCAACCTGTTCAACCATGCCAATTTCTACAGCATTCCAGGTACGAACTTCAATGCTGGTGGCCTCCAGTGCGGTACGACCGCTTGCAGCCCCACAAACAATGTCATCACCGGACAGAATGCTGGCCAAAACGGAAGCTTCGGCCAGGCCGGTTCGGTCCATCCTGGTCGTGAAATTCAGTACAGTCTGAAGTTCACTTTCTAACGCGCGCTCCCTCAAGCGTTCGTTACACCCCAACGGCGGGGCTTGAATCTTCAAGCCCCGCCGTCTATCTTT
>Ga0335079_10001773_pt1 | contig 24690 bp, 32 predicted proteins | sample Lox_Sample_33_FD_206719 | JGI IMG/M metagenome (GOLD analysis project Ga0335079, IMG submission 206719) | Soil microbial communities from Loxahatchee National Wildlife Refuge, Florida, United States - Lox_Sample_3.3 | ecosystem: Environmental > Terrestrial > Soil > Wetlands | place: USA...
AAGCGCGCCATCCAGCGCTTGCTGCAGAACCCGCTGGCGCTCGCGGTGCTCGAGGGCGAGTACTCGGAGGGCGATACGATCCGCGTCGATCGCGCGGCCGACGGCAACACCCTGGCATTCGAAAAAATCCCGTCTGGCGCGCCGGTAGAGACGCGTGCGTAACAGGGGGAAGGGGGAAGAGGGAAGCGGGAAGGGTAAGGCGCCTGCTCTTTCGGCTCTCGATGAGGCAGGAATGGCCGCGGCGCTCGAGCAGGCGGAGCGGGCGGCGGCGATAGACGAGGTCCCGATCGGCGCGGTGATCATGCGCGAGGGAGTGATCGTCGCCCGGGCGCATAACGAGACCATCATGCGGCGTGATCCGACCGCGCATGCGGAGCTGCTCGTGATTCAGCAGGCCCTGCGCGAATTATTTACGGATCGGCTTACCGACTGCGCGTTGTATGTCACGCTCGAGCCGTGCGCCCAATGCGCCGGCACGATCGTGCTCGCGAAACTTGGCCGGCTGGTGTTCGGCGCATACGATCCGAAGGCGGGGATGTGCGGCACCGTCGAAGATCTCGTGCGTCACGGCCGGCTCAATCATCGGGTGGAGGTGCTGGGGGGAGCGGCGGAAACGACCTGCGGTCCACTACTCACGGAGTTCTTCAAGATGAAGCGGTGATTGGGGTGACGCGCTTCCGCACCATCATCGAGCCGTTCCGCATCCATTCCACGCAAGCGATTCGCGACATCTCGCCGGCCGAGCGCGCCGCCGCGCTCGAGCGCGCCGGATACAATCTCTTCAAGCTGCACGCCGATGAAGTTCTGATCGACCTGCTCACCGACTCGGGCACCGGTGCCATGTCGTCGCGCCAGTGGGCCGCCATGATGAATGGCGACGAGTCCTACGCCGGCAGCCGTTCGTTTTACCGCTTTCAGGATGTCGTGCGCGATCTCACCGGGTTCCGGGAAGTCATCCCCACGCATCAAGGCCGGGCCGCCGAGCGCATTCTGTTCGCCACAATCGTCACACGCGGATCCGTCGTTCCCAACAACACCCATTTCGATACCACGCGCGCCAACGTCGAGTATGCGGGCGGCGAGGCGAAGGATCTTGTGATCCCCGAGGGCCGAGTGCCGTCCTCGCGCCATCCCTTCAAAGGCAACATGGATGTCGCGGCCCTCGAGGCGCTGATCGACGAAATCGGCCGCGAGCGCATCCCGCTCGTGATGGTCACGGTGACCAACAACTCGGGCGGCGGCCAGCCGGTGTCGCTCGAGAACCTGCGCGCGGTGCGCGCCGTGTGCGACCGCTACAACCTGCCCCTGTTTCTCGACGCCTGCCGCTTTGCGGAGAACGCTTACTTCGTAAAGCTGCGCGAGCCAGGGCAGGACGCGAAGCCGTCCAAGAGGATTGCGCAGGAGATGTTTGCCCTCGCCGACGGCTGCACCATGTCGGCCAAAAAGGACGGCCTCGCCAACATCGGCGGATTTCTCGCGATGAACAATGCCGAGCTGGCCGCGCGGTGCCGCAACCTGCTCATCCTGACGGAAGGATTTCCGACGTACGGTGGTTTGGCGGGTTACGATCTCGAGGCCGTGGCGACCGGACTCGAGGAAGTGCTCGACGAGGACTACCTGCGCTACCGCCTGCGCTCCACGGCGTATTTGGCCGAGAAAGCCGAGCAGGCTGGCGTGCCGGTTGTCCAGCCGCCCGGCGGACATGCCGTGTACCTCGATGCCAAGGCGCTGCTGCCGCACATCCCGCCCGCGCAGTATCCGGCGCAGGCGCTGGCGGTCGAGCTGTATCGTGTGGGCGGCGTGCGCGGTGTCGAGATCGGCTCGGTGATGTTCGGCAAGGCCTCGGCCATGGAGCTCGTGCGGCTCGCCATCCCGCGCCGCACCTACACGCAGAGTCACATCGATTATGTGGGCGAGGTGATCGCGGCGGTGGCGGCGCGGAAAAACGAGCTGTGCGGCTACCGCATTGTCGAGGAGGCGCCGTGGCTCAGACATTTCACAGCGCGGTTCGAGCCGATTCAGTCGTCGTGAGGATCGCGTAGCCGCCGTGTGCGCGCTTCCAGTTTTTCGATGAGCGTTTCGAGCTCGCGTTTCACGCGGTTCAGGAACGGAACGAGCTTGGGTTCGAGCTCGCGCTCGAGATCTTTCAGGACATCGCGGAATCGCTCCCCGAGTTCTTGCCAGGTTGGCGGGGTCTCGTCGTCGCTCCGGTGCGGCGGCTCGCGCTTCGTGGGCAGTGTATTCATGGGTGCCTCCCTGTCTAGAATGATACGCGGATCGTGCGGGCGTGGGTTCATCAACCGGCGAACTTACCTTGGGGGTGCTATGGGCCGCGTTCTCGGCGCAATGCTGGCCGCCCTGCTCGTTGCGGTACCGCTCCGGACCGAGGCGCAAACTGCCCAGGCGCGGCTCGGGATTGGCGCGAGCGCGGTGTTTCCCGCGGGCGAGTTTCACGCGGGGCCGAATGGCGACGGTTTCAAAGTCGGCTGGCAGGGCATGGCGCTCCTGGACGTAGGGGTGCCGGGCCGGCCAAGCGGGTTCCGGCTGGAAGGGGTGTACGGGGAAAACGCCGGCAACGACCAGCTCGTTCAGGACATTACGGGCCTGGTTGGCCCGGGTCTCGCCGTCAAGATGCGCATGTACGGTGCCGATGCCGACCTCATGCTCAAGAACCTGCCCAAAGCGGCCGGTAAACCGACTACGTATCTCTTGGGAGGGATCGGCGTGCGGCACCTGTCCTTGATCGCTACCCAGGGGAGCCTGAATGCCGACACGTCCGGCACCAAGTTTTCCTGGAACGTGGGCGGCGGCGTGTATCTTGGCGGCAATGCGTCGATGATCTTTCTCGAAGCACGCTACGTGCATGTCGCCTCATTTGCCGACTTGTCGACCAATCATTTTCCCGTGACGGCCGGGATTCGGTTCGGCCTGTCGCGCTGATCCTCGACGACTGCGGGAAGTCACATTTGGGGAGGAGGGAAGTATGCGTCGCATCATTCTCGGGCTGACGGCGGTGTGCTGGACTTCCGTGCTGTCAGGCCAGGCCGGTACGCACTTTGGGCTGGGCGTAGGCCCCACGTTTCCAGTGGGCGAGTACCATGCGGATCAGGTTGGCGATGGGTTCAATGTGGGCTGGCAGGGAATGGCGTTCCTCGAGTTCGCGCCGGTGCGGTCTGTCAGTCCCTTCGCGATCCGGCTCGAGGGTCTGTACGGCGAGAATACCGCGAATCAGGCGCTGCGCGATGATCTGTCATTCGCCAACGGATTCCCGGTGGACGCGACCATGCGCCTGGTGGGTGGCAGTCTCGATGTGCGGTTCCATTCTCGCCGAGGTCGCCGGCGTGGGGCCGGCTATCTGATCGGCGGCATCGGTATCATGAGCGCCACGTTTCACGTCTCGGGCGCGGGGCAGACCAACGACTCGAGCGAGACAAACTTTACGTGGAATGCCGGCGTGGGCGTCTCGTTCCCCGGCCGAGTAGGCCTGTTCATCGAGGCGCGCTACATGCACGTCGGTGACATTCAAGGTGTCGGGACGAACTATGTTCCCGTGATGCTGGGGGTCCGGTTCTAGGAGCATGAGGAGTTACGAACGTGCGTCCGTTGCTTCTGTTGTATTGATGCTCGCGCTCTTCGCAGCGTGCTATGAGGCGCGCAAGCTTACGCCTGCCGATGTAAATACTCCTTCACATCCGACCTCTGTCTGGGTGACTACCAGCCGCCAGTTGACATTCAAGTTCGACTCGGCCTGGGTTGAAGCTGACCTCCTCCTCGGTTCCGTGAACGGGAAGCCGGAAAGCATTCCGCTCACCGAAATCACCAGTCTGCACGCCCGCCCGCAGGTCTCAATCGCGAGAACAGCAGCCCTGGTAGTCGCTGGGATGGGTGTGGCAGGGATTGTGCTCTACGCCTCCGAGCATGCATGGGGCGATGCGGTTGATACTATGACCACCGCGCGCTGAGGTTCGCCCGCCCTCAATTTCTGTGCGTCCGATGAACGGGAGTAGTCGCCGTTCACGGCCCCGAACGGCGTTCGAAATACAAATGCGCCGCCTCCCGCCATTGCGAAAGCGCGGTCAGGTCGCGGCCGATCGCGAATCATAGGCACGGAACGTTCGTGACTTTGGCAGAGGCGACATTGGTTATGAGGTCCAGTAACGCGATCTGGTAGCGGAGCACGTGACTCTTAACGAGCTCGGTGCGTGTCCGGGGAGTTCCGTAGAAGTCTGCCGTTATCCCGGAACCTCGCTTTCTTTCGGCACTTGTGGCCTCAGTGGGCCCGCCGACGTGTGTCGTTATCCGTCCGAAATCGCTCAGAGGCTACTTGATAACTATTCTTTCAGCGGACATTCCAGCTGGGCAGGAGACTTCAATTGTGCCGTTCGCCCAGACGGACACGTGTCGCCCCACGGTCAGAGCGGACGTATCAACCGCATTCCCGAGACTGTCAAACACGGGTGGCGGTCCCACGAGCGACACGTCCGCCGCAGAATCGCAACCGATAGGGGAAGCGGGAATGACGCGCATGGACGGTGTCCCGGATACCGGGAAGCGGTTGGTGATTAGCCCAGCGGCATCAGGACCTCGTGGGGGTGTCGCTTGCTTACAGCTCAACAGGCAGGCCATCAGCGATACGACTACGAGAGAGCGAACCATTGTCACCTCCCAGGCAAGATATGACGAACTTGCAGCCATCGAGCAAGACTCTCCTGCCAAGGTGATTGGATCGTCAGCCCCGTCGGCGAGGGCGGTGCCGCCGAGCGGCTGACTAATTGCATTGACCCTGATAGCCAATGGCCGCCACCGAGCGAGATCAGTTGGGGGAGGGAACCCTGCTGTTTCCGAGCAATCGTTCGGGGCAGGAAGCGATGGTGACCAACATGCAGAAGATTGTTGACGGCGTCGCTAAACGGGCGGGCTGGAAGCGCGGGGAGATCACCCCGAAGATGTTTCGGCATACCTATATTTCCGCGCGCATTCAGACAACGAAGCACGGTCACCGGTCCCGGCGTTCACGGTAGCAAAAGAAGTGGGGCATTCCTCGGCGGCCATGATTGAGAGGACATACGGCCATCTGGGGGAAGTGCAGCATCGGGCTTCAGTAGTGGAGTATCGCGTCGAGCAACACAAACGTGCCGTGGCCCAGCTGCGGAAAAAGCTGCGGCCCACGTTGCGGCCCACTGGGGCCTAGCTAAAGTTGCCTAAGTTGTTGTGGATAGGTGGCCGAGTGGCTGAAGGCACACGCCTGGAGAGCGTGTAAACGGGTAACCGTTTCGTGGGTTCGAATCCCACCCTATCCGTTTTCGACCGCCGTGCGTCTGTGCGCCTAGTCGTTGCCTCTCCAATTGACCGATTACTATTTACCAGCCTTAGGTTCTGGACAGGTGCCCGAGTGGCTGAAGGGGCCGGTCTCGAAAACCGGTAAACGCGCAAGCGTTTCGTGGGTTCGAATCCCACCCTGTCCGTCGCTGCCGTGTTAGGCGGCGGATCCGCTACCGTCGCCGCGAGCGCGACGCAGTCGGGAGCTTCGGGGAGTCGTTGTCGTGATCAGCGGGGACCCGCTCCGCGCTCCTCCTGTCCTCGGGCGGCGTAACCGAAACTCGAAACGCGCGGGTTCGGTCGGGAGCCGGTGCATCGGCCGGAATCGTCGCGCTGTTGCCGTCGCGCACCGCGTGGTAGCTCGGCGACATGATCTCCACGCCGGCTGCGGCGAACGCGTCCTGAATCGCGGCGTGCAGCCGCCCGTACATCCACGGCAACTTGGCCGCGTCGCCCGGGTCGATTGCCGCATTCAGCTGGTATTCGACATACGAGTCGTCGAGCGCACTCTGCAGCACGAATGGCAGCGGCTCATGCAGCACGCCAGCCGTGCTCTCCGCGGCGGTGATCAGCAGCTCGTGCACGCGGCGCCACGGCGTGTCATAGCCGATCGTCACGGACGAGTGGATGAAGAGCGGATATCCCTGCCGCGCGCTCGCCGTGTAGTCGGTCACGGCACCCGTCACGACCACGTTGTTCGGGACCGTGACGACCTCATTCTTCGGCGTCCTCAAGCGCGTGGACAGCAGCCCCAGCTCGACAACGGTTCCCTGCATGCCGCCGGTCTGGATGTAGTCGCCCACGCGAAAGCTGCGCGAGTACATGAGGACTAGTCCGCTCATGGCCTGCCCCACGAGGCCCGCGGAGCCGAGCGTCACGAGCACGCCGGCGATTACCGAAATGCCCTGAAAGGCCACCGAGCCCGAGCCCGGTACATAGGGATACGCGACGACGAGCGCGAACAGCCATACGAGCGCCACCACGATGCGCCGCGATGGCTCGGCGGTTTCGGGGTGGAACCCAGGCAGGGCGACCCGTCCCTCCCGCACGCCGAGAAAGAAGGCGCGGACCATACGCGTGACGAGGCGGGCCAACACGAAGATGACGATCAGGATGGCGAGATTGGGGACGAGCCCCAGGGCCACGAGGCCCACGTGTTCTACCGAGTGGAGCAGGGCCGTGCCGAGCGTCTCGCCCCACGGTCTGGTCCAGGGAATCAGCTTGAGAACGAACGCGACGTAGACATACGCGACGACGAAACCCGCCGTCCACGCGACCGCTCCCACGATCGCTCGCTCCACCGCGACCACCTGCGGCGGCTCGGCGACCTTCAATCCGCGGCGCATCATGCGCTGGGCCGCCGCGACCAGCCAGGGCTCGAGGCGCGCGAGCAGCCGGCGGCGTGCGGCCAGGAGCAGGAGCAACACGAGGACCAACAATGCTGTGCCGGCGATGAACTCCACGGCCTCGCGCAGCAGTGCGCGCCAGCTGTGCTCCTCGCGTGCATCGCGCGCCGCGAGCCGCAGCTGGGTCACGGCGTCCCGCGCGACCAGCGAGAGGGAGTCGCCCGCCGCGGTATCGATGTCCGCCGGGGTGATGACGAACACGGGGTCGCCGCCCATCAGGACGAGAATCCCTCCGCCGGTGGGGACGGTCGAGACGGAATCCCGGCCCAGCTCGAGGCCGGCTTGCACGCGACGCGACGCGGCGTTGAGCCGCGACTGGAGTGTGGGCGACGCGCCGCGGGAGCGAAATACGAAAACGGCCCGCGTGCCCACGCGGAGCACGGCGGTGTCGGACTGCGCCGCCTGCAGCGACGGCAGCAGCAACACCACGAGCAGCCGGGTCATGACCATGGCGAACCTCGTCCGAGAGTGAACCGGAGAAACTCGCTGGGGAATAGCACGTTTTCGGAGCCAGTGCAATTGGACGAGAGGGCGTTACGGCAGGCGGCTAGCGTCCTCATAGAGCAACGGGATACAATTGGATGCAGTGGGCTCGAGTCCCACCCGGTCTGTTACCTGCACGTCCCAACCGTAGTCGTTTACAATCCGAGGCAGCCTCCATGAGCCCAACGAAACAACGCCGCAAGGCCACCAGGCGCACCACCCCGAGTGAGAAGAAGTTCAAGGGATTCACGGCCGAGGAGCGCGCCGCGATGAAGGAGCACGTACAGGAGTTGAAGCGAGCGGCCAGCGGAGACACGACGGATGACGAAGCCGTCGTGCTCGGGAAGATCGCCCAGATGCGCGAGCCGGATCGCTCCCTCGCCAAGCGGCTCCATGCGCTCATCAAAGGCAGTGCGCCGGCCCTGACGTCGAGACTCTGGTACGGAATGCCGGCCTACGCCAAAAGCGGCAAGGTCGTGTGCTACTTCCAGAACGCCCAGAAGTTCAAGACGAGGTACGCGACCCTCGGCTTCAGCGACAAGGCGAACCTCGACGACGGCACCATGTGGCCCGTGGTGTTCGCGCTCAAGGAGTTGACGCCCGCCGAGGAAGCACGGATCGAGGCATTGCTCAAGCAGGCGGTGAGCTGACGCCTCAGCAGGGCACCGAATCCTGGGCGACGCAGCACGGCGTGAAGTGATCGGGGATGTGATCCGAGGCGTTGAGGCAAACCTGCGCGTTGCCAACGTCCTGCCGCGATTCCAGGTAGAACAACCCGCCCAGCGCCACGAGACTCGTCGCGGTGACGAGCAGGGCGGTGCGGGTGGGTGCGGGCTCGCGCGTCTCGATCGTTTTCGTTTGTGACAGGAGCATTTCGTGATACTGGCCGCTCACCCAGCCCGCGAGCGTGTCGCCCGAGACGCGCGGCGCATCGAGAATCACCGTCGAGCGATCGACCGAGGTCACCCAGATTCTCGGCGGCAGATCGGCGGAGTTCACGTGGGCTGCCGGCACGGCGTGCATCTGGTGACATGCGACGTTCAGGGCGAGCACGAGGACCGTGCTCGTGACGTAACGGCGCGCGTTGCGCTCTCGGATCATGGAATGATATGGTAGCTGAAGCTGCGGGCCGGCGCGAATGCTCGTTCCGCATCCATTAACCTGAGCCACATCGGCCTTCCCCTCCAACCTCGAGGAGCTCGCATGCTCGCAGCGCTGCAAGTGACCACGACGTTCTCGATCGAAGGCTTTCGCATCGTCGAGTACAAGGGCCTGGTGCGCGGCATCGTCGTTCGGTCTCCCACGATCGGGCAGGGAATCATGGGCGGATTGAAGCAGATCGTGGGCGGACAGATCGGCGCTTACACCGAGATGTGCGAGCAGGCGCGTCAACAGGCCTATGAGCTGTTGGTCCAGCACGCGCGCGACCTGCGTGCCAACGCCGTTGTCGGGCTGCGCTATGAGAGCTCGGAAGTGGGGCGGCAGGGCTCGGCCACTGAAGTGCTGTGCTACGGAACCGCCGTGACCATTCAGCCGGAATGACGCATGCGTAGGCTCGTCTCGAGCGGCAGTCGATGGTGCACGGAGCGTTCTTCCGCAACATTCGGCCGGCCAACACCGTCATGCAGGTGAGCCGGTTCATTGATCCCGCGTGGCTCGTGGAAATCGAAGCGGATGCCGTCCGTGAGCCCTAGAGGCGTGGCAACGCGCCCAACCGAGGAGCCTCCCATGCCCCCGATCCAAGGCAACCCAGGCGAAATCCACGAGCTGGCCCGCTACGAGGTGCGGCCCGAGGCGCTCGAAAAATGTCTCGCCGCGATCCACGAATTCGTCTCCTATGTGCGCGCCAATGAGCCGGGCGCGCTGCGCTACGAGGTGTGGCAGGAGGCCAAGCATCCGACCCGCTTCGTGCATCTGTTTGTCTGGAAGGACGACGCGGCGAACCAGACCCATGGGGAATCGGCCGCGGTGAAGAAGTTCGCGGGGATACTCTACCCGAACTGTCTCGCGCCGGTCGAGTTCGTTGAATACAAGCAAGTCGATGCCAACGCGGCATTCCGGCGCGTCTAGGAGGCGCTCGCGACACCGTGGGATTCATCATCTCGCTGCTCATATCGGCCGTTCCGGTCGCCGTCGTGTGGGCGATCGTGCGACACGGTCCGTTTCGCAGCCGCTGGTGGCGGGGCGAGCGCGTGCTGGGGTTCGCGCTCGCCATCGGGGCCATCGCATTTCTCGCCGGCTTTGTCGGACCAATGGTACTCGCTCCATCAGCGAATCAGGGGCCGCTCCTCGGCATCTTCATCACGGGGCCGGTCGGGTTGCTTGTAGGCCTGGTGTGGGGGCTCGCGCGCGCGGCAGGGCGCCGGCAATCCGCCGCGCTTCCGCCTCAGTGACGGCATTCGAGATTCGCCGGGCTGACAGATGACGGAACCCGGCGCGCAGCCGTTTCACGAGCCATGGCATACCATGCTGCTCCGGACGGGCGGGATTGCGCTCGCGAAGTCGGTGCCACGCGCACCGATCCTGCGGCGCGCGTGACCAGCCTGCTGCAGGAAGTCTTCCATTGAGCAAGGTGCGCGTGTCGAGCTTCGGCGTCTCGCTCGATGGGTTTGGCGCGGGACCCGACCAGGATCTGCAGAATCCGCTCGGCGTGGGCGGGCCGAACTTGATGGAATGGTTCTTCCCGACCGAGACGTGGCAGCACGCGCAGGGCAACCAAGTCGGCGAAACCGGAACCGACAACGACATGGCCGCCCAGGGGATGCAGGGCATTGGCGCCTGGATCCTGGGACGCAACATGTTCGGCCCGATCCGCGGTCCATGGCCCAACGAAGCGTGGCGCGGCTGGTGGGGCGAAGAACCGCCCTATCACACGCCCGTATTCGTGCTCACGCATCACGCTCGGCGGCCGCTCCCCATGGTGGGCAACACCGAATTCCGGTTCGTGACCGAAGGTATTCACGCGGCCTTGGAGCAGGCCAAGCGCGCCGCGGGAAGCAAGGACATTCGGGTAGGTGGTGGCGTCGCGACCATTCGGCAGTTTCTCGAAGCCCGGCTGCTCGACGAGCTGCACCTCGCGGTGCGACCGATCCTCATGGGGAAGGGCGAGGCGCTGTTCGCGGGAATGAATCTGCCCGCGCTCGGGTATGAAACCGTCAAGTCCATCGCGGGAGAGCGCGCGACGCACGTCTTCATTTCGAGGAAGCAATAGCTCCCGCGAAACTCCCTGGACCTCAACTCTCGTAGGTCAACGGGCGCCGGCGCTGGCGGCGCCGCTATCCATTTATAAGATTGGCGCCTTCCCCGTTCTCTTCGGAGGTGCCGTGGTCTACTTGTTCCTGGCTGGCCGAGTGCTCTATGGCGGGTTCATGCTGTTTTCGGGGATCGACCATTTTCGCCACGCGCAGGTGCTGAGGGTGCATGCAGGGTCGAAGGGCGTTCCCGCTCCTCACACGCTCGTGCTCGCATCCGGCGTGTTGATCATGCTCGGCGGCCTGAGCATTATCTCGGGCGTCCGTCCCGCCTGGGGCGTACTGTGCATCACGCTCTTCCTCATTCCTATCTCGTTCGTGATCCACAACTATTGGTCCGACTCGAATCCGGGTGTGCGCCAGGCCAACTTCGTGAATTTCAGAAAAAATCTCGCGATGCTCGGCGCAGCATGGATGTTCCTGGCCATTCCCCAACCCTGGCCGTTCAGCCTGTGGTGGTGATGCGGCCGTGACGTTCAAGCCCCGGGTCTGGGCGCCGATCGCCATCATTCTTGCCGGCGTCAATCTGGTGGCGGTCGGCTCGGCGGCGGGCGCGGGGGAGTCCTGGCATGCGGCGATTCACGCCGCCCTGGCGCTCGGATTCGGATTGTGGGCGCAGATCCTGCTGCGGCGTCGGGGTGTCGAACCGCCTGGCGCGGTCGGTCAATCCGATCAGATCCGTGTCACGCTCGATGCGCAGGCGACGCAGATCGCCGAGCTGCAGGAGCGTGTGGATTTCACCGAGCGGATCCTGGCCCAAATCCGAGAGCGGCAGGGAATATCGGGTCGGGAATAGGCGGTTCTCGCGGGATCATGGTTCCCTAACGGGTAACTACCGGGGCGGGTCGCCACCGGTAGAGTAGGGCATGCTCGTCTCCGGGCGCCGCGCCACGAAACCCGCCGCCGTTCCGGCTGCTGGGCCCGGCGGGTTGGCCAGGTTCATTCCCGCGTTCGATTGGCTGCGGGGCTACTCAGGCGAGTGGCTGCGCGCCGACGTCATTGCCGGCCTCACCGCCGCTGCCGTCGTCATTCCCAAAGCCATGGCGTACGCGGCGATCGCAGGCCTGCCGCTGCAGGTCGGTTTGTACACCGCGCTCGTCCCGCTCGTCATCTACGCGGTGCTCGGCACCTCGCGTCCACTCTCCGTCACGACAACGACGACGATCGCGATTCTTACGGGCGCCGAGCTCGGGGAACTCTTGCCGAACGGGACGAACGAACAGCTCATTGCCGCGAGCGCGACGCTCGCGATTCTCGTGGGCGCTATCCTCGTCCTTGCGTCCGTGCTGCGGTTGGGATTCATCGCCAATTTCATTTCCGAGCCTGTCCTGATCGGGTTCAAGGCGGCCATCGGAATCGTCATCACCATCGATCAGCTACCCAAGCTGCTCGGCATTCACATCCAGAAGGCCGGGTTCCTGCGCGACATCGTGTCGATCGTGCAGCATGTGCCGCAGACGTCGATGGCGACGCTCGTCCTCTCGGTCGCCATGTTTGCGGTGATCATCGGGCTGGTGCGTTTCGTGCCACGGGCGCCCGCGCCACTGGTCGCCATCGCGCTCGCGATCGCCGCATCGAGCCTGCTCGGTCTCGGGCGGGTAGGGGTGGAGACGGTGGGAGCCGTGCCGCGCGGCCTGCCGCATCTCATCCGACCGGCGCTCGAGCTGACGATGCAGTTATGGCCCGCGGCGGCCGGCATCGCGCTCATGAGTTTCACGGAAACGGTCGCCGCGGCACGCGCGTTCCGCGGCCAGGGCGAGCCGCCACTCGTTCCCAACCAGGAGCTGCTGGCCACCGGGGTGGCGAATGCGGCTGGCGGATTCCTGGGTGCGATGCCGGCGGGTGGCGGTACGTCGCAGACAGCCGTGAACAGCCGGGCCGGCGCGAAGAGCCAGGTCGCGGGCCTCGTCACCGCCGCGATGACACTCGCGACGCTGCTGCTCCTTGCTCCCGTGATCGGCCTGATGCCGCAGGCCGCGCTCGCGGCAGTCGTGATCGCTTATTCGGTCGAGCTCGTGAAGCCGAAGGAGTTTCGTGAGATCGGCCGGGTGCGGCGCCAGGAATTCTGGTGGGCGATTATTGCGGTGCTGGGCGTGCTGCTGCTCGGGACCCTGAAGGGCATTATCGTCGCGGTGATTGCGTCGCTCGTCTCTCTTGCCTACGACGCGTACAACCCGGCCGTGTACGCCGTGGGTCGCAAGCCCGGGACGAACATCTTTCGTCCGCTCGGGGCGGAACACCCGGACGACGAGACCTGGCCCGGTCTCCTCATCCTCCGGACGGAGGGCCGGGTGTTCTTCGCCAATGCGCAGGCCGCAGGGGACAAGATGTGGGCGCTGATCGAAAGCACACATCCATCGGTCCTGATCATCGACGGCCGCGGCATCATCGATATCGAGTACACCGCGCTCAAGATGCTCGCCGAGGCGGACGAGAAGCTCCGGAGCCAGGGTATCTCACTCTGGCTCGTGGGTCTCAACCCCGAGGTGCTCGCGATCGTGCAGAAGTCCCGCCTGGGGCGCGTGCTCGACGGGAACCGTCTGATCCCGAACCTCGAGACCGCGGTGGCGCAATACCTCAAAACTTCGTAGGGACGAACTTGTACGGATAATCCGGCTCTTCGTACCCTTTCGGCTTGTCCCGCTTCGGCAGCTCGACCTTGTCGCGTTTCACGTTTTTGTAGGGGACCATGCTCAACAAGTGCGTGATCAGATTGAGTCGCGCCCGGCGTTTGTGATTCGAGTTGACCACGTGCCACGGCGCCCATGAGGTGTCGGTGGCCTTGAACATCGCGTCGCGCGCGCGCGAATAGTCGTACCACTTGCTGTACGATTCGAGGTCCATCGGCGAAAGCTTCCAGATTTTGCGGCCGTCGTTGATGCGATCTTCCAGCCGCCGGGTCTGCTCCTCCATGCTCACCTCGAGCCAGTACTTGAGCAGAATGACGCCTGACTCGACGATGAGCTTTTCCATGAGCGGCGCGAGCTTGAGAAAGCGCTCGACCTCGTCTTCAGGGGTGAAGCCCATCACGCGCTCGACTCCCGCGCGGTTATACCAGCTGCGGTCCCAGATCACGATCTCACCGGCGGCGGGGAAGTGCGGCAGGTACCGCTGGATATACATCTGGCTCTTCTCGCGCTCGGTGGGCGAGGGCAGGGCGATGACGCGAAACACGCGCGGGCTCACGCGCTCGGTGATGGCCTTGATCGTGCCGCCCTTACCGGCGCCGTCTCGTCCCTCGAACACGATCGAAATTTTCTTGCCCTTTTCCTTCACCCACTCCTGTAGCTCGACGAGCTCGACGTGCAGGTCGCCAAGCTCTTTCTCGTACTCCTTGCGCGTCAGATCCTCTTGCTCCGGCGCCTTGTCGCGCTTCTTGTCCCCCATCGCCCGGTTCCTGGTTAGGTGATGGATGGAACGGTAGTCCCTCCCGCCGGCGCGCGTAGGTGTCCCTAGGTTTACTCGCGGATAACATGATATTGGCCAGCGGGTTGCTAGAGTAGATTGCGGGATGACGCGTGCCGTCCCTGAGCTGCTCGCTCCAGCCGGAAGTCTCGATGCCGTCCGAGCGGCGGTCGCGAACGGGGCCGATGCCGTGTACCTGGGTGTCGAGAAATTCAATGCGCGCGACGACGGCGCGCAGCTCGGCATGGACGATCTGGGCCGGGCATGCCGGATCGCGCACGAGCGTGGTGCCCGCGTCTACCTGACGCTCAACATCCTGCTCAAACCCGCCGAGCTCGCCCCGGCGCTCGCGCACCTCGGCATGTGCATCGACCGCGGCATAGACGCCGTCCTGGTCCAGGACATCGGCGCGCTCCGGCTGATTCAACAGGTCTACCCCGATCTCGAAATCCATGGGTCAACCCAGCTGACGGTGCACGACGTGGCCGGGGCGCGGCTGCTCGAGCGCATGGGCGTATCGCGCGTCGTGCTCGCGCGCGAGAATACGCTCGACGATATCCGGGCGATCCGCGCTGCAGTCCCGAACCTGGGGCTCGAAACATTCGTGCACGGCGCGCTCTGCATCGCGTACTCGGGCCAGTGCTTCATGTCGGGCATGATTTCCGAGCGCAGCGCCAATCGCGGCGCGTGCGCCCAGTCCTGCCGCAAGGATTACGTGCTGACCGATGCGAGCAGCGGTACGGAGCTCGACCGCGGGTATCTCATTTCCGCGAAGGACCTCGGTGCCTGGGAGCATCTGGCGGCGATCACCGCCCTTGGCGTGGGCTGTCTCAAGATCGAAGGCAGGAAAAAGCGTCCGGAGTACGTCGCGACCGTCACGCGCGGCTACCGCAGCTTTCTCGACGATCTCGCCAACGGCAAGACGAGCCGTCCGCCGGCGGCGGCGAGAACCGAACCGCTCGTCCAGATATTTTCGCGGGGCTTCACCGGCGGGATGTACGGGGGCCGGGCCGGCCGCGCGTACGTTACCCGCACTCACCCGGACAATCGCGGCGCGGTGCTGGGGAGCGTGATCAGCCGTCACCATGGAGCGCTGGTGGTATCGGTCACGCGGCCGCTCGCCAACGGCGACGGCATCGGGCTCGAGCATCCTGGCGGTGCGGCGAGGGGCAACACCGGATTTTCCGTCAGCCGGGTGCGAACGCTCGAGCAGGACGGCGATCGTATCGTCCAGGAGATTTCCGGGCCGGCAGTCGATGCCGTGGCGGCGGGATGGGTCGTCGTGCGGTCGTCGCAGGCGAGCTTGCTCGAACAGGCGCGCCAATCGTTTGCCTCGGTGAACGTCGAACGCGACGAACCCGCGATGCCGGTGCACGTCCGGGCATCAGGTGAGGAGGGACGTCCCCTGGCCTTGTACTGGGGAACCGAGCGAGAGACGGTCACGGTCACGAGTGCCGTCGCGCTCAACCGCGCGACAAGGCATTCGCTCGACGCCGAGCGGTTGCGCACCCAGCTCGGCAGATTGGGGGAAACGCCGTTCGCGCTCGGCTCGCTCGACGTGAGCGGACTCGCTCCCGGCCTGTTTCTGCCGGTGAGCCGTCTCAACGACATGCGTCAGGAAGCGGTGCGGTTGCTCGAGACTCGACTCGCGGGCGCGTCACACGAGTGGCAGGAGGAGCGCCGGATGGCGATTGATCGGGCGCTCGCCGCTCCCGCCTCACCCCGTTCGGGAATTCCGGCCGAGCCGATTCTGACGGCCGAGGTGTGGCGCTTGGACGATGCGTTGATCGCGGTCGACGCCGGCGCCACCGAGGTGACGCTCGATCCATTCCTGCGTCACCCCACACCCAGCGTGAGCCGAGTGCGCGCGCTCGCCGACACGCTGGCGGGGCGTGGGGTCACATTGCGCCTCCGCCTGCCTACCATCGTTCGGCCCGAAGAGCGCGCCACACTGGACAAGTGGCTGGCACTCGGGGCGCCGCTCGTGGTGGGCCACGTGGGGCTCGTGGCCGAGCTTGCGGCAGAACACGACGTGGTGGCCGACTACGGCGTCAATTGCTTCAATCAGTTCACCGCCCGAGAGTTATTCGGGCTGGGGGCACGGCGCGTGGTCGCGTCCGTCGAGCTTACGGGCGAGGAGCTGGTGCAGCTCAGCGCCCCCTGGCAGGGTCAGGGGTTCGACGTCCTCGCCTACGGTCGCCCGGAGGGGATGACGATCGAGCACTGCGTGCTGTCGGCGGCATTCGATCGCGGGCCGTTCACCTGCCGCGATCTGTGCGTGCAACGGCATCCGGCGGTCGAGTTGACCGATCCCGCGGGCTACGTTTTCCCGGTGGCAACGGATTGGGCCTGCCGCAATCGGCTGCTGCATTCTCGACCGGTGAGCGGTGCGGCCTATCTTCCGGCGCTATGGCGGGCGGGCCTGCGCAACTATCGCCTGGTGTTCAACGTTCCCGGCGATCCGGTGGCGGAAATCACCCGGGCGTTTCGCGAGCTCGTGGACGGGCTACGGCGCGGCGAGCAGCCGGATGCCGAGTCGCTGCGGCGCGCGCAGGGAAGCGCGTACACGCGCGGGCACTTCGCGCGCGCAGTCTGATCCCCCATGCCGACACTGTTCGATCCGCGAATCCGGGCCTCCATTCTCGATCGCATTGCGCGCCTGACTCCGGAGCGGCCGCCGCGCTTCGGGAGCTTTACGGCTCCGCAAATGATCTGTCATGTGAGCGCGAGTCTATCTCAGGCCCTCGGTGACCTCGACGCCAGCCTGCGCGCGGGGCCGTTCTCCCGCTTTCCCATCAATTGGCTGATCATTTACGTCGTGCCGTGGCCGGGCGGCAAGGGAAAGAGTCCACCGGAATTTCTCGTGACGCCTCCCGGTACATGGGGAGCCGACCGCGAGCGGCTCTACACGCTGATCGAACGGTTCTGCGCGCGCGGACCCAACGCGTCCTGGCCCGCGAGCCCCGTATTCGGCAGGATTTCAGGAAGAGATTGGGGCGTGATGCAGCACAAGCATCTCAACCATCATCTCAGGCAGTTTGGCGTGTGACATTGGGCACCCGGACATGACGGTGGCACTCAGTGATCGCGCTCGCGCCCAGCTGGCGCTGGTCGAGGAACATGTCCGTCACGAGAACGCCCACAACCTCGAGGGCATCCTGGGCACGTTCGGCTCCGGGGCCCGTTATGACGACGAGCCCTGGGCGGAACACCATGACGGGCGTGACGCGGTGGCGACGTACTACACGAACCTGCTCGTCTCGCTTCCCGATCTACGCATCGACATCAAGCGCCGCATTGTGACCGAAGACGCCGTCGTTCTCGAGGTGCAGATCAACGGCACTCACCTCGGTCCTTGGCGGGGGCTGCCGGCCACGGGACGCCGTGTCTCGTTTCCGCTCTGCGGCATCTTCACGTTCGACGGGGCGGGGAAGCTGGCTGGTGAGCGGATCTATTATGATCGCGCCGATGTGCTCCAGCAGGTGGGGCTGTTTCGAAACCCGCAGTCGCTCATCGGGCGCGTCGAGGCGCTGGTCTCGCACCCGCTCACCGTGGCGGGGGCCTACGCCCGCAAGCTCGTGCACCGGGGTGCGTGAGGAAATCGCGCAGCTACGGTGCTTCAAGAAGACGCTCGTTCCTGAGAGAGGGCTTAGCGCATGAACGTCTTTCCCATCGCCCCGGCGACCAGCCGCTACGTCTGGTTCCTCGCACCCCTGTTCGTGATCCTCCTGGGCGCGGCCGTGCTGCTCGTCGCGTCAGTGCGCGGCGCCTGGTCATCGCAGTTCGAAGTCCGGCCCGACGGTCTCCGGCTCTCGGGAGATCTGTGGGGGCGGCTCGTTCCGCGATCCCAGCTCCGCCTTGACCAGGTGCGACGAGTCGACTTGAATGTCGAAGATGGCTTCCGGCCCAAGTGGCGGACGATGGGAACCGGCCTGCCGGGATATCAGTCGGGCTGGTTCCGGCTTCGCAATGGAGAGAAGGCGCTGCTCTATCTCACCGACCGCACCCGCGCCGTCTACGTGCCCACGACCGCGGGATACAGCCTGTTACTGAGTCCGTCGGACCCGGATCGATTTCTCCAGGCGCTGCGCGCACTGTCGCACTCGTGACGTCGGTGTCCGCGCCGGCGCCTTGGCTCCGCGGGCCGGTGCCCGATGTTCCGCCGTCCACCGTACTCGGTCTCTCATTCCATGCAGCGGAGCACGCGTCGCGCCACACCGGTCAGGTCGTCACGACCGCGAAGCTGCTCCGAGGCACAGCATGATCTCCGGGCCCGAAGCGCTGGCACGCTTGCAGGAGGGCAACCGTCGCTTTGCCAGCGGAACGTACGACGTCGGGGCGGTGCTCGATGAGAGCCGGCGTCTCTCCCTCGCGCAGGGACAGGCCCCGTTCGCGGTGGTGCTCGGCTGTTCCGATTCGCGAGTTCCCGCCGAGCTCGTGTTCGGACAGGGATTCGGTGATCTGTTCGTGATTCGTGTCGCGGGGAACATCGTAGCGCCGTCGCAGATCGGCAGCGTCGAGTTCGCGGCCGCGCGGCTCGGAACCCGGCTGGCGGTGGTTCTCGGACACTCTCGGTGCGGGGCGGTCACCGCGACCATCGAAGAATTGGAGCAACCAACGCGCGATCGGTCGCCCAATTTGCGCTCGATCGTCGACCGCATTCGCCCGTCGGTGGAGCCGCTGCTCGCGACGCCCCTCGCGCGCGACAAGCCCGCCCTGCTGGCCCATGCGGTACGCGCGAACATCCGCGCCGCGGCAGACCGGCTGCGCCACGGCTCGGCCCTGCTCGAAGAGCTGATTGCGCGCGATGAACTGTTGATTGTGGGAGCGGAGTATCGCCTCGAAACCGGAGTGGTGGAATTTTTCGATGGGGTTCCGGTCGATTGAACGCGGCTGTGTTCGTGGGCACGAGCCTCGACGGATTCATTGCGCGCCGTGACGGAAAACTCGATTTCCTGCCCGCCGGCGGAGGGGAAGACCACGGCTACAGCGAGTTTTTCGCCGGCGTCGATACCCTCGTGATCGGCCGGAAGACCTACGAGACCGTCCTCGAGTTTCCGGAATGGCCGTATGGATCGAAGCCGATCGTGGTATTGAGCAGCCGGGAGATCGAGCGGCCGCGCGACTCCCGAGCCATAGTCGAGCGGATGGCCGGCCACCCGCGGGAGATTGTGGCTCGGCTCGAAGCCCGAGGGGCGCGCGACCTCTACGTCGACGGCGGCGTCACGATCCAGCGCTTTCTCGAGGCCGGGCTCATTCAACGCCTGGTCGTCACGCGTGTGCCGGTGCTGATCGGGAGCGGCATTCCGCTGTTTGGACCGCTATCCAGGGACATCCGGTTGCGGCACATTGAGACGCGCCAGTATCCGAGTGGACTCGTGACCAGCGAGTACACGATCATCTCTGACCGGGAGGAAGCTCCGTGAGTTACCGCACCGGGTTCGTGGCCGCAGTGATCGCTGCTTGGGGGTGTGGCAATCGTCCAGCGTCCTCTCCCGCTCACACGGAGGGGCCATCGGTGGACCGCGGGCAGTACCTCGTGGTGGCGGGGGGATGTCACGACTGCCATTCGCCCAAGGTCTTCACGCCCCAGGGACCCGTGCCCGATACGACGCGGCTCCTGTCGGGATTTCCCGCGAGCGAAAAGCTGCCTCCGGTCCCGAACGGCGTGATCGGTCCCAATGCCTGGGGCGCGCTCAGCACCAATGACCTCACCGCGTGGGTGGGACCATGGGGTACGAGCTTCGGCGCGAACCTTACGCCTGACAGAACCGGCCTCGCCGGCTGGAGCGATACGACGTTCATCCAGGCGATGCGGACCGGAAAGCACATGGGGGTTGGCCGACCGATCCTGCCACCAATGCCGTGGCCCGATTTCGCCCGGTTCACGGACGACGATCTGCGCTCGATCTTCGCATATCTGCGCTCCGTGCGTCCCGTGGCGAACGTCGTGCCCCCACCGATTCCGCCGGCCGGCGGAGCCGGGGCGCACTAACTCGCGCGGCCCCGTGAGCGCGATGCGACGTAGCGCCTCAGGCGTGGTGCTCGCGCTGTGTTGCGCGTCGTGCCACACGCTCCGGCCATTGGACCGCGCGAGCATCAGCCAGGCGGATTTGCCGCAACGCGTGTGGGTGACGGCGCCCGATCAAGCCACCGTGCGGCTCGATGCGCCGCGGATCGAGGGAGACACGTTGCAGGGCTTCGAGGGCGGACAGTTTCGAGAGCTCGTGCTCGCGCCGGGGACCGTGGTCCGCGCCCAGGAGCCGGCCCACGCACGAACCGCGGCCGTCGTCGTGGTGGCGAGCGCCGTGACCCTCACGTCGCTGATCTATCTCGAAAGCCGTCGTGAAACCGGGTCGGCGCAAGTCTGTCTGAACGCGCTGGACCAGCGTCCGCAACCGTTCACACCGTGCTGCGTGGGCCAGGATACCGTCCCTTGCTAAGCGCCGAGGATTGCTTGACCTTTGCTGGCCCGTTTTTAGAATACCCCCATCACCCAATGTTTCGGAGCCTGACGTGAAGTTCAGCCGCGCGGTACGCATCGTCTTCCAGTCTTGCGGTATCCTGTTCCTCGGTGGTGCGTGCTCCACGATGCGTCCGGTCCCCGAGCCGACGCGCTACATCGAGTCGGTACGCCCCAAGCTCGTGCGCATCACGGACACGGATGGGCAGCAATATCTCATGGTCGGAGCGCGGATCCAGCACGACACGGTGATGGGCTTCGTACAGGACTCGAAGCAACCGATTGGTGAGTTCCGCGAATTGCCGGTCAAGAACGTCGCCAAGCTCGAGGCACAGCAGTACGTCCACAGCCGCACCGCGCTCGCCGTGTTCGGCGCCTTCGCCGCCTGGGCGGCGCTCACGTACGCGGTCGTGCGCCACGAAGAAACGGAAAGCGGACAGTGTTCGTCGTCCCCCTGCTGATCATTCTCCAGAGTCTGGATGCGATTACCGCGCTGCAGCCGCTCATGTCGCATTCCCGCGTGCGGCGTGACAGCTTCGATGATGCGAACTGGGGGGCCGGCGATTACTACGTCAAGGCGATTGGGAAAGCGGCGGCCAGTCCGTGCACGCTGGACATCTATACCCGCGGCGACGGGCAGGACTACAGGGTGCAGATCTCGTTCAAGGATTCGCTCACGCTCGATGAGCAACACGCTCCGGAGAGCGTCGTGTTCGGCGCGCCGCCGGGCGGCGGCCTGCGGGTATGGCACATCACCTGGGAAGGCTCGCGACCCAAGCTCCAGGACGAGAGTCCCGCGCCGCTGCCGTCGCTGCTCGTCGCATCTCCCAATGCGGACGCGTCGGACCGCCTGCTCCAGGCGAGCCGGCGAGCGGTGGGGCAGTGCCGCGCGGGCCAGTAACCGCGGCCGCCCTCATCGGCCTGGCGCTGTTGCACCCCGGGGCGCGCGCCAGCGATACCCAGGCAAGCGAACTCCGGATTCTGAACCCCGACCCCGACGCGCAGCTCGATTCGCGCCGCGTGGTCACGGTGATCGAGGCGCACGAGAAGCCCGAGGGTGCGCATGTCGTGTTGCTGCTCGACGTCGATCTCCCGCCGGCCGACTCCGCCATCCCCTACAAACCCGGGTTCGTGCATTTGAATCGTGGCGAGCTGTGGCACGCCTTCGAGGCGGTCCCCCACGGGCCCCATCGTCTGATCGCGGTGCTGGCGGATACGGCGCGCCTAGCGCTCTCCCCGCTGGTGATGGACTCCGTCCGGTTCTTCGTCAAGCCGAAATCCTGAGGGGTTTGCCCGCCTTCCGCCCGGCGTTAGGTTTGACTCCCGAGATGCCTCGGCCGCCCGCTCCTCAGTCGCCCCCGCCCCCCCCGTCGCCGTCTTCGGAATTCGATCGCACCACCATTCTCGACGCCCGCGCTCTTTCGCGGGCGCTTCAGCGTATGGCCGTCGAAGTACTCGAGCTGGCCCATGGCACCGAAGCGCTCGTACTGATCGGAATTCAACGGCGCGGTGTGGAGCTGGCCGCGCGCATTGCGAAGCTGATCGAACAGGGAGAAGGCGTGAGCGTACCCCGCGGCGCGCTCGACATCACGCTGTACCGCGACGATCTCGAAACGGTCGGCCCGAAGCCCGTGATCGGCGAGACGCACATTCCCGCGGATCTCACGGGCAAACACGTCGTGATCGTCGATGACGTGCTCTACACGGGCCGGACGGTTCGCGCGGCGCTGGATGAGCTCGCCGACTTCGGCCGCCCGCAGCGGATTTCGCTCTGCGTCCTCATCGACCGTGGTGGGCGCGAGCTGCCCATCCAGGCCGACATCGTGGGCAATGCGGTCAAGACGGGACCCGGCGATCGCGTCGACGTACTGGTCGAGGAGCTGGATGGGCGCGATCAGGTCGAGCTGATCCGGAGTGTGCGGAAAGGACGGGGAAGGAACGGGGGCGTGCACGCATGAGCGCGCTTCTCGGCAAGGATCTCATCGGCCTCGAGTCGCTCGCGCCCGAGCAGATTCGCCTCATCCTCGATACCGCCGAGCCGTTCAAGGAAGTGTCCGAACGGCCCATCAAGAAGGTGCCGGCGCTGCGCGGCAAGACCATCGTCAATCTCTTCTTCGAGGCTTCGACCCGGACGCGCATCTCGTTCGAGTTCGCGGAAAAGCGTTTGTCCGCCGATACCGTCAACGTGGCGTCGAGCGGGAGCTCGGTGCAGAAGGGCGAGACGCTCGTGGATACGGCTCGGAACCTGGAAGCCATGCGCATCGACATGGTCGTAATCCGCCACGGCTCATCGGGTGCCGCGGAGTTTCTCGCCAAGCGGATCGACTCGAACGTAGTCAACGCGGGCGACGGAAAGCACGAACACCCCACGCAGGCGCTGCTCGACCTGCTCACGCTGCGCGACAAATTGGGCCGCATCGAAGGTCTGAAGGTGTGCCTCGTCGGCGACGTGCTGCATTCGCGCGTGGCACGCTCCAACATCTGGGGCCTGCTGAAACTTGGCGCGCAGGTGGCCGTGTGCGGCCCGCGGACGCTGTTGCCGCGTGGGCTCGAGGAACTTGGCGTGACCGTGCTGGAGCACGTCGAAGACGCGATTCAATGGGCCGATGCGCTGAACGTGCTCCGGCTACAGCTCGAGCGCATGCAGGCCGGTTTCATTCCGTCGTTGCGCGAGTACTACCGCGTGTTCGGCGTTACGGTGGAACGGCTCGAGAAAGCGCCGGGCGAGATCCTGGTGATGCACCCCGGGCCTATCAATCGCGGCGTCGAGATCGAAAGCCGCGTGGCCGACGGACCCTGGAGCGTGATTCTCGACCAGGTGACGAACGGCGTCGCGGTCCGCATGGCCGTGCTGTATCTCCTCGCCGGTGGACGGCTGGAACAGGCCGACGCGGCCAAGCGCGGATCGGCGCAGGGTGGGGGGCCGGATTGATGCGGCCCATCTTGCTCCGGGGCGGCCGGGTGATCGATCCGAGCCGCGGATTCGATGAGACCGCCGATGTGCTGATCCAAGACGGCAAGGTCGCCGCGACGGGAACGGGATTCGGCGTGCCGGACGGGGCGGACGTGCGCGATGTTCGGGGCGCGGTGGTCGCGCCGGGGCTGGTGGATCTGCACGTCCACTTGCGTGAGCCCGGTAACGAAGACATCGAGACGATTGCGTCAGGCGCGCGCGCCGCCGCGAGCGGCGGCTTTACCGCCGTCTGCGCCATGCCCAACACCGACCCGGTGACGGACAATCAGGCCGCCGTGGGTTTTATCGTGCGACAGTCGCAGCGCGCCGGCTACTCGCGCGTCCATCCCGTCGGCGCGATCTCGGTCGGCCAGAAAGGCGCGCAGCTCGCGGAGTTCGGCGAACTGGTGGGCGCGGGGGCCGTGGCGGTCTCGGACGACGGCAAGCCGGTGGTCTCGAGCCATCTGATGCGCACGGCGCTCGAGTACGCGCGGACGTTCGATATTCCCGTCGCCGATCATTGCGAGGACCCGACGCTCGCGGCCGGCGGCGTCATGCACGAAGGGCTGGTGGCCGCCCGGCTCGGCTTGAAAGGCATCCCGTCCGCGGCAGAGGAGATCATGGTGGCCCGCGACCTCCTCCTCGCCGAGCTCACCGGCGGGCGCATCCATCTCTGCCACATGTCCACTCGCGGCTCGGTCGAGCTGATCCGCCGCGCCAAACAACGCGGCATTCGCGTGAGCGCTGAAGTCACTCCCCACCATTTCACCCTGACCGAGCGCGCCTGCGAAGGGTACGACACCAACGCGAAAATGAATCCGCCGCTGCGCGAAGCGGCCGACATCGAGGCCCTGCGTGAGGGCCTGCGGGAGAGCGTGATCGATTGCATTGCCTCCGATCACGCGCCGCATGCGTACGATGCGAAGGAGGCGGCATTCGACGACGCCCCCTTCGGAATCGTGGGACTCGAGACTGCGTTTGCGGTGGCGTACACCGAGCTGGTCGAGAGTGGAGTGCTCGGACTTCCGGACCTGATCGGGCGGATGAGCACGGCCCCCGCCCGCACCTATGGGCTGTCGGGCGGGACGCTCGCGGGCGGTGCCAGCGGCGATCTGGTCGTACTCGATACCGCCACTCCCTGGGTGGTAGATCCCGCCCGGTTCCACTCGAAGAGCCGTAATACTCCGTTCGTCGGCCGGAAACTCCGCGGCCGAGCCCGGCTCACGATCGTTGCCGGCGCGATCGTTCACGACGCGGAGGCCCCGCCTCTCCCTCCGTTGTGACCGCGCGGGATCACGCGCGCCGCATGGCGCAGTGCTGCCGGCAGCTGGCTCAGCAGGGGCTCATCGCCGGTCAGGATGGCAACCTCTCGGTCCGGCTTTCCCCGAGCCGGATCCTCGTGACGCCGTC
>Ga0335079_10001775_pt1 | contig 24673 bp, 18 predicted proteins | sample Lox_Sample_33_FD_206719 | JGI IMG/M metagenome (GOLD analysis project Ga0335079, IMG submission 206719) | Soil microbial communities from Loxahatchee National Wildlife Refuge, Florida, United States - Lox_Sample_3.3 | ecosystem: Environmental > Terrestrial > Soil > Wetlands | place: USA...
CAGAAGGTTTATCGCACCATAGAGCTGTACAAGGCCGCGCGGCAGGCGCAATCGGCTGCCGAACGCGACGCGGAGCGTTTGCGTCAGCAGATGGAAGAACGGGAAGAGGAACTGGTTCGGCTGCGCCGCGAGGCAGTACAACTCAAGAAGGAGCGCGAAGACATTCGCAGCCGGGTCGAAAAGATGCTGGCACAGATCGAATCGCTCGCCGAAGCCAGCTAGCGCAACTGGAGCGGCTGACTCATCTGCATTCTCAGGGAGAACATTGAATGGCGACAGCGACCAAAGATCCCGTTATCAAGGACGCCCAGAACGCCAGCGTGCGGGTAGAAATTTTCGATCAAGCCTACAACCTGCGCGGCTCCGACCCCGAATACATTCTGAAGCTTGCCGAATACGTTGACACCAAAATGCGTGCAGTGGCGGCTGCTACAAACACCATCGACACTGTTCGTCTCGCAGTACTTGCAGCTCTCAACATCGCGGATGAGTATCACTTGCTGAAGAAGAAGCAGGACGGCAAGGGCGTCGACTACCAGAAGCGCGCTCACCAGTTAGCGCACGCTCTTGATGAAGTTCTCCGCGACGAGCGCCGACCGGACTGAGTTAGTCTCCCCGCGACGATGGCGCAGAGTCACTCACGGAATCCAACACCTCCCGTACCTTCGCGACCAGCGCCGACAGCGTGAATGGCTTTGGCAGGAACCACAATCCGGAATCCAATACACCATAATGAACGATCGCGTTATCGGTGTAGCCAGAGATATACAGCGTCCTGATGCCCGGCGAGATCTTCGCCACCCGCTCCGCTAACTGCCGCCCATTCATCCGCGGCATCACCACATCGGTCACAAGCAGACGGATCGCTTTGTGATTAGATTGGCACACGGCCAATCCTTCTTCGGGAGTGCTCGCGGTCAAAACGTTGTATCCGCAATGCGCAAGCACCGATGAACTGAGTTGCCGCAGTTGCGGATCGTCCTCGACCAGCAGGATCGTCTCCGTCCCCCGCATCACATTCATCGGCGATGTCTCCACCGCACTCTGCTCAGCTGGCTGATCGACGCGTGGCAGATAGATCTTGAATGTTGTCCCCTGGTTCGGCTCGCTGTAGACCCAGACATAGCCCCCGGTTTGCTTCACGATGCCGTAAACCATCGACAGTCCAAGCCCCGTGCCTTTACCGACCTCCTTCGTCGTGTAGAAGGGCTCGAAGATGCGGGTCATCGTCTCTTGACTCATCCCAACTCCCGTGTCGCTCACGGCCAGCATTACGTATCGGCCCGGTTCTACAGGCTGGTGGGCAGTGGCATACGTCTCATCGAGGACGACGTTCGCAGTTTCCAGCGTCAACTTTCCCCCCTGCGGCATTGCGTCTCTCGAGTTCAGGGCCAGGTTCATGATCACCTGTTCGATCTGGCCTGGGTCAGCTTTCACCGAGCCCAAATCATTGGCCGGGACCGTCATGACTTCAATGTCCTCCCCGATAAGCCGCCGCAACAGTGAATCGAGGCTCAGCACAACATCGTTCAAGTTAAGGATTCGCGGAGAGAGCACCTGCTTCCTGCTGAATGCCAACAGTTGCCGCGTGATTCCCGCAGCGCGCTCCGCCGCTGACCGAATCTGGGCCGTGCTGTCCGCCTCGCGGCTGCCTTGCTTGATCGAATCGGAAAGGATCTGCGTGTAGCCGAGAATCACGGTCAGAAGATTGTTGAAGTCGTGAGCAATCCCGCCCGCAAGTCGCCCGACAGCCTCCATCTTCTGCGATTGGCGGAGCCGCTCCTCCAACGCGACTCGTTCGGTAATATCGCGAATGCCGCTCGAAACCAGCATTCCCTGTTCCGTCTGCAAAGGACTCAGACTCACTTCGATAGGAAACTCCGTTCCATCTTTCCGCAGTCCATGAAGGTCCAGCCTTGGACCCATCTCTCTTGGTTGTGCCTTAGAGGCAAATGAAGATCGGTGCTGCGGATGTCCCGACCGGAAACGCTCGGGCATTAACATCTCTACTGGCTTGCCCAACAATTCCTCGCGTCGATATCCAAACAACTTCTCCGTAAGCGCGTTTACCAGGACGATTTTCCCGCCGCCATCCACGACTACAATCGCATCGGGCGCCGACTCCAGCAACCCCCGGAACTTCTCCTCTGCGCGCTTGCGTTCGGTGACGTCTTCCACCAAGGACGCGACGCCAAGCACGCGTCCCGCTTCGTCAACCAGCGGCGTGTTGTACCACTCGCAGAAGATCACATTGCCGGTCTTCGTGAGGTTCTCATTGGCGCTGCCCTGCAGTGCTGCCTCTTTCGCCAACAGGCTTGCCCAAACTTCGTTGACCTGCGGCCGAGCTTCGGTAGGCACGATGAAGTTCGCATGTTGTCCGATCGCTTCCTCGCGCGTGTATCCAAAAATCCGCTCTGCCGATGGATTCCAGGCTGAAACCCGGAAATCGAGATCCCACTCCACAACAGCCAACGGAGTGTTCTCAAAATGCATTCGCAGCTTTTGCTGGGACTGCCGGATTTCTTCTTCGGCTCGTTTGCGATCTGTAATGTCGCGCGAGATTCCCAGTACGCCGAGCATCCGCCCGTTTGCATCGCGATAGGGCCCCTTCGTGGTGAGATATGTGTTAACGCCCTCACTCCCGGGTCTTGCAAATTCGTAAGTCTGAGTCTCTCCGGTCTCGATGACCTGACGGTCGCGATCCATCAAGATGCGGCCATTTTCCGGCCCGAAAAGTTCTGTATCCGTGAGACCCACAACCTCATCGGACGCCCTGTTCACGTATTTTCCGGCCGCGGGATTCACCATCATGTATCGCCCATTCAGGTCCTTTACGAACACGGCGTCGGGCGTACTCTCCATGATGCCGCGGAGCAGAGCCAGATTTTTCTGTAGTGCCTGTGAGCTGGCGAGCAGCTGATTCTGCACAAAGAACATCCGCCCACCTGCGGACGCGAAAGAAACCACGGCGAGCGTCGCGGCCCATCCAAACTGTTCCCGGGCCACGCTCAGAACAAGCGGGAAAATAATCGCCGGAATTAACAATGGAGCGAACAGCGATAGCAGCCTAAGACTTCTTGAACCCGACGGAGTTCCCGCAAGTTCCTCGCCTTCATTCCACGTTCCCGCGATCCAGATCAGTAACGCATAAGCGACGGTCCACGGCAGGTCTGTCCATTCCCCCTGCTTGTAGTGCCCGGAAGCCTGGTAAGAGAGCGTTCCGGTCATCACCGCCGCATAAACGACGAGAAAGCCTCCGAGGCGGCTGAAAAATGCGCGTTCCACCCGGTGCTCAGAGATCAGCCCTCGAACCACAAAACTCAACGCAATCAACCCGTAAAAGAGGAACCCGGCGTGCGCGGTACGAAGTTCCATGGCCTGGCCTGCGCTCTGCCACCGCGATGGAACGTAGATTTCCGATAATTCAATTGCCAGTGCCAGCGTGCAGACTTGCGCGAAGTCGCAGATCCGTAGCCATTGATAACCGCTGTTCGGATCACGCGGGCTTAAGAACAGGGTCATCACCAGAGGGACAACCCAGAAAAATACAAGGACGTCGCTCGGCCACAAAGTACCAAGCTGCGCGTGCAAATAGTCGTAATATTCTGTGTAAAGTCCTTGACTGACGGCGACCAGAAGGGCGGAGAACGACGTGAGCCGCCACACCCGTTTTCCGAACGGACCAGCAAGAACCGAGGCGCGCCAGCACACGACGACCGCAATAAGTGGCGCGATTGTGTCGATCCAGTCGCCCCACAATGATGCCATGTCGCTCCCGTAACGGAGCACCAAGATGCTCACATGTACGAGAACCAGCAGTGTCGCCGCCGCCATTGCGGACGTGCGCAGCCTCGACATTTCTCGACGTCGCTCCAGCGCCTCGCAATTCGGCAGGCGAGCACGCATCAGGCCCAATGTTTGATCCCGAGTATACCTTACAGCTCTTCAACGAAATCAACTACTTGGCGCCGTGCGTATCGCACTGTCAACTGCATGCGACTGAATCGCAAGCTTCTCTTGTGAATCACACGTTACTTTGGTTGCAAGCTATCTGCCAACTATTTCAGCCCTTCCACTTGCCAACCGCTCCCAATTTCCCTAGCATCCAGACTGAAAGCCGACCTGCCGCGTTGGTGATGGCGGGTAACCGATATTTGAACCAATGCAGAATGAACGGGAGCTCGACTCGAACTAGGATCCGGTGAGCAACGCTGCGCCATGCGCAGATGCCTAAAGGGTCTCGGCGGGCGCCCAACGTCTACCGACGGGTTCATTCTCGGCCCCGTCACACGGCTCAGTGGGTCGGCTTGTTCTTTATCTTCAGAAAATAACTCTTGTTGGGCGTCATCCTGAGCGGAGCCGCTTTTCAGGCACAGCGAAGGATCTCCATCTCCTCGGGCCTCTCCTGCTAGACTGATTGAGTAGCCATTCTTCGTTTCAAGCATCTAACGAATCAGTGTTCCCACAACTCTTTCACATCGGAAGCTTCTTCCTGCCGACCTACGGATTCCTTGTCTCCCTCGGAGTCCTGCTCGGACTTTGGATTAGCGTTCGCAACTCCGAGCGGCTCGGCTACAACGGTGACAAGGCTTGGAATCTCGGAATCCTCGTCGTCCTCTGCGGAATTGCGGGCGCCAAAATCCTCTACATCATCAACGAGTGGAGTTACTACTCGACTCATACCAGCGAGATCTTCAGTATCACTACGCTGCAGGCCGGAGGCGTTTTCTCCGGAGGCCTACTCGCCGCCTTCGTCGCTGCAGCCTGGTACGTTCACAAAAACCACATGCCGCCACTCGGCACGTGCGATGCCTTCGCTCCCGGCCTGGCCTTGGGACATGCCATCGGACGAATCGGCTGCTTCGCCGCCGGATGCTGTTACGGCAAACCCACGCACCACTGGTGGGGAGTAACGTTCCACAATCCACTGGCAAACTCCATCACTGGGACGCCATTGGGAATACCGCTGGAGCCTACTCAGTTATTTGAATCCGCCATTGAATTTGCGAATTTTGTCTTCTTGATGTGGCTGCTGAAGCGCAGGAAATTCGATGGTCAGGTCTTTGGTGCATTCCTGTTCATCTATGGAATCGCTCGATTCTTCCTCGAATATCTACGCGACGATCCCGGCCGTGGTTCCGTCTTCGGCGGCGTGATGAGCGGCACCCAGTTGATTGCGATCGGTCTGGTTCTCGGCGGTGGATTGATCTGGTGGCTGCGGCCAGGAACGAAATCGACTCCCGCGCGCACGGTCAGTGCCACCCGCTGATAGCCCGAATTCCTCAGCGCGGTTGCAACACGGCATACTTCGTGATGGTGTATCCGAGTGCCGCTCCCAGGAATACATCGGATGCGTAGTGGGCGCTGGTTGTGATTCGCGAAAAGCTGATCGCTGCCGCAAAGCCATACGCCAGCACAGGGACCCATTTGTGATTGCTATATCGGCTGGCGACGACTGTGGCGACCGAAAAAACGCCCGCCGCGTGTCCGGACGGAAATGAACTTCCCTTGAAGGGCGATTGGCCGCCGGCAAAGAACGTGTCGTTGAATGATCCATTCACCGGCACATCGATTGGACGCTTCCTGCGACTGACAGCTTTTATCGCGAGATCGACGATAGCCGAATCGGCATAGGCTTCCCCAGCCAGGATCGCAGTCTGCACCTGATAGTCGTCATTCCTTTCGTACCCCGCAATCAGCAGACCTGCGGGCACCGCGATCACTTCGGCGGTCGTCAGGTACGAATTAAAACTGTCATTCACATCATCCAGTTGTCCCTGATGATTCCTGAAATAGGGCGCCGTGTACTTGTCCGTTGCAATCAATACGGCAGTACTGCCGACGATTGCAGCCGTGGGTATCCAGTGTTTGCCTTTCGCCAATTGAACCGGAAACGTCCAAATTTGTTTCTGGTCGTGAAGAAAATCTTTAGGCAACGAACTCCACGACACCTGCCGATCCGACGCCGGATCGCCACCATGGTGGGGGTTAAAAGCTACCTCTGACGGCGCGTCCGGCAGGTCGGAGCCTTGTATTTGAGCGGAGGCGGAATTGAGCCCTCCAAAGCCGATAGTGATCGCGAGACAGATTACCCACCCTTTGTATGTGCCAAGCATCGGGCAGCTTGGATGCAGTTTTTTCGTATAGGGAAGCCGTATCGGCCATGCAGTGCTCCTGCAGCGAATTCTGTAGTATCGTCCAACCGGATGGCTGACGCTCTCCAGACCTTAGTTGTGGTTCGCGATGAAGATGCGGGAAAGCGCGTGGATCAATTCCTCGCGACCCGCCTCGACGTCAGCCGCGCCCGCGTCCAGGAACTGATTTCCGATCATAAGGTCCTGGTAAACGACGCTCCCGCAAAAGCGTCTCTGAAACTGCACGGCAATGAGCAAATCACAATCCTGGGCCCGGCGGAGCGCCCCCCATTGCGCGCCATTCCGGAGGAAATCCCCCTTGAGATTCTGTATGAAGATGATGACCTGGCCATCGTCAACAAGCCCGCAGGAATGATGGTTCACGCCGGTGCCGGAGCAACCGAAGACGCCCGCAATCGCGGCACCCTGGTGAATGCGCTACTGCATCACTTCGCCACTTTGTCCGGCGTAGGTGGCGAGATGCGTCCAGGAATCGTCCATCGCTTAGACAAGGAAACCAGCGGCCTCATCGTCGTCGCCAAAAATAACGACACGCACCGCAAACTAGCCGCACAGTTCTCCCGCCGGGAAGTGAAGAAAACCTACATTGCACTTGTCCAAGGCTGGCTGAAGAAAGATTCGGGCACAATCTCCGCCAGCATCAGCCGTGATAAGGTGCGGCGCATTCGAATGACAACTCGCGGTTCCGGAGGCCGCGAGGCCGTTTCCCACTACAAAGCCCTGCGCAGAATCGACTCTCCGTATGGGAAATTCACCCTTGTCGAGGTCAAGATCGATACCGGCCGCACCCACCAGATTCGCGTCCACCTCTCGTCACTGGGGCACCCCGTTGTTGGCGACGCACTCTATGGAGCTGCGAGCGAACTCCGCGGCCGCCGTGAAGCCGGACGCACGCCCCCAACGATCTCGCTCCATAGAAACTTCCTGCATGCGGCGCAGTTGGAACTGGTTCATCCACGGACGGGCAAAAAAATTGGGCTCAGTGCTCCACTCCCGAATGAACTTCGCGGTTTCCAGAATTCCCTTGAACCGGGCCCTGCAGGCCCGATCCCCCCCAAGTAGGCCCCGCCACAACATATCCAATCAGTTGCTCCGCACAGCTATAATGGTTGTGAGGGTAGAGAGCTTTGCGCACAAAATGGTTCCCAGTAGCCGCGCTGCTTTGCGCGGCGCTGCTCGCGTCCGCAGCGGCACAGTCGACAACAGATTCACCAGCAAGCAATCCTACAGCGCAACAGCCAACGACTGGGGCATCCGAATCCGCGGCTCCTGATCAAAAGGCTGCAGATTCCCCTTCCGGCGACCAGGGCCTCACGACTCTGCGCACCACCACGAACGAAGTAAACGTCGTCTTCACCGTGACCGACAAACACGGTCACCGCGTCACCGATCTAAAGCAAAATGATTTCCGCATCGCTGACGACAATAAGCCGCCTCAGGAAGTTCGCAGCTTCCACGCCGAAACAAACCTGCCGCTCCAGGTTGGCCTGCTGATCGACGCCAGCAACTCCGTTCGTGACCGGTTCCGTTTCGAGCAGGAATCGGCGATCGAATTTCTAAACCAGACAATTCATCCGACAAAAGATCTCGCGTTTGTTGTCGGCTTCGATGTCACTCCCGAAGTGACACAGGATTTCACTGACAGTTCGGAAGCCCTCGCCCATGGCGTGCACGAACTTCGCCCAGGTGGCGGCACGGCGCTCTACGACGCTCTCTACTTTGCCTGCCGCGACAAGCTCCTCAAAGCGCCAAAGAACACTCCGGTTCGCCGCGCCATCATTCTGCTCAGCGATGGCGAGGACAACCAGAGCCACGTCACTCGTGAAGAAGCCATCGAAATGGCGCAGCGCGCCGAAGCTGTCGTCTATACGATCAGCACCAATGTGAGCGGGACAAAAGGCTCTGGAGACAAAGTCCTGGAGCGCATCGCCGACGCGACTGGCGGATATGCCTTTTTCCCCTTCCAGATTCGCGATGTGGCCAATGCCTTCGCTGCAATTCAGGACGAACTCCGCAGTCAGTATGCCGTCTCCTACAAGCCTGCAGATTTCAGGGCCGACGGCCACTACCGCACCATCGAGATCGTGGCCAACGATCGCAAGAACTTCCGCGTCCGCGCCCGCCGCGGATACTACGCTCCCGCGCAATAACCGCAACCTCTAGGCAAGAAGCCGCTCCTTCGTGTACCTTCGTGCCCTTGGTGGTTATCGCTGTTCCGTGGCCAAACGAATGCCTGGATACTCCGGAACTCCTCTTCCTAAAAAGCTCGGCATCAAGGATGGATTCCATTTCGTCCTGATCGATGCTCCACCGGATGTGATCACCGAATTGAAGCCATCCTTAAAGAAATGTACGTCGTCGAATGACGGGAAGACTGCAATCGATTTCGCAATGCTATTCACCAAATCTGCCGCCTCGCTCAAAAAGGAGTTCGCGAAAATCGCCAGGAATCTTTCGCCAGCCGGAATGCTCTGGATCAGTTGGCCGAAAAAGACATCAGGAGTGGCCACCGATCTAAACGAAAACATCGTTCGCGAAACGGGCCTCGCCGCCGGTCTCGTCGATGTCAAAGTCTGTGCGGTAACGGACGTCTGGTCTGGATTAAAATTCGTGCGGCGTCTCAAAGACCGCTAAAAGCGCATTTCACGAAACAGAAGAGGAAGAAACATGGTTCGTGTAGGACTCATCGGATTCGGCTTGGCAGGACAGGCGTTCCACGCTCCCATGATTCGCGGCGTGGAGGGAATGGAGTTGGCGTGCATCCTGGAGCGCCACACTAACAATGCGAAAACGCGGTATCCCAACGTCCGCATCGCCCGCAACCTCGACGAGATGCTCTCCGATAAGTCGATTAATGTTGTTGTGGTCGCCACTCCGAACGACACGCACTACTCCTACACCAAAGCGATTCTTGAAGCAGGCCGCCACGTCGTGGTCGACAAACCGTTCACTCCAACGATGAGAGAGGCCGAAGAACTCGTTCAACTAGCGGCCAAACGCAATCGACTCATCTCCGTCTATCAAGACCGCCGCTGGGACGGCGCCTACATCACTGTAAGAAAGCTGATCCAATCCGGCGCCCTCGGCAAAATTGCCGAATACGAAACGCGCTTCGACCGCTTCCGCCTCGAGTCAAAACCCGGAGCATGGCGTGAGCAAGCTGAGTTCCCCGCCGCCGGCGTCCTTTGGGATCTCGGCCCGCATCTCATCGATGGAGCGCTGGTCCTTTTTGGCGAACCCGAATCGATCTACGCCGCGGCCCTTCGCCAGCGCGAAACCGCAAAAATCGATGACGCCTTCGACGTCATCATGCAGTACCCAAAATTACGCGCGAGCCTGCGCGCGCGCATCATCGCCTACGCTCCCAGCCATCATCTGCTTGTGCATGGCTCCGAAGGATCATTCGTGAAATACGGCATGGACCCGCAGGAAGAAATTCTTCGAAGCCCGAACTATCCTGACGGTCTCGATTGGGGCAAGGATTGGGGACTCGAAACAGAAAAACATTGGGGAACGTTGACCCGCGTAGGCGAGAACCCACGCAAGATCCAGACCGAACGCGGCGACTATCGCGGCTTCTACGTCAACTTCCGCGACGCCGTTGAAAAATGCGCGCCGCTCGAAGTACCGCCAGAACAATTCCTTCGCACACAGCGCGCGCTCATCCTGGCTCACAAAAGCAGCCGCGAAAAGAGAGTAGTCCGCTGGGAAGAACTGGCCGAGTAGTCTCGGCGTTTTCTTTTTAGGCTCGCCTCAGTGAGGCATAAAAATTCAAGAGGCCGCGCCCAATTATTTTGTGAATCTTTCCCATTCGAAAGCCTTGTTCAACTTGTTTTGCAAATCTCCTCCATGCGAAAGTTTTGTCCCAGTTTTATGAGTTCCTTACGGCTCCCTCGATAACTTACCCACTCATCGTTCATCGCGATTGAATTCTTAGACAGCGATGAACGATCGAGGAGGCAAGTATGTCCCGTTTTCGGGTCGCACCGGTATTTCTGCTTCTCACCGTCATCATCACCCAGCCTTCTGCCAAGGCCCAATCCACCTTCGGAACGGTCATAGGCGTGGTCAAAGATCCCAAAGGCCTGGTGATTCCCGGCGCGAACATTAAGTTGCTCAACATGGAGGAACATTCCAGTCGAGACGAAGTCTCCAACGCTGATGGCGAGTTTCAGTTCATGAATGTAAAGCCCGGCCGCTACGAGGTCGACGCTGTTGCGGACGGCTTCGGCACATTCAGACTGCAATCTCTGCAGCTGGACGCTCGGCAGACTCTTCGCGCCGATCTCACACTCCAGGTAAAGTCGGCGACGGAAACAGTGGAGGTTGGCGACACCGCTCCGATGATTAACACCGAGAGCGCAACTCTCGCAGATACCAAAGACTTTCTGCAGGTGTCGCAACTTCCGGTCAATTATCGCGGCGCCACGACCAGTTCGATGGCCGTGCTCGATACAGTTCCCGGCGCACAACAGGATGCCAACGGCAATGTGGCGATTGGAGGAGGTTTGCCCTCTCAGGTGCAGTATTCGGTTGACGGGGCATCGACCGTCAACATCCGCCAGAATGGAGCTCTCGGCAACATGAACCCGTCGTCCGAGTTGATCAGCGAATTCAAGGTTGCTCAATTCAATAACAACGCTGAATTCGCCCAACTCGGAGATGTCACGATCTCGACGAAGAGTGGCAGCGATCGTTTGCACGGCAGCCTCTTCGAGTACATGCAGAACAGCCTCCTCGATGCCACTCCCTACAATCTGCCACTGAAGCCGCACAAAGCTTTCAATACTTTTGGGGGCAGCCTCGGAGGTCCGCTGAGAATCCCCTACGCCTTGGACAAGGACTCACACACATTCTTTTTCGTGGCCTACGAGGGCAATCGCAGGCGATTAACCACACCCTCATTCCTCAGTGTTCCCACCGCAGCAATGCGAAACGGAAATCTCAATGACCCAAACTTCATCGGCACGAACAGCATCGTAGTGAATCCACTTACCGGACAACCCTTTCCCAACAATTCTGTCGCCTGTAATCCCGATTGCATCAATCCGGTAGCTACATCTCTCTTTGGGATGCTTCCCTCCCCAACCTCTCCCAACACCAGCGTGAATTACCTGCAGCAAACCCCTGTTCCCAGCAATACCGACGGATATGACATCCGCGTCGACCGCACTCTTACCGCGAAGCAATCGATCTATGGCCGATGGAGTGCCAAGAACATTGCGTCGACGATGCCGAACCCACTGTTGCCCAGCGACTCCGACAACGAAACGGATCGCAACCTGCTCCTTTCGCACAACTACGCCATCACCAATACGCTGGTGAACGAGGCTCGATTTGGCTTGTCGCTCTTCCGCATCGGAGTTCATTTCCCAATCGAAGGAGCAAACGCAATCCAACAGTTAGGACTCGTCGGGCTCGACATCAGCGATCATCCGACAGCGTCGGCATTCCCCACCTTTAACTTCAGCGATACCGGCCTGACACCGATCGGACGCGACAAAGCCGGAGTCACCAAATCGCAAACCATTCAGTTCACCGACAATCTCGGCTGGGCTCGCGGCAAGCACAGCATGAAGTTCGGAATCGACATCCGCCGGGTTGCCTATGCCGACATCGAGAGCTTCGGAGGATCCGACGACTTTGGCGCCTTTACTTTCTCGGGTGGCGCACTCACGGGCCTACCGGCCTGCTCTCCAACGCTCACAACACCCACTCTCTGCGAGTCCTCGTTCGCCGATCTTCTCCTCGGACTTCCGGCAAAGACTTACACCGCACAATCTGGCCCTGATGTCCTGGCGCACACCATCCAAACAGGCGTCTACGCCCAGGATGAATGGCATGCGAACCGTCGGCTCACCCTCAGCTTCGGACTCCGTTGGCAGGCCCTGCCTCCATTCGTCAGTCCGCTGAATAATCTCACCGCGTTCGATAAGCGGAACGGCGGCGTCATCGTTCCGGATGCGAACATCCCGCGGCAGGCCTTCCTTGAGTCGATCAACGCTTGCGCCGGTCCCTATAATCCCTACGGCGTTGCCAATCCCAATCTGCCCTGCGGTCCCGTGGAATCCGCCAGTTCGCACGGCCTCGGACCCGGAGTTCGCGAATTCTACAAAGGGAACTTCCAGCCACGCGTGGGCTTCGCCTTTCGTCCCTTCGGCGACGAAAAGACCGTCATTCGTGGCGGCTTCGGCATTTTCACGATGACCAACCTTGGCCAGCTTTCCTTCAACACCACGAACATCAGCGTAGGAGTCGTTCGCACCACTGCCAATTCCGTGCAGACTGGCGCACCCGCGTATCAGTTCCCAAATGTCACGACGCCGATAAGCCCGGCGGCGCTCGCCGGCACGGGTGATTTCTACCAGAACACTCCCCTCAACTATCGCGATCCGCAGTCTGCGCAATGGAACCTCACGGTCGAACGCGAACTCGTCGGCGACACCACGTTGCGCGTCAGCTACGTCGGGACGAACTCCTACCGCATGAGCCAGACTGTCGATCTGAATCAGCTTCCCCCGAACACACTCTCACCCAATCCGAATCCCAAGCCGTATCCAAACTGGGGACGCATTCTCTCTTCCGAGAATGAGGGATCAGTGAACTACGAAGGCCTGCAATCCGAACTAAATCATCGCACCCGTGGCGGACTCACGTTGCAGGCAAGTCACGTATGGGCCAAGAGCCTGGGCAACGTTGGCGGAGACGCACCCACCGCGTTCTCTCCGGAAGTCATTTATGGAACGCCGGTTGCCGATCGTTTTGATCTCACAGCCAATCGCGGAAACGTAGCAGCCGTACGCCGTCAGCGCCTGCTGATTTCCTCCATTTACGAATTGCCTTTTGGCAACGGACGCCACTTCTTCAACCACATGAGTTCTCTTCCGCAAGCGATTCTCGGAGGATGGTCGTTGAGCACGATCGCTCTCTGGCAGACTGGGCCTTACCTGACTCCGATAACCAGCCCGAGCTACGATCCGGGCAACCTGAATCTTGTCTATCGTGGCTCATACCAGCGGCCCGACTGCATTGGGGACGGCAACTTGTCGAACCCGAGCCCGGGAGAATACTTCAACCCCGGAGCATTCGTGGCACAACCATCTGGCCCGGTTGGGAACTGCCGCGTCGGAAGCCTCCTCGGCCCTGGTACTGTTGCGATCGCCGGTGGTCTCTCAAAGACATTCGCACTCGGCGAAAAGTTTCACCTTAAGTTCGAGAGCACATTTACCAACATCATCAACCACTCGAACTATGCTCCGCCCTCAACCGATGTGACATCTTCAACCTTCGGCCAGATCACCAGCGTGCAGACATCTGAAAACGCAGGGAACCGCACTGGACAGGTCGCGCTCCGTCTCGAGTTCTAGACGCCTGCGCGACTTCGCCTTTCCACCATTGCATGGGGAAGAAATCAGTTAGCATTCTTCCCATGCAAGTCCTTCCGCCCGGCCTGACCGCCAATGACGTATTGCACGCTCTGAAGGGCGACTCCGTTCTTCTCTTCGTCGGCAGCGCCATCGCCACAACCGGTCTGGTCGCCCTGGCTTTAGCAGGAGTGCGCCGCAAGAATTCGGCTCTGCTCCTTTATTTCGCCGTCTTCGCCATGCTCTACGGTGCTCGCATGTGTATGCAGACCGCAACCGGATATTACCTATCCGACGGATCGCCAATCTTCACCCGGCTCAGGGAGGCCATTAATTTCGTTGTTCCAATCCCGGCGTTTCTGTTCTTCGATGGAGCCGGCTTTCTGCGCCGCAAAATAAAGCTGGCAACTTACGCGCTGCTCATCGTGTTCGGTATCCTCTTTGTTGCTACTCTCATCACTGGACCTTCCAGGATGTACCAGCGCACTAATGATGTAGTTGTGATCGGGGCTTTGTTCCTGTTGTTCACCGAATCCGCTTATGATCATAAGGTCGACCGCGATTTCATCATTGCCCGGCGTGGATTGCTGGTCTTCGCCGCATTCGCGCTCTGGGCCAATATCGTTTCGGTACTGCGGTTGGGCCTTCCCAACATAGAGCCGATTGGATTCGTCGTTCTGCTCGGCTGCCTCGGCTATGTCGCAGCCCGTCAGGCGTTGCATCGCGAAGAACAACTTGCCGAAATCCGCAAGGAACTGGAAGTCGCCCGGCGGATCCAGCAGTCGATTCTGCCTCCGGAATTCCCTCGTTCCGGCAAGTTTCACGTCGCCGCTCGCTACGTGCCCATGACTTCAGTCGCCGGAGACTTCTACGACTTCGTTCTCGCCGATGATGCGCGCGCCGGAATTCTTATCGCCGACGTTTCCGGACACGGCGTCCCCGCTGCGCTGATCGCATCCATGGTCAAACTGGCCGCGACATCACAACGTTCGCAAGCGACGAATCCCGCGGCTCTCCTCGCCGGAATGAATACTGCTCTTCACGGAAATACCCAAAACCAGTTCGTCACCGCTGCTTACGTTTACCTCGACGCGGAAGCCCAGGAATTCCGCTACTCCGCTGCGGGACATCCCCCCATGCTCCTTCTGCGGAACGGTCAAGTCTCTGAGATCGAGGAAAATGGCCTGATCCTCGCGGCCTTCGATTTCGCCGCGTACGACACGAAAGCGCATCCTCTACACCCCAGGGACCGCCTCGTTCTTTACACCGATGGAATCATCGAGGCGGCAAATAACACGGGCGAATTTCTTGGCGGTGAACGTCTATCGAAGCTCGTGTGCGACACCGCGACTGATAACGCTCACGAAGCTGCCGACAAAATCATTCGAGCGGTACGTCAATGGGCAAGCACGCAGGATGACGATCTCACCGTTCTTGTCTGTGACTACGCGGCATAGCACGGGGCGTGTCGCGTCCTTAGATAGAAGGAAATCTGCTCTTTCCATTTGTCATGCTGGGCGCAGTCGAAAAGAAAGCAGGCAACCACTAAGAAGAGCATCAAATACCGAGAGCCGAGAGCCGAGAGCCGAGAGCCGAGAGCCGAGAGCCGCCTAGCTGCCGGCTTTCAGTTCCGTCAAAACCTGCTTGGCAATTTCCTTCAGCGTTTCAAACACTCCCACTCCCTGAAACGCTACAGCCTCAACGATGGGTTCGTTCTTCTTCCGCAGTTCGGTCGAGAGTAGATCAATGGGAAGGATATTCGGCAGGTCGCGCTTGTTCAGCTGCAACACATACGGGATCTTGTTGAAGTCGTACCCGTGCTCTCGCAAATTCGCCATCAGGTTTTCGAGCGCCTCGACATTCGCATCCATACGCTGCTCTTGCGAGTCGGCAACGAACACAATGCCATCCACGCCGCGCAAAATCAGTTTGCGGCTCGCGTCATAAAACACCTGGCCGGGAACGGTATACAAATGGATTCGCGTCTTGAATCCGCGCACGGAGCCGAGATCAAGCGGCAGAAAGTCGAAGAACAGCGTACGTTCGGTCTCCGTCGCCAGGGAGATCATCTTGCCTTTCTGCTGGTCCGCGGTTTTCTGATAGATCACTTGCAGATTGGTCGTCTTGCCGCCAAGCCCGGCGCCATAGTAGACAATCTTGCAATTAATCTCCCGGGCTGCGAAGTTGATGAAACTCAAGGCTTTCCTCGAACGCGGACACACCCTCTAGGGACTGCCCGCGGACACTCCGTCCTATTAAGAGGCTCGGGGATTTTATATCACACGGGAGGTACTGCCCGCAGGTTACTCAGGTGACCCCACGAGCCCTTTGGTGCCATTAGAAGCGTTCGAACAAGGAAACGTTAGCGGGCGGCCGGAATCCGGTAATACCCATCCTTCGCCGAAACCTTCAGGTCTTTGCGATGAACGAGTACTTCGATACTGCGATATGCGGAGCTATCGGCAGAAGCCTTCGGTACGTATCCCAACGTGTACTGGTTTCTCGCCTCCGAAGCGATCGCCGCGTATGCGTCTTCCATTCCATTCTGCGAAAGCTCGCTATACACCTGGCCTCCGCATGTAGCGTAGACGTATTTCGGAAGAATGTTGCTGTAGCCTTGGCCCTTCAGATGCAGCTTCGAGATCTGCTTGTAAAGCGGCAGCGCACTCTGGTCTACCACCACGCCTCTAACCTGGATATCCCGCGTCTCAAGTAGCTTCAAGACGTCGCTGTAGCTCGCGCGACTGCCATACTCCCGGCCATCGCTGATCACAAAGATCACTTTGCGCAGGCCTCGGGGACGCTTGCTCAAATCGAGTGCCGCTCGCAGAATGGCATCATTCAGAACATGCGCTTCCTTGGGAGGCGTATAGACCGGCGGCGGGCCAGCCGTCCCTATGGGGATTCCGTTTGCCATCGGCGGTTGCGGCCCAAGCGGTCCACCGAGTACCGGGGGGCCGTTATTATGGCCTCGCACCAACTTCATCTCATCGAGCGACGCCGTCAGCTTCTCCGTGCGATTCGTGAAATCAGAAACTTGGCTCACCGTGCTGCTATAGGTATAGAGGGCCACCTCGTCGTAGGGACTGAAGGCGCCCACCAGCGAACCGTATGTCTGGTTGACCTTCTGGAAGGCAACGTCCGCCATTCCAAGGTCTAGGACAATCGCGACTGAAAGTGGAAAAGGATCGCTGGTGAAGTACGACAGCGTTTGCGGCTTCCCGTTCTCGTTGACGGTGAAGTCTTTGTACGTCAGACCATAGACCGGCGTGCCGCTTGCATCCCTGACCATGACCGGGACCTGGACAAAGCTGGTCGTAACCCGCAGCCTATAGAGCGGCTCGCTCGGATTGATCTGATTTTTCGGGCCAGCCTGCTGGTCGCCTTCAGGAACACTCCCCGGCGCAACTGTCTCGACTGGCGGCATAGGCGGGGGAGGCTGCTTTGTCTGGTCTGCCCCTCCAGTGGTTGACCCGTTGTTGTTCGAACCATTGCTGGAGGAAGGCTGGGATGGTACCGAATTCTGCCCGCTCGAACTGGAATCGGATTCTGGAGCAGGTTTCGGAGCAGGAGGCTGCACCGTCGACGGAGCGTCAGGAATATCTTGCGAAGATTGCGAGTTCGCTGCCGGCGGATTCTGATTCTGCCTTTGGTTTTGCGTGGATTGGGCGACCCCCCGGGCTGCCACAAGCGCAAATGCCAGAATCGCTACACATCTAAGGCGCGTAACGGCCAAAGAATGCAGCCTACGGCCTGCCCTAAGCCTGCCGACGGAGCACCAGGCGTGGGGCCGGCCACTCAATTGCGGCAAGCCCCATCGGGTCGAAAGAACCTCTGCTTCAAAACGAACAACGCGGTACGCCTGGCTCTGCTCCACGTTCATCCTCGCACCCGCCAAAAAATCAGCTTCCCGCTTCCTCTGGGATGCCAATCCGATGCAATTTGGTGCATCTAAAGCTTCAGGGTTAGACTAACAAAAAACTTCCCTCGAGAGTCCTGGATGCTGAAAAGCTTTGGTTTTCATCGATTTCTGTCTGTACTTCTCGTAGCTGGCCTGTTCGTGGCGGTAATCGTATGGGCCCAGCAGCCGTCCCAGCAATCCGATCAGGATCAAAAACCTGGTGAAACTCTGAAGATCAATGTCAACGTTGTCCAGCTTTTCTTCAACGTAAAAGACAAGCATGGTGCCCTGATCCCGAACCTTACGAAAGACGACTTCACGATTGCCGAAGACACCAAGCCGCAAACCATCAAGTACTTCACCGCCGAGTCGAACCTTCCCCTCACGCTCGGAATGATGATCGACTCCAGCGGCAGCCAGCGCAATGTCCTCGATATGGAGAAAGAGGTCGGCGGCGCATTCCTGAAGCAGATCCTCACCGACAAAGATGAAGCCTTCGTCATCAGTTTCGATATCAGCGTCGACTTGCTTCAGGACTTCACCCGCGACACGCATCGCCTCCAGGCCGCTTTAAACAAGGCAAAGATCAACACGGACTTCACCAGTGGCGGCATTCCCGGCATGGGTGGCGGGCCCGTTCCGCAACATAACTCGCCCGGAACACTTCTCTACGACGCTGTGTATCTCTCTGCCCACGACATGCTATCGAAGGAGACTGGGCGCAAAGCCATGATCCTCCTCACCGACGGTCAGGACGAGGGCAGCCGCCTTAAGATTCAGGATGCGATCGAATCTGCGCAGAAGGCTGACGCGATCGTTTACGTCCTGCTCTGCGCCGACCGCGGCTTCTACGGAGGCTTTGGAATGGGCTACTCCGGCGAAGGCGAAATGCGCAAGCTCACCGAGCAAACCGGAGGCCGCGTCATCAACGTTGGCAACAAGTTCGACAAGCTTAGGGAAGCCTTCGACCAGATCGCGAATGAACTCCGCAGCCAGTACAACATCGGCTACACCCCGACGAACCCAAACCAGGACGGCACCTATCGCAAGATCGAGATCAAGAACAAGCAGAACTACAAGATCCAGGCCCGTGCCGGATATTACGCGATTCGCAAGAGCGAAGAAAACCAATGAGCAAATTGGTTCATTGGATCATTTTGCTCGTTTAATCAACAAAAGACAAAATGACGGTTTGATTCCAGTGCGGACATCCGTCCCAGGTCTTATTGATTAAATGTTTAAATGACTAAATAGTGAGATGGCGTTAAACTCCTGTCCTCAGGAGCCTGTGCCATGCCCAGCTTCTCCCGCCGTTCATTTCTCCAACTTTCTGCCGCCGCCTCCGTTGCCGGCGCCTTCCGTATCACCACGGAACCAATGCTCGCGGCCGCCGCGCGCCGGCGCCGTTCGGTTGCACCCGACGCCGTTATGATCGACTCCAACGAGAACCCGCTCGGCCCTTCGCAAGGCGCTCGCGACGCGATGGCCTCCATTCTTCCGCTAGGTGGACGTTACGGCGACAATCTCACCGACGATCTCGTGCAGACCTTCGCCAGTATAGAGGGCCTCAACCCGGATCACGTTCAGGCAACGGTCGGATCGACGCCTCCGCTGGCCCATAGTGTCTTTGCATTCACTTCACCGCAAAAAAGCTATGTCACAGCCGACCCCGGCTTCGAACTCGGCATGATGAGCGCGGAACACACCGCCGCACGCATCGTGAAAGTTCCTCTCACCAGCACGCATGCCCACGACATCAAATCCATGTTGACGGAGGCTCCGGACGCAGGTCTGTTCTACATCTGCAATCCGAACAATCCCACAGGCACAATGACACCGCGCGCTGATATCGATTACCTTGTCGCCAACAAGCCGAAAGACGCGATCGTCGTCGTCGACGAAGCCTACATCCACTTCACCGACGCCCCCAACTGCCTCGATCTGGTAAAAGCCGGCAAAGACGTCATCGTTCTGCGCACATTCTCGAAGGTTTACGGATTAGCAGGCATCCGTTGCGGACTCATAATCGCCCGTCCCGACCTGATCGAAAAGGTCGGCAATCGCGGCATGTTCAACTTTATGCCGGTAACGGCATTGGTGGCGGCGATTAACAGCCTGAAAGATCCCAACCTCGTAGCCGAGCGTCGCCGCATCAACGCAACCATCCGTCAGCAGACGTTCGATTGGCTCGGCCGAAACGGCTACTCCTACATCCCTTCCGAATCGAACTGCTTCATGGTCGATACGAAGCGCCCGGGCCAGCAACTGCGGGACGCGATGGCCAAAGACAACGTCTTCGTCGGACGCATCTGGCCTATTATGCCCACGTGGGTTCGCATCACCGTTGGAACGCAGCCAGAAATGGAGCGATTCCAAACGTCATTCGCCAGAGCCATGAAGGCTTAGGTATGGACCGTAAGTGTGGCGCGCGCGCCCCCGCGCGCGTCCGGCCATGCACCACGGTTCTAACCTGCGCGCCGAGTCATTCCACGAAGCCAAGACACCCCTCTAGTACAATCAACCCGTGAGCGACGCCGTCCGCATTGGCATTCTTGGCGACTTTAATGCCGATTTCCGCTCACACCACGCCACCAACGACGCTCTCGAGCACGCCGCCCGTAAGCTCAAGATCGAAGTCGAAAGCGAGTGGCTGCCAACTCCCTCACTCGTCAAACCGGAAGCAGAAAAAATGCTCGAGTCCTTCGACGGAATCTGGGCCTCGCCGGGCAGCCCTTACAAAAGTATTGAAGGCATGTTGAAGGGCATCGAGTTCGCCCGCCGCCGCGACTGGCCTTTCCTCGGCACCTGCGGCGGGTTTCAGTACGCCTTCATCGAATTCGCCCGCAACGTGCTCCATATCGCCGACGCCGACTCTGCCGAAAACAATTCCGGCTCGAAAAACATCATCATCTACCCGGTCGCCTGCGCCGTGCCCGATCGCAAGGGAAACGCCCCGAAACTTTCCGGCGCGGTCCCCGAGATTCGGCTCAGGCCCGGCTCCTACCTCCAGTCTTACTACGGCAAAGAGAAAGACACAGTAACGGAAGAATTCTTCTGCAACTTCGAGATCAATCCCGATTTCGAATGGACCACCATGGAAGCCGGATTTCCCGTGGTAGCCCGTGGCCCGCAGGGCGAAATCCGCGCCATCGAATCACCCACTCACCGGTTCTATCTCGCAACTCTCTTCCAGCCACAACTCTCTTCAACAGAAAAAAAGCCTCATCCGCTGGTTGTGGCCTTCGTCCAAGCCGCCGCCGACTGGGGCAAAAAGAAACTAGACGACAGCGTGTTGGAATAGTGTGGCGCGCGAGCCCCCGCGCGCGAAACTTCCCCCCCCAGACTAGATTCCTAACCCAAAAAACAGTCTGAACAATCGTGGAAGAGCGGCGCTTTCAGCGCCGCGTCAGATACGGAATAGAACAAGGGCTTTGGCCCCGGTAATCGCATTTCTCGGCCGTTACCAAAGTCCACTCACCCCACACATTACCGTCCACCAACCAACCGTATCTACAACCGGGCAACCCACGCCACTAGACTGCTTTCCACGGTCGCCCTCCCCCAAGTGCGGCCGCAGGAGCCGCGTTCGTCTATGCACGTTCAGCCTATGCAGCTGGTTGACTCGCTCCGCATCCCGTTCTCGACTCTCATGAGCTACATCCCGGTCATTGCGACGATCGTGACCACGTTCTTCAGCGTAATCCTTGCCCGCGCCACGCTGCGCTACGTCGAGGCGACCGATCGCCACCTGGAACTCGCGCGCGAGGAGTTCGAGCGCGAATGGAATCCCGACCTCCACATCAAGATGGAGCGAATCTCCGACACCGAAGCCCGTCTCATCGTCACCAATCTGGCAAAAACATCGGTGCTGCTCCAGCTTCTTCAGCTGCGCAAGCTCACGCACGCGACTCCCTTCGAGCGCTGCCGCCTCAATGATCCGCTCGTCGGAGGCATGACCTGGACTCAGGAAATGGGCAAACGCCTGATCGGCTGCACGGGATACGAATTCGAAGGCCCGATCGCCGCCGCCATGACCTTCTACGCCGCCGGTCGCATGTATCGCACCGACTGGTTCCGCTCACAGATCGTCGTCCGCGAAGGCCGCATCGTCTCACTGGAACCAAGCAACATGCCGACGCGCCGCGTCCGCCAGATCGAGCGTAAAGGCCAACAGGAACGCCGCAGAGAATTCGTACAGGACGTGGCAGCAGGCGCGGTCCCAGAGCCCGAGGGCTCGAAGCCGGACGATAAAGCACTCGCCGCAAACGCCTAGCCGCGAAGCGGCGCAAGAATGCAGCCCACGGCGCAAGCCGTGGGCGTTATTTTCAGATCGGGAGCAAGCCCCGAAGGGGCGTAAGACAACACTCCCAACCTTGTTCCGGAATCCGTACCCAATCAATTTTTCCTTCTACTCGACCCAAACTGTGCTAACACTTCCATAGCGCCGTTCCACGAACCCCCGGCTGTGGATCACTCCGCGTTTGATCTCCGTTGAGGTGTCGCTATGTCGTCTTCCTTGTTCCGCTTCACCCTCGCCCTCGCTGTCACTTTCAACGCCATCCTCGCCCACTCCCAGGATTTTAAAAAGCAAATCATCTACCAGATCGTCACCGACCGCTTCTTCGACGGCAGCACCACCAACGACAATCCCAGCCAAAGCTCCGGCCTCTACGACTCTACGCATACCAACTGGCAAGCCTACTGGGGAGGCGATCTCGCCGGCATCCAGCAGAAGATGTCGTATCTCAAAAGCATGGGCGTCACCGCCATCTGGATTTCTCCCACCGTCGACAACGAAAACCTGAATCTCGCCACCGGTTCCCCGATCTCCGCGCCCTATCACGGATACGACGCCCGCGACTTCATGAAAGTCGAAGAGCACTTCGGAGACTCCACCAACTCCTGGTCCGCATTCGACAGCCTCGTCAGCGCCGCTCACACCAACGGCATCAAGGTCATCGTCGACTGGGCCAACAATCATTCGAACTACAGCGGCGGCGGGGAACTCGGTGCCCTCTACAACAACGGAACCTTCATGGCCTCCGACACCAACGACCCCAACGGATACTTCCACCACAATCCCGGCATCGGCGATTACAACGACCGCTATCAACTCCAGTACTACACGCTACTGAGTCTTGAAGATCTCAATCAGGAAAACTCCACGATCGATTCATATCTGAAAACCGCGGTGCACCAGTTTCAGTCGCACGGAGCCGACGGATTCCGTCTCGATGCAATCAAGCACGTCACCTGGGGATGGGAATACTCCTTCGCCAACTCCGTCTTCAATCAGGCGCCAAGTTTTCTATTCGGAGAGTGGTACAACAATAATCCCGGCGACACCATGTACCACGATGCCTACAAGTTTGCCAACAAAACCGGCATCAACGAACTCGACTTCGGCATCAATCAAGGCGTCCGCGACGTCTTCGGCAGCAACAACAACTTCTCCGAACTCGACGGAAACATCTCCGCCGAAGATTCCAACTTCACATGGAGCAACGATCTCGTCACCTTCTTCGACAGCCACGACGAATCGCGCCTGCTGACCATCAATAACAACAACAATCGCCTGCACGAAGCGATGGCTTTCCTGCTCACGTCGCGCGGCATTCCCGTCATTCTCTATGGCGACGAGCAGTATCTCCACAACGACACCAACGGTGGCGGCGATCCCTACTGCCGTGTTTGGATGAGTTCTTTCAGCACGACGACCACCGCCTACAAGCTGATCAACAAACTTGCCGGACTTCGCCAGAGCACCAACGACGCGCTCGCGTACGGCACGTTCCGCCAGCGCTGGATCAACAACGACGTCTATATCTACGAGCGGCAGTTCTTCAACGACGTGGTCCTAGTCGCGATCAACAAGAACGACACGACGAGTTATCCGATCTCAGGTCTGCTCACGTCACTGCCAGCCGGAACCTATTCGGACTATCTCGGCGCCCTCCTCGGCGGATCAAGCCTCACCGTCACTGCCGGTAGCGGAGGCAACAATCCCGCCGGCAATTTCACCCTGCCCGCGCACACCGTCGCAGTCTGGCAATCCACAGGCACACCCAGCACACCCGAAGTCGGATCGATCGGTCCAACCCTAGGCCAACCGGGAATGAAGGTGACAATTGCCGGCAAAGGATTCGGCACTGCGACAGGGCACGTAATGTTCGGCACAAGCTCTGCCACGATCCAGTCATGGACGGATTCTTCAGTCACATTCACAGTCCCGAGTGTGACGAACGGGGTCTATCAGGTGCAATTGAAGAACAGCGCAGGCACACTGGCGAACACAATTCAGTTCACGGCTCTAACGGCACAACTGATCCCGGTCACGTTCACCGTGAACAACGCCACGCCAACGAATCCCGGCGACTACATTTTCCTGACAGGCAGCACAGTTGAACTCGGCAATTGGGGAACAACTTTCGACACAGCAATCGGCCCCATGCTCGATCCCAACTATCCGAACTGGTTCCTGAACACGTCGATGCCGGCCGGCACTCAGATCCAATTCAAATTCATCAAAATCGCCTCCGACGGCACCGTTACATGGGAAAACGGCTCAAACCATCTGTACACAGTCCCCACAAGCGGCACAGGATTCGTAACCGTAAACTGGCAGAACTAGAGCAGCCTTGGAAATAGGCCTTGGGTGCGCCTCTTCAACGCTGTCATCCGGAGCGGAGTTAGGATCGTTCCGAAAAAAACGACCCTGCGAAGTCGAGGGACCCCGTGCCCACCGGCATGACCACCGGCCCGAAAAGAAGTTTTCTGCAAACGAATTCCGACACTACCGTGCGAGAGCGGCCCTTTCATGGCCACGTTACGAATCAAAAAACAAAAGATCCATCTCCACTCTGCCGAGGGCCGTTGCCGGAGGGCAAAGCCCGCAGGCAACTTCATCACCACACCGGACGCGCACCGGTCAGCTGTTCAAGTACAATTCGACGCTGCACCCAGCGAGGAGCTTCCATGACGAAATTGTTGTTGTTACTGACTTGTCTGATTTCACCCGTTATCGCCCAGACCATTCCAGAGGGAGTCGGACAGGGCTACGATGGCGAGTTCAAGCATGTAACCAGTCAACTGCTGGCCTTGGCGGAAGCCACACCCGCGGACAAGTTCGCGTGGCGGCCAACGTCCGGTGTGCGCTCTACGAGTGAGGTGTACATGCACATCGCCATCGCCAATTTTTATTTTCTAAGCGTTGTCGGAAAGCAGACAATGCCATCTGAGATCAAGACGGGATT
>Ga0335079_10001776_pt1 | contig 24672 bp, 19 predicted proteins | sample Lox_Sample_33_FD_206719 | JGI IMG/M metagenome (GOLD analysis project Ga0335079, IMG submission 206719) | Soil microbial communities from Loxahatchee National Wildlife Refuge, Florida, United States - Lox_Sample_3.3 | ecosystem: Environmental > Terrestrial > Soil > Wetlands | place: USA...
AGTCGTAGAACGCCGTCAACCCGGTGGAGATGCCGCTGAACGCGGCGGCGGTACTGGCGTACGGAGCTGTCAACGCCCGGACGGCCTGGCGCTTGATGAAGGGGATGGTGGAGTCGATGCGACCGGTGCTGATCGCGAGGTTCACCGACGTGAGCGGCGGGTTGTAGATGTGCGTCGGCCGATTGTGACAGTCGATGCAGTCCATGGTTCGCGGACGTGACGCGGCGAGCTGGGCCTGCGTGAGCGGGCTGACGGTGGACTGGTACACGGTCGCGTTCCCGCGGGCGTCGGTCACGCGCACCCACGGGATGTCCTGACGCTGGCTGTCGGTGGCGACGTACTCGATCCGGTTTGCGATGTTCATGTGCCAGTGGATGCCGCCGGCCGGACCGAAGGCGGGGTCGCCGCCGCCGATGTAGAGCAGCAAACGGATCGTCCACGGCGAGTTGGTCTCGTCGGGGAGGTAATGCGGGATCACCCGCTCGGCCGCACCGTAGAACTTGCGCGGCCAGTGGCACTGCTCGCACGTCTCCTGGGCCGGCCGCAGGTTCTTGATCGGCGCCGGAATCGGGCGGGGATACTTGTCGACGATCGTGGCGTACACCTGATAGGCGCCGGACAGCTTGGACTTCACGAACCAGCCCGCGCCGGGGCCGATGTGGCATTGGACGCAGGCGACGCGGGCGTGCGGCGACTCCTGGTAGGCGGTGTACTCGGGCCGCATGATGGTGTGGCAGGTCGTGCCGCAGAACGCCACCGATTCGGTGAACTGGTAGGTCCGGTAGCTCCCCAGCGCGGTGAGGATCAGGAACAGGAACGTCGCCACGCTGACGGCGATGAATGCGCGTCGCTGGCGTGGCACGTTGAGATCCAGCCGGGGGTAGCGGGGGAGCTCGCCCGGGCGCATCCGGCGGCGCCGCCGGCGCTCCCCGAGGGCGCCCGCGGCGATCAGGAGCAGTCCCGCGACGAGGAAGGCCGGAGCGACGAGATAGGTCAGGATCCCCATATAGGGGTTCTTGAAGCTGCCGAAGTAGTCGATTGCGATCAGGCATACGGCGGCGAAGAAGCTCGAGGCCGCCAGGATGATGCCGGCGGTGCTCAGCCAGTTGCGGAGGAGGGATGGTAGCGGCGGTGGTGACGTGGGTTCGCGGTTGTCGGTCATCGTTCCCTGCTCCGCGAATGCGGCGGCAGTGACGCTCTCACGTCACGGATGGCCCATGTCTACGACGCGGCCTGACGACAGTCTGGGCCCAGTCCGGTCGCAACCGCAAGTCCCGGACGACCTCCCGACGTTTCTCCCGCGACCCGTCAGCCGCTCGTGCGCATCGCGGCGAGCAGCGTCACGTCGTCGTGGGGTTCGGCCTGCCCCGTGAACGCGACAAGGGCTTCCAGGACTCCGCGGACGAGATGGGAGGCGGTCGTGTTGTTCGCCCGAAGGGCGTCCCGCAGACGCTCGGCGCCGAAGGCCTCGCCGCCCGGGCCCCGCGCCTCCACCAGCCCGTCGGTGAACGCGAAGAGGCTGTGGCCTCGCTCGAGCTTGGCCTGGCTCGCCTTGAACTCGACCTCCGGCAGGAGCCCCAAGGCGGGGCCCGTGGGCCTGAGCTCCCGGATGGTGCCGTCCGGCGCGATGACGAGGGCCGGCTCGTGGCCGGCGTTGACGTAGTCGAGCTGCCCGTCCCGGGGATCGAGCGCCCCCAGGAAGACCGTGGCGAACATGTTGGTGCGCCCGTGCAGACGCGCGATGTAGTCGTTGGTGAAGCCCGCGACCCGGACCAGCAGGTCGGCCGCCGAGGCGGACTCCAGCGCCTGCCGGACCAGGGTGCGACGTCCGCCGATCATCTGGATGGCGCCGCCGCCAATCGGGTCGGCGGAGGCGCGGATGAGGCTGCGGAACAGGGCCATGAACAGCGCCGCGCCGACACCCTTGTCGCACACGTCGCCGACGACGGTGACGATCGTGCCCGCCGGCGGCAGCACGAACGCGTCGTAGAAGTCGCCGGAAACCTCGCGGGCGGGCTGCAGCGCGGCCTCCAGCTGCACCCCCATCGCGACCGGAAGCGCTTCGGGCAGGAAGTCGCGCTGAATGTTGCGCGCGACTTCCATCTCGCGCGCGAGTCTCTCGGCGTCGGGCACGCTGCGTGGGGTGGTCATCCGTCGATCACCGACAGCTGCCAGAGGTCCCGGGTGCTGGTGTGCAGGAACGGATGCAGGGCGCGCAGCCCCGTTCTCCCGATGTTCGTCTCCAGGTATCGCAGCTCCTCGAGCTTGTTCTTCACCGTGGGATCCGGCGCGGCCTCGAACCCGGCCTCACGCATCATCAGCACACCCTTGGCGCGGATGGCGAGCTCGGCGCGCAGGCGCAGGAGGCACATCATGTCCACGATCACCTCCGCGGAGAAGGTGTTGCGCAGGGTCTTCAGGTACGTCCCGACCGGTGTGAGAGAAACCTGCCCCGAACGAATGACCCGCAGCAGCTCCTGGTCCGTGTCGAACCCCGCTCCCACCCAGGCCTGCGTCTGACGCTCGCTCTGCTGGAACACCGCGACGCAGAGCGCGGGGAAGACCAGCACGATCAACGCCGTGGCCAGGATCGGCTGCAGCAGGAAGTGGTTGTACAGCGAATGCAGGACCACCGCCACGGCGAGTCCGGGCAGCAGGAGGTGGAGCCGGAAGGCGTCGGGGCGGTTATGGAGCGTCTTGGAGACCATCGCCACGATGGACGTGGCGCCGCCGTGCATGATCGCGGTCCCGAACCCCCGCACGACCCAGGTCCAGAGCGTCGCGTCGGGGTGCACCTGCAGGTAGTAGAGGTTCTCGAGGAACGCGAAACCGGTGCCGATGCCGAATCCGTGGATGGCGGCGTCCACGACGAAACCCACCTTGCTCATCCGCAGCAGGTAGACGACGAAACCGGCCTTGAGCGACTCCTCGACGACCGGTGCGACGTACCTGGAGTACTGGTCCCAGTCCAGCTCGAGGGCGGGCCGCAGCCAGACGTTCACCCCGTAGCTGGCGAGGCCGGCGACCATGCCGGCGGCGACCGACAGCAGGACGGCCCGCAGCGCGACGAGCTTGTAGCTGTCGATCAGGACCAGGGCTCCCAGGAACAGAAAGACCGGGAGGATGCTGACGGCAACCGCGAGGACGGTCGTCACATGATCTTGAACGAGAACATCCAGGCGGAGCGGCGCGGGCCGCCCTGCTGCTGGGCCACGGCGAACCCGGTCGAGAACGTGGACTCGAGATGGGAGAGGGTGTTCAGCCGGACGTCGAGCTGCGCGCCGACGCTCGCCAGCGTGCTTCGGGCCGCCGCGTCGTCCACGTTGACCGAGAGCCCCGTCGCGAACAGCGACAGGTCGGCCCATTGCAGGTAGAAGCTCGGGATCCCGATGCGGCGGAACCGGAGGGGCGGCGTCACCCATTGCACCTGGGCCCGGCCGTAGTTGGCGCCGCCGATGCTGTTGATGTCCGTGCCCGGGAAGCTCTCGACGTTCCGGAACTGCTGGATGTCGCGGTAGTCCACCCAGTTGTTGCCGAACCCGCCGAAGAAGAAGTCGGCGAACGGATCGGTCCGGGCCCCGGCCAGCGCCGTTCCCGCCGAGGCCCGGAACCACAGCGACGAGTGGTCCAGCGGCAGCAGAAACCCCCTGGACGCATCCAGGCTCACGCGGGGATACAGCCTCCCGTTCACCTCGTTGCCGCTGACGCTCGCTCCCCAGGTCGTCCCCAGCTCGTCCTGGACGGCCCCGAGGGAGCGCCGCAGGGAGGTGTACGCGAGGTCGCCGGAGAACGACAGGAGCGTCTTGAACGGCGCCGCGATGCCCTGGTACTCCGGCAAGGTCGCCAGGTCGCCGTAGCCCGCCGCCGCCAGCGTGTAGGACAGTCTCCTCGGTTCGTCGTAGAGGAGGTTGCCCTGGTACTGCACCCCCAGGGAGTAGCCCTTGCGGCTCACCCTGGTGGGCCCGAAGAGGTCGTAGAAGTCGGCCGGATTGAGGGCGGCGGAGACCTGCCAGTTCCAGTAGTGGAAGTTCGCGCGCACGTGCAGGCGCTCGTCGGACGACAGGCGACGGTCCGGCGAGTATGTCGCGGTGATGTCGGCCGCCGTCGTGCCGATCCGGTCGGACACGTTCATGCGCATGCCGCCCGCCACGGCGTTGGTGCCGGCCGCGTCCTGATACGCCTCCACGACCGGATACGCGCTGTCCAGCTTGAGGTTGCGCAGCGACCGGTAGGGTCCCTGCGAGATCGTGACCGAGTCGAGGTTCACCCGCGACGCGGGCGGCACCATCCACGACTGCACGTCGGGACGCGTGTCGGCGATCTCCTTCCCGAGGAAGCGAATCGCGCTCACGCTGTCCACGGCGCGGTTCGCGATCAGCGAGGGCACGAATCCCCAGCGTGTGTACTCGAAGACGAGGATGGAATCCCGGGAGACGGGGACCGGCCTGAAGAAGCCCGTCTCCGCGTTGCTCAGAGCGTCGATGTCCTGCCTGGCGAGGTCATAGCGATAGACGTTGGCGACTCCGGAGTAGTACGAAGAGCCGTAGAGGTACCTGCCATCCGGCGAGAACACGAAGTTCAACGGCGCCGCGTCGCCGAAGTCGTACAGGGTCTGGAATGTCGTGTCCCCGGCCACGAGGGCCGGGATGTCCGTCTTCACCAGCCGCTGGCTGCCGCTGATCTCCGACATCGAGCCGACGAGGGTCGATCCGTCCGGCGAAACGTCCAGGTCGAACAGGTCCCGCCCGTACGGCAGGGTGCGGACCTGATGCCACTCGTGATACGGCGGCGGAATGCGGACCAGGGTCGAGAACCCGTTGTCGTGCCGGACGCCCCACAGCGAGCTGTCCGCCGGGTCGAAGGCGAGATCCCCGACCCGCGCGTCCTTCATCAGGACCTCGTACCGGCCGGACGCCAGATTCACCGAGACGAGGTTCCGCCAGTTGGCGTTGTTGGTCGTGTAGAAGAGGGTGCGTGACGCCGGATCGTACGCCAGCGAGGTGACGTAGAGTCCCGCGGCCCCCATCACCTCCCGGAGGTTGGTGAGCTTGCCGGTCTCGAGGTTGATGGCGGCGATGTGGCCGACCTGGCCCGGATAGCGAAGGGCCAGGTAGAGGTTCCGGCTCGCCGAGTCGTAGTACGCCCGGGAGACGGCGCCCAGCGCCCGGTTCGAGACCGGGCGGGCCGTGGTGACCGGGTGCCGCCGGATCGCCGCGAGGTTGGCGCGCTGCCAGTCGCGCTCCCAGGCGATCCATCGCGACCACTCGTCCTCGAGCGACCGTCCGTACACCTGCCGGAACTGCGACGAGAAGTAGCGCCGGCTGCCCTCGCTGCGGTTGAACCACGCCAGCAGGCTGTCGTCGCCGTAGCGCAGCGCCAGATAGCTGACGAAGCGCGTGCCGTAGAGATAGGAGTTGGCCCCGACCAGGAAGTCGATCGTCGTCCCTTCCGATTCCAGCCCGACGACGTCGTAGATCCGGCCGCTGTCGCGGACGAGGGTGCGGAACACCATCTCGTCGTAGGGGCCGTTCACGCGTCCCACGCCCCCGTTCATCCACGTCTCGAGATAGACGGCGATCCCTTCCAGATACCACCGCGGCGAATACCACCGCGGCACGGTCAGGTAGCCGTAGAGCATGGACGGCGGTGCTGCCGGGTTGGGCGTGACCTTGCCGAAGAAAATGGATCGGAACAACCGGTCCGACGCGGTGGCCTTGTCGGTGGTCACGAGGTGGGTCATCTCGTGGTTGAGCGAGGAGATGATCCGCTCCTGCGCCGGCGCCGACTCGTAATCCGTCTCGTACGGTGCGAGCCCGACGGTGATGTGGTTCTCCGGCAGTGGACTCGCTCCCGCATTGCCATAGTGCCACAGATCGTGCATCAGCACGTCGATCCTGCCCCGAGGCGACCAGTCCCAGAGGCGGGAGTGGAACTCAAGGGAGTTCTCGAAGGCTCCGACCACCTGGGGCACCAGGTAGGACTGGAGCGGCGAGGTCCACACCAGCCGCAGGTCGCGGGTCTCGAGCGTCTGGAACTGCGCGGCGAGATCGGAGGGCGCGCATAGCCGCACGCAGGCCAGGAGGGCCAGGACGAATCGGAGTCTGTGCATTGTCAGAGGGGGAAAGAAACTACTCGGAGATCCCGGCTCCCGTTAGAGCGAGCCGGGATCCCCGTGGGTCAGCTCAGTTCTGGCTGCGGTTCGCCTCGCGCATGAACGCCTGGGACATCGCCTGGCTCTGCGCCAGAGTGCGGAACGCTTCGCTCGCCTGCAGCGTCCGGAACGCCTGGCTGGCCACGATGTCGCGGAAGGCCTGGCTGGCCATCATGTCACGGTAGGCCGAGTTGTTCTGCAGATTCCGGAACGCCTGGCTGGCCATCAGCTGCTGGTATGCCTGGCTCGCCATCACCTGCTGGTAGGCCTGGCTGGCCATCAGCTGCTGGTAGGCCTGGCTGGCCAGGACGTCGCGGAAGGCCTGGCTGGCCATCATGTCACGGTAGGCCGAGTTGTTCTGCAGATTCCGGAACGCCTGACTGGCCATCAGCTGCTGATAGGCCTGGCTGGCGATCGCGTGCTGATAGGCCTGGCTGGCCATCACCTGCTGGTACGCCGAGTTGGCCTGCAGGTCCCGGAACGCCTGGCTGGCGATCAGCTGCTGGTACGCCTGGCTGGCCATGAGCTGCTGGTAGGCCTGGCTGGCCATCACCTGCTGGTAGGCCTGGCTGGCCATCGCCTGTTGATAGGCCTGGCCGGCGACGATCTGCCGGTAGGCGTCGCTGGCCAGGAGCACCCGGTACGCCTGGTTCTGCATGGCCTGCCGGAACGCGTCGCTCCGCACCAGCTGCAGAACCTGGTCGTTCTGGAACAGTGCCTGGATCTCGGGGTTCTTGAGCGTCACGTCGGCCTCGGTCATGTTCCGGCCATGATACCGCGCCGCCGGCTCGACCCCGCCGATCGTACCGGCTTCGTGGCTGCCGGGGGGGAAGCCGGTCACGATCCCGGCGATGACGACCACGATCGCCACCGCGGCGCCACCGATGAGCATCGCCTTCTTGGTCATGATCGCCTCCTCCATGCGTTCAGTTCCGAGTCTCAGGCCCCCAACGGCCCTTCCCATGATCGTGCGCAGGGTCATCCACGCTGTCGCGGTCCCTGGTGACGCTCGAGCCGGCTGTGGCAGCGCATCGAGGATCGCCCGCTTGAGCTGCGGCGGCGGCTCGCGCGCCCCCACTTCGTCGAACAGCCCGGCGACCTGGCGCAGCTCGGCCGCCAGCGCCCTGGCTTCCGGATCCTTCTCCACCAACGACCGGAAGGCGGCACTCCCTTCCGCAGTGTTGGCACCATCCATCTCCTGATGAATCAACTCGATCTGGTCGCGGTTCAACATGGCTACCGTACCCGTTCGCGAAGCGTAAGCCGCAGCCGTTCCCGCGCGGTGAAGAGGCGCGACTTGACGGTGCGGACCGGAATCTCCAGCACGTCGGCGATCTCCTGGTAGGAGAAGGACACGAAGTGGCTGAGCACGACCACCGCCCGATCGTCAGGCTTCAGACCCATCAACGCCCTCCCGACGCGGTCCTCCACCTCTGCCGCACCATCGGCCGCGGCTCCCGGCGCCCGGATGTCCAGCTCGTCGTCCAGCGTTACCGTCGGCTTCCGGCGCTTGAGCGCGTTCAACGACTCGTTCACGGTCATGCGATAGATCCAACTGAAGAACTTGTACCTCGGGTCGTAGGTCCGGAGGTTCACGAACGCGTTGAGAAACACCGTCTGCGTGACGTCCTCGGCGTCCTGCACGTTGCCCAGCATCCGAAGCGCGACGTTGAACAGGCGCATCTGGTAGCGGTCGACGAGACCGCTCGCCGCGTCTCCGTGACCCTCCAGGTACCGCGCGACCAGGGCGCGGTCCTCTTCGTCCGCCGCAGCAGGTGTCACTCTCAATTACAACTCAGACCGCCAAAGGTTGGAGGGGTGCCTGCGATCGGCGGCGCCCTCGGCGGGCCAGCCGAATTGCCGTGGGAACGTGCACCGGGAGACGCCCCTCTGCAATGCCGGGTTCGCGGCGGCGGCGACCTCCCACCGCCCCGCGAGGGCCCCCCGCGCCGAAGGGGAGCGGGGTGACCATATTACGGCGCCGGCGGGGTCGGCCCGCGGCACGCCGGAGGACGAGAATGCGGCCAAGCCTCCGAATGACGATTGGCGCCGATCCCGGTGAGGTCGCCAGGGTCAAGACGGCGCTCGCCGAGTTCGCGGACGCGCACGCGGTGCCGGCCGGGATCCGGCGCAGCATGAGCGTCGTCCTCGACGAGCTCCTGAACAACACCATCTCGTACGGATTCGCCGGGCGGGAGGGCGGCGAGATGACCATCGCCGTAGAGCTGCGCACGGACCGGTTGTCGGTCACGCTCACCGACGACGGCGCGCCCTTCAACCCGTTGGACGTGGCTGCCCCTGACACCGCACTTTCCGTGGAGGAGCGGCAGGTCGGCGGGCTCGGCATTCACCTGGCCCGGCGGCTGATGGACGAGGTCAGCTATCAGCGGCGTGCCGGTCGGAACGTCGTCGTGCTGGCGAAGCTCCTGGCAGGTGGGCGAACGGCGGCTGACGCGGAGGACGGTCCATGAACATCACCACGCGCATCGAGCACGGCGTCACTGTCGTCGGCATCGCGGGGAATCTCGACAGCAACACCTCGCCGCAGGCACAGCAGGCGCTCGACGGGATGCTCGCGAGTGGCGGGCGGAAAATGGTCGTCGACTTCACGGCGCTCGACTACATCAGCAGCGCCGGACTTCGCGTCCTGCTCGGCACGGCCAAGCGCCTGAACGGGGCGGGGGGCGCGCTGCGCCTGTTCGGCCTGAACCAGACGGTCCAGGAGGTGTTCGACATCTCCGGGTTCTCGACGATTCTCGCCGTGTTCGCCACGGAGGCCGACGCGCTCAAGGGGTTCTAGCGCTCACGGTCCACGCGCCTCCTCGCTCGCGGCACGCCACGCGATCGCCTGCAGCGCGGCGGCCACCGGGGGTTCGAGTCCCGCCGTGTAGCCGGAGCCGACGGGAGACCGCGTCAGGAGCACGGCGTGGAAGACGCACGCGATGAGGTAGGCGCCGTCGCGACCGGGGTGCACGGGGTCGGCGTACAGGTTGATCTCGGGGTGCTCGCGCCGCGCCACGCGCCAGGCCGCGCCGGCCGGCACCACCGCAGCCCGCAGCAGCGTCGCCAGGCGCTCGTAGGTCCGGTTGATCCGACGCTGCATCCCCTCGTACGTGGCCATCTCGGGCGATACCGCGACGTTGGCCGAGTCGCCGTCCCTCCGCGCCGGCGTTTCGTATAGCAGGAGCCGGACCGACGGGCCGGCGGCGCGCGCTTCGGCGGCGAGCGTGTCGGCGTACGGCTCGATCCCGCTGCGTACCTGTTCGTCGGAGAACGCGGGCCACTCCGACTGTTCCTGCAGCACGACCGCGTCCCATCCCCCGCGGGCGAGGAGCGCGCGGACCTCAGGGTCGGCGGCGTGGTTCATGAGCCGCGCTCCTCCGGGCGCGTGCTGCTCGTAGACCAGGTTGACGCCCGCCGTGCGCGCCAGCCCCTGGATCATTGCGGGGAGATTCTGAGCGTAAGTCAGGCTGTTGCCGATGAACAGGACGCGGAGTGTGGGTGCGTTCGGGTCGGAAGGGGTCGGGGCATCGCGCCCGGCCCGCGCCGCCGGCGCGGCCGGCGGCCCTGGCGCGAACACGCCGGCCCGCAGCGCCGCAAAGCCGACGACGGCGAGGGCGAGGGTCCAGAAGAGAGCCCGGCGACGCGACACGCGAGACGCTCCCGCGCGGCATCCGAAGCCGCGCACCACCGGAGTCTAGCCGCCTGGTCCCGCCTGTCCACCGGCAACGCCCCGGAGGCGGCCGACGCCGCCCCCGGCCACGCTACGGACCGGTGCCTATGCGCCGCCTCCCGGCTGGCTCCCCTGGCTCATCGCGCGGCCGGACGCGAGCGCGTTCTCGACCAGCATCAGCCCCGACTCGCCGGTGCGGCGCACCATCTTGAGCAGGGTGTCCATGCTGCTGCACTCCTCCAGCTGCTCGCGCGCGAACCACTCCAGGAAGTCGTGCGCCACGTAGTCGCGCTCGCTCGACGCGAGATCCAGCAGCCCGTTGATCTGCTTCGTCACGGTGTACTCCCACTCCAGCGCCAGGGCCACTGCCTCTTCGGCCGACGCGAACTGGGCGCGCGGCGCCGGAACCGCCGGAATCGCCACGCGGCCGTCCGCGTCGAGGATGTAGCGCACGAACTTCAGCGCATGACCGCGCTCCTCCTCCGCCTGCTTGAAGAAGTGCTGCGTGAGGACCGGGAGACCCGCGCCGTCGAAGTGGGCCGCGATGTTCACGTATTGGAGCGACGCGCCGAACTCGTGCCCGATCTGGGTGTTCATCAGCGCGTTCATCGGCTTGGAGATGAGCATCGGCTTCTCCTCGGGATCACTGCGCCTGGACGCGCGCGCCGGGCGCGTCGCTGAACGAGTGCAACTCCTCGGCACCAGCGTGGCGACGCGCTGTCCCAGCACGGGGCTTCCGAGGGCTGCGCCATCAGGAACGCGGTCACGACGGGACCGTGGGGCCAGCGCACCTGCGCCACCGTCTCGCGAACCAGCGCGTCCCAGCCCGAGTCGGCCCCGTGCGCCACGACCAGCAACCCCGTTTGCGCTGTCGCCGGCGCGCCCCCGATGATCATGGCGGTCCCGACCGCGAGCCCGCTGCGCACGAGGAGCTTGCGGATGTGGACCGCCAGGGGCGGCGTGGACCACTCGGTTGCGCGCGGCTGGTGGGTGTGCCAATGGCGAGAATGACACTCGGGATTCATGGGCCCACGTTATCGTTGGTGCCGCGCGTCGTCAACCTCGACCGCCGGGCGCCGCGTGAGCGGCGGCGCCAGGAGCGCCGGGAAGGGTGGTGGCGGTCGCGCCAGGGCGAGCCTGCCCCACGACCCGGGAGACCCTGTCGGTTGACACAAAACATCGAATGGTATTGGTTACCAACGATGCTTCTGGACCGAGCCCCCCGGCGCAGCAGGCGCATCCGAGGAGAGCCATGGCCCCGCCCGCTCGCACGCTGCAGTTTGAAGCCGCCTGCCGCGCTCACGGCCTTCCGGTCACGGTCCAGCGTCGCCGCATCTTCGAGGTCCTCGCCGGCCGCACCGACCACCCGACGTCCGATCAGGTGTACGCGGCGGTGAAGGACACGCTGCCCGGCGTCTCCCGCACCACGGTGTACCGGGTGCTCGAGACCCTGGTGCGGGTGGGCGTGCTGGCCAAGGCGTGCAGCCCGAGCGCCGCGAGCCGGGTGGACCCGCGGACGTCCCGGCATCACCACCTCGTGTGTCAGCGCTGCGACCGCCTCATCGATGTGGACGATGAGGCCGTCGAGCACCGGATCCGGCCGCCGGACGTGCGCCGACGGGGGTTCGCCATCCGGGGGTACTCGATCTATTTCTCCGGCCTGTGTGCCGCGTGCCAGAGGAAGGCGACGGCTGCCCGGATCTCACGGCGCTCGGCGGCGCCACAAGCGCGGACCGGCCCCCGCCCGAGACGCAGAGCCAAGCGAACCGAGTAATTGAGCGCCAACGACGAAACGAGAGAGCCCATGTCAAACGAAGCCAAGTGCCCGATCGATCACGCCGCCGCCGGCGGCACGACGAACCGAGACTGGTGGCCGCATCAGCTGAACCTGAGAATCCTGCACCAGCACTCGTCCAGGTCCAATCCGCTGGGGAGCGACTTCAACTACCGCAAGGAGTTCAAGAAGCTCGACTTCGCGGCGCTGAAGAAGGACCTCCGCGCGGCGATGACCGACTCGCAGGACTGGTGGCCGGCCGACTTCGGTCACTACGGGCCGTTGTTCATCCGGATGGCGTGGCACAGCGCCGGCACGTACCGCGTCGGCGACGGCCGCGGCGGCGCCGGCAGGGGTCAGCAGCGCTTCGCGCCGCTCAACAGCTGGCCGGACAACGTCAGCCTCGACAAGGCGCGCCGGCTGCTCTGGCCGATCAAGCAGAGGTACGGCGAGAGGATCTCCTGGGCCGACCTGATGATCCTGGCGGGCAACGTCGCCCTGGAATCCATGGGCTTCAAGACGTTCGGCTTCGGCGGCGGGCGCGAGGACGTCTGGGAGCCGGACGAGGACGTCTACTGGGGTGCCGAGGAGAAGTGGCTGGCCGACCAGCGCTACTCCGGCGACCGCGACCTCGAGAATCCTCTCGCCGCGGTGCAGATGGGCCTGATCTACGTCAACCCGGAGGGCCCGAACGGCAAGCCGGATCCGATCGCCGCGGCCAGGGACATCCGCGAGACCTTCGCCCGCATGGCGATGAACGACGAGGAGACGGTGGCGCTCATCGCGGGCGGCCACACCTTCGGCAAGACGCACGGCGCCGCCCCTGCGACCAACGTGGGGCCCGAGCCGGAAGCGGCCCCGCTCGAGGAGCAGGGCCTGGGCTGGAAGAGCAGGTTCGGCACGGGCAAGGGCGGGGATGCGATCACCAGCGGCCTGGAAGTCACCTGGACCACCACGCCGACGAAGTGGAGCAACAACTTCCTCTGGAACCTGTTCAGCTTCGAATGGGAGCTGACGAAGAGCCCGGCCGGCGCCCAGCAGTGGACGCCGAAGGGTGGCGCGGGTGCCGGCACGGTTCCACATGCCCACGACGCGTCGAGGCGTATCGCGCCGTCCATGCTGACCACGGACCTGTCGCTGCGGTTCGACCCCGCCTACGAGAAGATCGCGCGGCGGTTCATGGAGCACCCGGATCAGTTCGCGGACGCGTTCGCCCGGGCCTGGTTCAAGCTGACGCACCGCGACATGGGCCCGCGCGCGCGCTATCTCGGCCCGGAGGTTCCGGTCGAACCGCTCATCTGGCAGGACCCCATTCCCGCGGTGAATCACCCGCTGATCAATGCGCGGGACGTCGCCGCGCTGAAGGGTAGGATCCTGGCGTCCGGCCTGTCGGTCTCGGAGCTGGTGTCGACCGCGTGGGCGTCGGCGTCCACGTTCCGTGGCTCCGACAAGCGCGGCGGCGCCAACGGCGCCCGCATTCGCCTGGCGCCGCAGAAGGACTGGGAAGTCAACCAGCCGGCCCAGCTCGCCAAGGTGCTCAAGAAGCTGGAAGGCATCCAGAAGGCGTTCAACGGCGCGCAGAAGGGCAAGAAGAGGGTCTCGTTGGCCGACCTGATCGTGCTGGGCGGGTGCGCCGGCGTCGAGCAAGCGGCGAAGAAGGGGGGGCACCGCGTGACGGTTCCCTTCACGCCGGGACGGATGGACGCCTCGCCCGAGCAGACCGACGCGGCGTCCTTCGCCGTGCTCGAGCCCAGCGCGGACGGCTTCCGCAACTATCTCAAGGGCAGGTTCACCGTGTCGGCGGAAGCGCTGCTGGTGGACCGGGCGCAATTGCTGACCCTTACCGCGCCCGAAATGACGGTGCTCGTGGGCGGCATGCGCGTCCTCAAGACCAACGTCGGAGGGAACCAGCACGGCGTCTTCACCAAGCGGCCGGGGACGCTGACCAACGACTTCTTCACGAGCCTCCTCGACATGGGCACGGAGTGGAAGCCCGTCTCGAAGGATGCGGACGTGTTCGAAGGCCGTGATCGCAAGACGGGCGCGCTCAAGTGGACCGGCACGCGTGTCGATCTGATCTTCGGTTCAAACGCTCAACTCCGCGCCCTGGCTGAAGTCCATGGAAGCGCGGACGCCCAGGGGAGGTTCGTCGACGCCTTCGTGGCGGCCTGGAGCAAGGTGATGAACCTGGATCGCTTCGACCGACCTTGATCGGAGAGGAAGGACCGTGCGGCAGCACCGGCCTGCGAGCCGCGGACCCCTGAGCCCCGTTCGGGTGCGCGGCCGCACGGCGCATCCGAGCGGAATCCCCGAGAACCGGATAGATTGCGGGGTCTCACCAGGCCGGGCACGTCCCACACCTTCCTCTCAGCCCGGCTTACTAAGGCGACATGGGTACGTGCCAGACGCAGCAGCACCGCCTCGTTCATGGCGGGCGCTCGATCCATTTCGTCTCGTATGAGGGGCATCCCGCCGACCCGAAGCCGGGCGCGGCACCCACCGGCCCGCGGGGTGCAAGCCGTGCGAGTGCCGACGTCGCTGCTCGCCGAGCCGTGAGGGCGCCGTGGCACTGAGGCGTCGTGCCCCAACGGTGAGATGCAAGCACTGCGAAGTGACGTTTCCCGTTCCGGAGCGCCTCGAGGTAGGAGACGGGCGGCGGGTGCAGGTGCAGTGCCCGCGGAAGCAATGCGGCGAGTGGAGCTGGTACGAGTGGCACGAGCTCGGGTTGGGCAGGAGAGAGACGGGGCGCCAATAACTCGCATGACGACTCCGAGGAACGGCGGGTGCGACCCGGGTTAGTATCGAACGAGCGGGAATCCGCGACGGCAGGAGTGCTCAAAGTGGCGATCACGCCGGCATGACGGCGCGCACGGGTCAACGGGGAGGGTCCGAGGACGCTGCGTCCCACGCAGAGGGCGCCGGCGACCCCCACTCCGCGTCACGACGAACTCGTGGGGTCGCCGGTCCCCCGGCTGCGACGGGCTCGCCGCGGCAGCAGCGCACGGCGACACATGCTCATCAGGATCTCGTCGCCTCTCTCCTGGCGGAATTCCCCGATCTCCGCGGCGATCTGGCAGACCCCGACGGCGCGCTCCACGCGTTCGCCCTGTTCACCCAGGCCGCCAAGGGCCGTGGCGACTTGAGCACGTGTGAACGTTGCCTCAAGCTCGCGGACCGGCTCTTTGCCCAGGCGGACGCCGGGCTTGCCGCCGCCTTCCGAGCCTCGTACCTCGAGCACCTCGACTTCGAAGGCTCGCACGGGCCGGCCGCCTGGCGACTGGTACCACCTCGACTGCAGGTCGTCTGGAATCAGATCGCGGCCGAGAACCGGCGTCTGATGGCCCTGCCGCAGGGCCGCGGCCGAGGGAACCCGCGTACGGAGGAGCGCAGGAAGCGCCCGCCGCGGCGAGGCCGCCGCCGCTGATCGAGTGCCGCCGTCCGGCGCCCGCCGCGGGCGCGGGCGCGCGTCCTTGACGCCTCCTTCACGGGGGGCGTTTTGCGCGGGAGCACGGCCGATCCCGGTGTCTCTGAAACGAGGAGGGGAACCGTGACCGTTCCAAGAGCACTGACTCGTCCGGCGTGCATTGCCGGCGCCGGGTGCGGCGCGCACCGCCGCCGCACCCGGCGCGCCTCCGTCCCTGCCAGGCCGAGGCTGTCCGTCAGATCTTGAGCCGGCTCCGGATGTCCTGCGGCAGCGCGGCCTTGTTCAGCGTGAGCATGTCGAACTTGGCGCGGATGTAGTTCTCCGACATGTAGATGTAGCCGTGGTACGGCCCCTCGTCGCCCCACGAATTCTTGACCTTGTAGTAGACCGCGCCGCTCGAGTCGTGCGCGATGCCGACGACGTGCATGCCGTGGTCGTCGGTCGTGGTCCACCGGTCCCAGCCGGCCTGCCGCGCCTCGGGCGTGATCGTCTCCCCCTCGTGCCAGGTCGCGTAGCCGGCCTTCTGGTCGAAGGAGCGCTCGCTGACGTCGGCCCCGATCGCCACCGTGTAGCCGCTCTCGATCGCATGCCTCAGGACGCGCATCGCGTCGTCGAGCGGGAGGTTCCAGGTCCTGTCGTCATGCGCCCAGTTGTCCGGCGTCTCGAGCGCGCCCTGCTGCCACAGGGCCATGTTCGTCAACGACGTGATCGACACGTAGGCGGATGGGTCGATCCCGAGCTGAGCGGCGAACTGCCTGGGCGTCTCGGCGCGTCCGTCCACGCGGATGGTGTCGGGCAGCGGCCCCAGGTACGCATCCAGCAGCGCGTCGAAGCCCCGCTCCCACTTGGGCGAGGGCCCGGGCCTCGAGTGGAGCACCGCGTCCAGATCGGCCTGGAGCACGCTCTGCAGCTCGGCGTGATTGTGGCGGGTTTCGTACGGCCACAGCCCGGAGAAGTCGCTGTGGCGGACGATGCCGTACCTCGCGATGGCGTTGAGCACGTCGTGGCCCAGCCCACCCTCCCCGAACGTGTTGTTGCCGTGCATGCGGTAGTAGGCGTCGGCCTTCTCGCGGTACACGTGGTCCACGATGAACATCTCCGACAGGTCGTACTCCCCCTTGCCCATGCGCAGCAGCTCGGACTCCAGCATGCTGAGGGTGGAGAAGTCCCAGCACGTCCCCGTGCCGGCCTGGTCCTTCACGGGCGTGGCGGGCAGCACCGTCACGTCGGTGAAGGTCTTCGGCGGGTGCTGCTCCTGCGCCGGCTGCTGGGCGCCGAGGGTGGCGGAGAAGGCGATGGTCAGGGTGAGAAGGAGAGGGAAGAGCACGCGGGAACGGCGGACGGTCGGTCGCATCATCGTCTTTTCACCTCCCCCGGGTCGGGTGTCCCGGGGATTCTGGCGGTGGCGGGCGGCGCCAGGGGCGCGCCGCACTCGTGGGCTCGCAGGGCATTGCCCCGCGCGGACGGCCGGGGCAGCCCGGTCGGTACTGCCCCAACCTCAAGAACCGGGCCACTGCCATCGGATCCGCGCGGGCTCACACCGCCGATAGTCGAGGACGGCCGCTACTCGGGTCGTGGGCCAATTGCCGGCGTCCCACTCGGAAAGGTCGGACCCGCGCCGCGCCGCGGGCTGACGCGTGTCGCTTCCAGCTCTACGCTTCGCCGCTCAGCGCCCCCCAGGCCGCGAACGCCGTCTCGAGGGCGCGCTGCGCCGCCTCCAGCTCCTTGCCCAGCGCCGCCGCACGCCGCACGCCGTCGCCGGTGAGGTAGAGCTCGGGGTCCGCCAGCGCCGCCTGGAGCCGCTGCACCTCGGCCTCGGCCCGCGTCACCTCAGCCTCGGCCTCCTCGAGGGCGCGGCGCGCCGCGCGCTGGGCCGACGCCTCGCGCCTGCGCGTGTCCTGCCCGCGGCGCATCTGGCGCTGCTCCTTCACCCGCCGGCCGGCTTCCTCCTCCTCAGCCGCGACGCGCGCGGCGTGCGCGCGCTCGGCGCTGGCCGCCTCCCACTCCGCGAACGTGCCGGGGTAGTCGGTGATGCGCCCGCCGTGCAGCACCCAGACGCGGGTCGCCAGCGCCCGAAGCAGCGCACGGTCGTGGCTCACCAGGATCACGGTGCCGTCGAATTCCCCGATCGCCTCCTCGAGCGCCTCGATGGACTCCACGTCCAGGTGATTGGTCGGTTCGTCGAAGGCCAGCAGGTTGGCGCCCTCGAGCTCCATCAGCGCCAGCGCCATCCGCGCCCGCTCGCCCCCCGACAGCGTCCCGCACCGCCGCAGCACCGAGTCGCCCGAGAACCCGTAGCGCCCGAGGTGGCCCTGCACCTGGCCGCGCGTCCAGCGCGTGCGCTGGTCCGCGATCGCCTCGTAAAGCGTCTTTTCCTCGGGCACCTGCGCGAGGTCCTGACGGTAGTGCGCGAGGGAGACCGAATCGGGGATGCGCAGCGTGCCCGCTTCGGGCGCGCGCTCCCCCGTGAAGACCTTGAGGAGCGTGGACTTTCCGGCGCCGTTGGCCCCGACCAGCCCCACGGCCTCGCCGCGCCGCACGGTCGCGCCGAAGCCGTCGAGCAGCACCCGCGGGCCGAATGCGATGCGCACACCCGCTGCCACGAGCACCTGGTCGCCGCCACGCTCCCTCGCCTCGAGCCGGACGACCATCACGTCGTCCTCGCCCGGCGGCGGGCCGAGCCGCGGCAGCCGCGCCAGCCGCTTCTGCCGCCCCACCGCCTGGCGGCTGTTCTGCCCGGCGATGTTGCGGCGAATGTAGTCCTCCTCCTTCGCGAGCTTCGACGCCTGCTGCTGGTACGCGCGCTGCGCCGCGAGCCGGCGCTCGGCGCGCTGGGTGACGAAGGCCGAGTACCCCGCGGCATAGGCGGTCGCAGTTCGCCCTTCGACGTGCAGGACGTGATCGGCGAACGCCTCGAGGAGCGCCCGGTCGTGCGTGACGAGGAGCACGGTCGCATCGAGGCCGCGCAGATATCCCTCGAGCCACAGCGTGGTCTCGAGGTCGAGGTGGTTGGTGGGCTCGTCGAGGAGCAGCAGGTCGGCCGGGGCCGCGAGCTGACAGGCCAGGGCCACGCGCCCGCGCTCGCCGCCGCTCAGGGTCGCCAGCGGGCGGGCGCGCGAGGCGTCCGGGTCGAAGCCGAGGCCGTGCAGGACGGCGTCCACCCGTGCCGCGGCCTCGTAGCCACCCTCGCGCTCGAACCGGTGCAGGTCGCGGTCGTAGCGCTCCAACATCGCCGGCGTGACCGCATCCCCCGCCACGGCCATGGCCGCGGCCTGCTCGGCGAGCGAGTGCTCGAGCGCGAACAGGTCGGCGAAGGCGCCCGCCGCCGCCTCCCACACCGTCACCGCGTCGCCGAAATCGCGGTACTGGTCCATCACCGTGATGCGCAGCCCGGCCGAGCGCGCCACAGTGCCGCTCGAAGGCGTCAGGTCGCCGCGGATCAGGTTGAAGAGCGTCGTCTTGCCGGAGCCGTTGCGTCCGAGGATGCCCCATCGCTCGCCGCGCTCGACGAGAAAGGTCACGTCCCGCAGCAGCTCCCGGTCGCCGAAGCGCACCGCCACGCCGGCCAGCGAGACCAACGTCATCGCGCGGCGGCTCCGCTCGCGAAGCGGACCGGCGGTGGCGAAGCGCGCGAGTGGCGCGGGACGCTGGATTTCACGCCGGAGAATCTAGCGGGAGTTGCTCACGGCGCGCGGATGCGGCCCGCCAGGCGCGGGATCCCCACGAGCATCTCACGCCTCGCCGACCGCGGTGGCTCGCCGGAGGGTTGCGTCCGGCCGCGGGAGCAGACGAGCTTCCTCGCTCCGAGGTTGCCGGGAAGCTGACGGAGACTGGCGCGTGACAGGTGCGCTCGACGGGAATCACCGGCGGAGGTCCCATGCCGCAGCGCCAACAGACGCTGGAGGCCTTGCCGACGAGGGTCGGCGAGCTCGAGGAGCGCGTGGGTTTCGGAGCGTCTGCTCGCGAAGGCCCGGGCGAGCGAGCGACTGGGCCCCGGGTCTCAGCAGGCTGATCGCGCAACGGCAGACCGCGGAGGCGGAAGTGCCCGGGTGGGCTCCCGCGCGTGGCCGGTGGAATTAGGACAGCCGAGCCGCACCGCACTGGGCGCCGCCCGACACCGCGCCGCCCATCAGGTCCTGGAACGCGGGTTCATCTTCGCCGATCCCCTGGCCGTGCGCATTCTGGGCGTGGACGCCGAGGCGGTCGTCGGCCGGGCGGAAGACGACCCGTCCACGAGAGGGCTGCGCCTGTTCATCGCCGTGAGAACCCGGTTTGCCGAGGACGCGCTGGCCGCTGCCGTCGTACAGGGTGTCCGCCAGCTGGTGGTGCTCGGGGCAGGTCTCGACACCTACGCGTACCGCACCGACCTGGCACGGACGCGCCTGCGCGTCTTCGAGGTCGATCATCCGGCAACCCAGGCCTGGAAGCGACGACGGCTCGCCGATGCGGCCATCGAGGTGCCCGGCGCGCTCACCTTCGCTCCGATCGATTTCGAGCGGCAGACGCTGGCGGACGGCCTGGCCGCCGCCGGCTTCGACCCGGCGCAACAGACCTTCTTCACCTGGCTGGGCGTCGTGCCGTATCTGACGGAGCAGGCCGTCTTCTCGACCCTGGGCTTCATCGCCGGCGTGTCCGGGGGCGCTCACGTCGTGTTCGACTACGGCAATCCCCCGTCCTCGAGCGGCGGCCACGAGGGGTACGCCGCCGCGCATCGGGCGCTCGCCTCGCGCGTCGCCTCCGTGGGCGAGGCCCTCAGGAGTCACTTCGAGACGGATGCTCTCCACGCCAGGCTGATGGCCCTGGGGTATCGCGACATCGAGGATCTCGGAGCGGCTGCCATCAGGGATCGCTATTTCGCGGGCCGGGGAGGCTCCGCGCCCGATCGCGGCGGCCACGTCCTGCGGGCAACGACCGTCCATTGGTGACCGGCGCTCACCGGCCGGCCAACGCGAACGGGCGGTTGCCCGCCTGATTAGATTACCGACTCCTCCAGTAGGAGATGTGCAATGCACAGGAGCGCGCGGTTTCTCGCCTGGAGCGCCATGCTGGCGTTCGTGGCTGCATCGGCCTCGGCCCAGGCGACACGCCAGACGGCGGTGCTGGCCGGCGGCTGCTTCTGGGGGATCCAGAACCTGTTCGAGCACGTCAAAGGGGTGACGCAGGTCGTCGCGGGCTATTCGGGGGGCACGGCGGAGACGGCGAGCTACCAGGCCGTGGGCAGTGAGACGACCGGCCACGCCGAGTCCGTCGAGATCACCTTCGATCCCGCGGTGGTGACGTACCAGAAGCTGCTCGACGTCTTCTTCCTGGTGGGTCACGACCCGACCGAGCTCAACCGCCAGGGTCCGGACGTCGGCAGCAGCTACCGGTCCGCCATCTTCTACCTGAACGACCAGCAGCGGCGCGACGCGCAGGCCGTCATCACGCGCCTGACCCAGGCGCACGAGTTCTCGCGGCCGATCGTGACGCAGGTGGCGCCGTTCGGCGGATTCTACCGGGCCGAGGAGTACCACCAGGACTACGCGTACCACCACCCGCACGACCCCTACATCGTCATCAACGATCTGCCGAAGGTGGACCACCTGCGCGCGACGTTCCCCGCGCTCTACCGGGAGTCGCCGGTCCTGACCGCTTCGCGCTGAGGTCCGGGCGCCGGCTCGCGCTGGGGGCAGCGAGCCTCCGTCCTCACGGCGCCCGGATGCGCAGCTCCTCCCCGACATAGCTGACGGTCCGATCGGAGGGCAGCTCGAAGCCGAAGCCGACGGGGCGGTCCTGCGAGACGAACACCAGCTGGAAGCTCCGGCGCTCCAGCATCCCCGGGAAGGACCCCTCGCGCCGGCCGATGACGAGCGTGCGGCTGCGCTCGTCCCAGCGGAGCGGGATGCGGGCGAACTGGCCGCGCTCGTAGCCGTAACTGGCGCCGTCGTCTTCGTACAGCGAGAAGCGGCCGTCGGCGCCCGCGTAGACGACGAGCGTGATGGGGTCGGCCGGCTTCTCGTCGGCGTACTGCAGCTCCGGTCCGACCGGCAGGATCGAGCCGGCGCGCACGTACAGAGGAATGCGGTCGTACGGGGCCGAGGCCTCCATCGTCCGTCCGCCGGCCAGGCGCCTCCCCGTCCAGAAGTCGTACCAGGTCGGCGGCGGCAGGTAGACGGTGCGACGGCGAGCGCGGTACTCCGTGACGGGGTTCACCAGGAGCGCCGGGCCGAAGAGGTACTGGTCGGTCACCTCGCGAGCGATCGTATCGGCCGGGAAGTCCATGACCAGCGGCCGCATCATCGTCGCGCCGTCCTGGGTGACCGCTCCGGCCAGAGAGTAGATGTACGGGAGGAGGCGGTAGCGCACCCGATCCCAGTAGACCATCGCGTGATACGCCGCGGTGGTGTCGCCGAACCGCGGGATCTCCCGTACCGGCGGCGCCTCGCCGTGGGCCCGGAAGAGCGGAACGAGCGCGCCGAACTCGGTCCAGCGCGCGCTCAGCTCGCGCCACTCCTCGGCGTCCGCCGGCGCCATGGGCTCGGCGCGGAAACGCGGCTGCGGCCAGTAGCCGCCCACGTCCATCGTCCAGTACGGCGTGCCGCTGATGGAGAAGCCGAGGCCGGCCGCGATCTGCTTGCGCATGGTCGGCCAGGCCGAGGCGATGTCGCCCGACCAGATGGCCGCGCCGTAGCGCTGCAGCCCCGCGAACGCGGAGCGGGTCAGGATCGCGACCCGGCGGTCCGGGGCCGCCTGGCGCTGGCCCTCGTACACGCCGGCGACCTGCTCGAGCGAATAGGCGTTGAGCATCCGGGCGCCGGAGCCGAGCGCCGTCGGGTTGATGGCGTTGCGCTGCGCTTCCAGGTCCCAGGCCGGCAGGATGTCGGGCTCGGTGGCATCCAGCCACCACGCATCCACGCCCTTGTCGAACAGCGCGGGCCGCAGCTGATCCCAGAACAGCCGGCGCGCATCCGGGTTGAAGGCATCGTAGAAGGTGTAGCGGTAGCCCAGCCAGTCCTTCACGCCCGCCCGCAGCGGCTGCTGGTAGAGGAAGCCGCGCGACTGCATCTCCTCGGCGTTGTGGGTGTTCGGATAGAACTTGCCCCACACCGAGATCAGGAGCCGAGCGTGGCGGTCGTGGATGGCGCTGAGCCATCCCGGCACGTCGGGGAACCGCGCCGAGTCCGCCTCGTGCGAGCCCCACTGGTCCGGCTTCCAGTACTGGAAATCCTGCACGATCACGTCGAGCGGGATCCGCGCTCGCCGGAACTCGTCGACGGCGTCGAGGCTCTGCTGCGACGTGGCGTAGCGATTGCGGCTCTGCCAGTAGCCGAAGGCCCAGCGGGGCGGCATCGCCGCCCGGCCGGTGACCCGGCGGTAGCCGGCGATCACGCGGTCGAGCGCTGGGCCATAGAGGAAGTAGTAGTCCACGCCGTCGCCGACCTCCGACCATAGCGACGGGTCGGCCGTCGGCGCCGGCGACTTCCACCTGAGCTGCACCGTCTCCGCCTCGCCCTCGACGTCCGTGTACTCGAGGCGCACGCGGTGGCGCCGCCCGGCGGCCAGCCGGACCTTGGCGACGCCGCGCCACGGCAGCCACCAGGAGCGCGCATCGTCGATCACCAGCTTGTCGTCGAGCCAGAGCTTCACCGCCTCGTTCGCGACCAGCTCGATCTGGCAGGTGCCGGTGGCGCGCGGCGCGATCCACCCTTCCCACCGTGCGCTCACGGGCCCGCGCGCGGGGAACGCTGGATGGAGCCGAACGGCCGGATCGGTCCTGTCGGTCGGCGTGGCGAACAGGATCGCGGAATCGACCCGCGTGCCCACCGGACGCTCGAAAACCGCTCCGTCGTAGTAGGTCGCCGTCAGTCCGCCCGGCCTGCCGTCACGGTCCAGGAGCTGGGCGGCGGGGATCGGCACGAACGGGCGCAGATCGCCGAAGCGGCTGAACGAGGTGTTGTCCCAGAAGATGCCGTAACCCCGGCTCGATACGAAGACGGGCACGACCTCGGACGTGTTGCGCTGCCACAGGTCGAGGTCGTAGCCCTTGAGATCCGTCAGACCCTCCTGCCGCTGCCCCAGGCCGTAGAGCGCCTCGCCCGGATTCCCCTGCCAGACCTGGCGCACGTGGTACGTGCGCTCGCCCATCACTTCGGCCGGCGTGAGCTCGCGACCGCCGGGTGTCTCCGCCAGGATCCTCCTGCCGGCCGCGTCGTAGAAGGCGACGGCGCCGGCCCGTGACACGCGCACCGACAGCCGACGCGTCTCGACCCTGGTCTCGCCGCCGGCGCGCACGACCCTGTACGGCACCTTCTCGCGCGCGCGGTCGCCCGCGGCGAGGCTCTTCCGCGCGAAGAACGCGCTGTCGGGCGCGAACGCCACCCGGATGACGTCCGCGGCCACCACTTCGATCTCGAGGAAGCCACCGGCGACAGGGACGACGACGCCGTCGCGAGCGGGCGGTTGCAGGGCGAGCAGGCAGGCCAACAGCAGGGGCGACATCGCTCGACTCCTAGCGCGCGGCTCGGGGCGGAGGCGCGGTCACGGGTGCGTGAGGGGGGACTGGCCGCGATGCCCGAGCCGCGGCAGGAGCCGGCCGGTCGTCCGCATGTACCGCCGGTACGAGTCGCCGAACTGCTCTACCATCAGGCGCTCCTCGAGCGGGATGCGCCGCGCGAACTGCCAGCCATGCATCAGCAGCCAGCTCCCGCCGACGACCCAGTTGGCCGAGAGCAGCAGGACCGAGACGTTGGTCAGCAGGCCGGCCGTGTACATCGGATGCCGCACCCAGCGGTAGGGCCCGCCGACCACCAGCTCGTGCTCCTTGAGCAGCTGCACGCGGAGGCTCCAGTTCCGCCCCAGCGCCGACTGCGACCACTCCAGCAGGGCGAACGCGGTGAAGGTGAGGCCGAGTCCCGCCCACCGGATCGGCGCCGGCAGGGCGAACGACGCCCAGCTCACGCGCCGGGGAGCGACGACGTACAGTGCGAGGATCACCACGGTCGTGAGCATGAGCAGCAACATGATGGCGCCGCCCGGTTCGGGCGGCTGCTTCACGACCGAAGCGGAGGCGTGCGGTACCTTGCGGATGTAGTAGACGCGGTGGGCCATGTAGGCGACGAAGATGAGTGCGACCAGGCATCGAAACGCTACGCCGTCCATGGATGGCTCCCAGCCGCTGGTTTGCCGGCGCCGGTCCGGCTACGGCGCCTGGTCCAGGTGCCGCAGCACCCGGCGGATCACCGCGGTGTCGCCCTTCATCTGCCGCAGGGCGCGCAGCACGTCGGGCAGCTGCTCCCGAAAGCGCCTCAGCTCCACCGCCGCCGAGTCCGGATGCAGCGTGATCCGGTGCCCGGTCTGGGCCAGCGTTACGTACGCATCGGAGGGCCAGTCCGCCGGCCAGAGCGTCTCGAGCATGGTCATGCCGTGCTCGAGCCGCCGCAGCCGGCCGGGCACGCCGTCCAGCAGCGCGTCGTCGGCGCCGGCGGGCGGCGTCACCACCAGCTCCTTGCGAGTCGCGACGTCGGCCCGCGGCAGCGACACGATGGTGGTGAGCCGGTCCCCATCGTAGCGCCAGCCCGGTGCGGACCCGTCCGCCCGGTACGGGACATCCGCGCCCTGCCAGGTCACGTGCGCGGGCGGCCACGTCCCGCGCAGCCGCACCTCGTACGCGC
>Ga0335079_10001777_pt1 | contig 24651 bp, 17 predicted proteins | sample Lox_Sample_33_FD_206719 | JGI IMG/M metagenome (GOLD analysis project Ga0335079, IMG submission 206719) | Soil microbial communities from Loxahatchee National Wildlife Refuge, Florida, United States - Lox_Sample_3.3 | ecosystem: Environmental > Terrestrial > Soil > Wetlands | place: USA...
TGCAGCACGAAGACGACGAGCTGATCGGTCTGCGCGCCCGGCGGGCGCACGCCGGCGACCACGACTTTGCCGAGCTCCAGACCCTGGGCTCGCTGGGCGATGCTCTCGAGGTCGTGCGGGTAGTAGTTCTGGCCGTTGACGAACAGGATCTCCTTCGCACGACCGGTGATATAGAGGTTGCCGCGCTCGATCACGCCCAGATCCCCGGTGCGCAGCCAGCCATCGGCGCTGAAGGAGGCGGCGTTGGCCTGCGGATCCTCGTAGTATCCCTGCGTCACGTTGTCGCCGCGGATGTGGATGTTGCCGACCGTGCCCTCCGGCAGGGGGCGATCGTCATCGGAGGCGATGCGCAGCTGCGCGTACGGAATCGCCTTGCCGACGTTGACGAGCTCGACGGCATCGCGCTCGGAGGCGGCGACCACGCGCACCGGCTCGCCCACGGTGAGCTTGTGGCGGTCGAGGCAGATCCAGCTGTAGGGCTCGCGCATCGCCGGGAAGGTCATGGTGAGGGAGGCTTCGGCGAGCCCGTACACCGTGAACATCGCCTCGCGCCTCAATTTCGCGGGCGCCATGCGCGTCAGGAACTCCTCGCACAACGGGACCGAGATCGGCTCGGCGCCGTTGACGATGAGTCGCACGCGAGAGAGATCCAGGTCCGTCACCGGCCGGTCGCCCAGCACCTTCAGGTAATGCCGGTAGCCGAAGTTGGGCGAGCAGGTGACGGTTGCGCCCTTGCGCGAGGCGAACGTGAGCCACAGCAGCGGACGGCGCACGAACAGCTCGGTCGGCATCAGATGCACGTGCACGCGGTTGGCCAGCATGTACAGACACATGCCGATGAGGCCCATGTCATGCGTGAGCGGCATCCACGACAGGCTCACATCGTCTTCGTTGAAGCCCGCGAGCTCGGTCGAGCCGCGGCCGTTCTGGATGATGTTGCGGTGGGTCAGCACCACACCCTTGGGCTCACTCGTCGAGCCCGAGGAAAACTGAATGAAGGCGACGTCATCGGGCTGCGCCTTGTGCACCTTGCCGGCGCGTGAGATGTCATCGAGCTGATCGACGAGGAAGGTGCGCCGGCTGAGCGCGTCGTAGATCTTCTGCTCTCCGACCTCGCCGGCGAAGGCGCTGATGCGCTCGAGCGAGCGCCGGTCGGTGTAGAGAAAGGGCGCGCCCAGCTTCTTCGCGATGCGCAGCAGCTTGTGACGGTGCTCATCGGAAATCCCGATCGCGACCGGCACCGGCACGATGCCGCCCAGCACCGCGCCCCAGAAGGCATCGATGAACTGCTCGTTGTTGGCGAGGAACAGGATCAGCTTGTCGCCGCGCTTGGCGCCCAGGCGCTGCAGGTGGTGCAAGATCCCCAGCGCGCGCTCATGCAGCTCTGCGAAGGAGACGGCGTGCTCCGCCTGGTCCGACTCCAGATAGGTGATGCTGCGCGCAGTCTTGCGGTTGGATTCGATGACTTCGGTGAGCGTCGTGGCGGTGAACATCAGCGGCGTTCCAGCTTCATGTACAGGGGTTTGCGCGTGCGCAGATTGATCTGCGCCTCGAGCTCGATGGCCTCGTCCGTGGCGCGCGTCAGACGATACCGGCGCGCGACCTTGTACAGGTGCATCAGCATCTCATAGAGCGCGAACGTCTCTCCGATGCAATGCCGCGGGCCGGCCGCGAAGGGCATGTACGCAAAGCGCGGCCGCTCGGCCTCGTGATCGGGCGCGAAGCGCTCGGGCCGGAATGCATCCGGCTCTTTCCAGTAGCGCGGATGGCGGTGCAGGAGATACGGACTCAAGAGTACGTCGGTCGCGGCCGGGATCGGGAACCCGCCCAGTGTGTCCGCGGCGATCGTGCGGCGCGAGAGCACCCAGCCCGGCGGATACAGCCGCAGCGCCTCATCGATCACCTGGTGGGTGAAGCTCAAGGCCTCCATCTCGGCAAGGCTCGGCGCCTGCATCTCCGGCGCCGCGCTCACCTCGGCATGCAGGCGCGCATCGGCCTGCGGATGGAGCGAGAGCAGATACCAGGTCCAGTTGAGCCCGCTCGCGGTGGTCTCGTGCCCCGCGACGACGAGCGTCATGATCTCATCGATCATCTGCCGGTCGGGCATCGGCTCGCCGCTGTCCTTGTCCCGTGCCTGCATGAGCATGGCGATGAAGTCGAAGTGCTCCTCGTTGCCGGCGCGGCGGCGGCGGATGAGCTCGGCGACATGCTTGGTGAGTGAGCGGAAGCGGTAGGCGAACTTGAGGTCGCGCGCCGGCTCCTTCGTGACGACATCGAACGGATTGCCGCCGGGTGCGCTTGCGAAGCGGTCGAGGTCGGTGCCGAAGATCGAGCGCAGCACGATCTCTAAGGTGAGCTCGCTCATCTCTTCGGTCAGGTTGATCGGCTCGGCGCGCCCGGCCGCGCGCTCCCAGCGCTCGATGAAGCGCTCGTTCGCAGCCCCGATCTGGCTTGCGAATTCGGTCACCACGCGGCGGTGGAACATCGGCTGCATCATGTAGCGCTGGCGCTTCCACAGCTCGCCCTCGCTCGTCATGATGCCGTTGCCGAGGAGTATCTTTACCCGGTCGAGTCCCACGCCCTTGGTGTAGTTGCGATGATTGCTGACCAGCACCCGTTTCACGTCATCCGGATGATTGATCACCCAGGTGTAGGACTTCCGTCCCGGCGCAAACACGCGGTAGATGTCTCCATAGCGCGCAAACAGCTCGCTCATGCGCTCCAGGGAGTCATCCGTCGAGCCAACGTCAAATTGGACGTCGGCCTCGGGAGGCAGGCGCGGCGCGGGCTCTGGGGTGGTCATACGGCATTTTACCGAAAAGCGCGGGGCACCCCATGAGCGATCCCGGCCCCGGCGGTGAGCTGCGCAATACGCTCTACAAGAAGGTGACGCGCTCGGACCGGCGCATGACGCGCTCGCGCCGGCTCGCCTACCTGATCGCCGTGCAGCTCGGACTCGCCATCATCCGGCTGTGGTGGCTCACGTGCCGCGTCGTACGCGTCTCCGGCGCCGAGCACATCGGGGCGGCGCTTGCGAAAGCGCCCTCGATGATCCCCTGCTACTGGCACCAGCATCAGCTGTATTGCGGCAAGTATCTGCTCGAGCAGCGCAGCCGCGGGCTCATGCCGGGCTGGCTCATCAGTCCCTCGGTCGATGGGGAGCTCGGCGCGATGCTCGTGAGCCGCGTCGGCGCGCGAGCGATCCGCGGCTCCTCCTCGCACACTGGCGCACGCGCGCTGCGCGACTACTACCACGCGCTCGTGCAGGACGGCATCTCCCCCGTAGTCACGCCTGACGGGCCCAAGGGGCCGCGCTTTCAGTTCAAGCCCGGCGCGATCCTGCTGGCGCAGATGTCGGGCAGGCCGATGCTGCCGATGGCCTATGCGGCCTCGCATGCCTGGCTCATCGGCTGGGATCAGTTCGTCATCCCCGTGCCGCTCTCGCGGATTGCGATCGCCGTGGGGGCTCCGCGTTACGTGCCGCGCACCCTGGATGGCGCAGCTTTGGAGCGTTTGCAACGGGAGATGGAAGGGGAGCTCAAGAGTCTGTATGCGCGCGCGCGGGCGGACCTGGGATGAAGTCCAGCGCAGACATGAACTTAGCTTGTTTTCCTAGATCGATATGCGAGAATCCGGCGGTAGCGGGAGGAAATAATTCGCATTGATCTATGACAGGCGTCGCCGCAGAAACGCTTCTGGTTTGGCACACTTGTATTTAACAGTGTACTAGAGCCAGGCAGTCCGAGATGTCGAGCCTGCCCCCCGAGACAACTTCAGACCACGGCGCCTCGGACATCCTGTCTTCGGATGTCTGGACGGGCCGCACCGCGCCTGCGCTGCTCGGGCTCGATGTAGCCTGCACAAAGATTGCCGTCGACTTCCAGAACCTGCGCCGCGAGAGCGCGGACACCACGATCCTGAAGAGCCTCGAGCTCCTCGCCGAGCTCACCTCCAGCGACTGCGCCTTCGTCGCCATGATCACTGCAGGGCGCTTCGCGGAGGTGCAGGCGGCGCGCCGTGGCATCGGTCCGTGCCAGCCCGAGGGCCTGAAAGGCGAGGCGCTCGCCGATTATCCGTGGCTGCAGTCGCGCCTGGAGCACATGCGGCTCTCGGAGCTGCGCGACAGCGCCGTGCCGCGCAAGGACCAGGTCGCGGAGGGGCGGCGGTTCGCGGAGCTGCACATCGGCTCGCTGCTGCTTGTCGCTTTCCGCATCCAGGGTGAGCCGGCCGGCATTCTCGCGCTCGCTCGCGCGCTGCCCCGCGGCGCCTGGGACGTGAACCTGCAGCTCTTGCTCAAGCTCCTCGGCACCAGCCTGGGCACCGGTCTTGAGCGCTTGCGCATCGAGCACCGTCTCTCGAGGCTCGAGGAGCGCGTGAACCTGTCCCAGGCCGCCGCCAACGACGGCGTCTGGGACTTCGATGTCGAGAGCAACGAGGTGTATTTCTCGCCGCGCTGGAAGGCGATGCTGGGCTATGCGGACGATGACATCCGCGACTCGCCCGACTGGCGCAACCTCGTGCACCCCGATGACATGTCGCGCGTGCAGGCGGCGATCCGCGATCACGTCGCCGGCAAGACCTCGATCTTCGAGAGCGTCCACCGCATGCGCCATCGCAGCGGGGAGTGGCGCTGGGTGATGAGCCGCGCGCAGGCGCGCGTCGATCAGCACGGCCGGCTGCTGCGCCTGGTGGGCGTCGAGCTCGACATCACCGAGCGCAAGATCTACGAGGAAGCGCTGTTTCGCGAGAAGGAGAGCGCGCAGATCACCCTGCAGTCGATCGGCGATGGCGTCATCACGACCGATGCCAACTCGACCATCGACTACATCAATCCGGTCGCCGAGGAGCTCACGGGCTGGCGGCTCGAGGATGCGATGGGACGGCCGGTGGAGGAAGTCTTCCGCGCCTTCCACGAAGAGACCTGCGAGCCGCTGGAAAATCCACTCACGGTCTCGATCCGGCGCGTGCGTCCGATCAAGTCCGTGCGGCCGGTGCTCCTGATCCGCCGCGACGGCAACGAGCTGTATGTCGAGAGCACCGCCGCCCCGATCCGCGACGGCCAGGGACATGTGGCCGGCGGTGTGCTGGTGTTCCATGACGTGAGCGAGTCGCGCGAGCTCAATCGCCGCCTGTCGTATCACGCGAGCCACGATCTTCTGACCGGGCTCGTCAACCGGCGCGAGTTCGAGGCGCGCATGGAGCGGGCGTTGAAGAGCGCCAAGGCCCGCGAGGCCTCCTACGCGCTGTGCTACCTCGACATCGACCAGTTCAAGATCATCAACGACACCTGCGGCCACAGCGCCGGCGATGCACTGCTGGGTCAGGTGGGTGCGCTCCTGAAGAGCAAGGTGCGCTGGCGCGATACGCTCTCGCGTCTCGGGGGCGATGAGTTCGGCATTCTGCTCGAGAGCTGCTCGCTCGATGAGGCGATGCGCACGGCGGAGGCCCTGCGCGAGGCGGTGCGCAATTTCCGCTTCTCGTGGGAGGACCGCGTCTTTCGCCTGGGCGCCAGCATCGGCGTCGTGCCGATCACGGCCGACAACGAGGATGTGGCGCAGGTGCTCTCGGCCGCCGACAGCGCCTGCGCGGCGGCGAAAGAGGGCGGACGCAACCGCGTCCACAGTTTCGCCGAGAACGATATCGAGCTCATGCGCCGCCGGCGCGAGATGCAGTGGGCGGCGCGCATCAATGCGGCGCTCGAGGAAGGGCGCTTCGAGCTCTTCCGCATGCAGATCCAGCCGCTGCAACGCGTGGAGCCGGGCGCGCACTACGAGCTGCTGCTGCGGCTGCGCGATGAGAACGGCCGCATCGTCTCGCCCGACAATTTCATCGCGGCCGCCGAGCGCTACGGCATCACCCCGGCAATCGATCGCTGGGTGATCGAGAACGCCTTCCGCTGGCTGGTGTCCGAGGCGGATGAGCGCGAGAAGCTCATGCTGTGCTCGATCAACCTCTCCGGCCAGTCCCTGGGCGATGATAAGTTTCTGCCGTTCGTCATCGAGCAGTTCCACAAGAGCGGGCTCGATGCCTCCAAGGTCTGCTTCGAGATCACGGAGACCGCGGCGGTCGCGAGCTTCTCGCAGGCCAACCGCTTCATCCAGGCGCTGAAGGAACTCGGCTGCAAGTTCGCGCTCGATGACTTCGGTACCGGTCTGTCATCGTTCGGTTACCTGAAGCACTTCCCGGTGGATTTCCTCAAGATCGACGGCAGCTTCGTGCGCGAGATCCTGCGCGATCCGATCGACCGCGAGATGGTGCGCTCGATCAACGAGATCGGGCACCTGACCGGCAAGCAGACGATCGCCGAGTTTGCCGAGAACGCCGAGATCATCCAGATGCTGACCAGCCTCGGTGTGGACTACGCCCAGGGCTACGGCGTCGCGCAGCCCCAGCGCGTCCTCAAGGCCGTCAACATCTAGTTCCTGCGCTCCCGGCACGCGGCCGGCAGATAGCGCGCATCCACGTCGGTCGCATTCCCCGAGTCGCCGGCGCCGGCTGAGAACCCCGGCGGCGGCTGCGCGTGACCGCACACGAAGACAACCTCCCCCGAAGCGGTCTTCCCGGCATAGATCACCAGGTGGTGCCCCTGCAGATTCGGATTGGCGGCGCCCCCGTAAGTGATGATGAAGGCGGCCGAGCGCACGGCGATGTCCTGCACGTAGCGGCCGCGCAGCTCGCCCAAACCGATCGCCGCCGAATCGACCTGCGCCGGATCCATGCCGCGCGCAATCGCTGCGCCGACTCTCTCCTTGTAAGGCTGCACGAGACTCAGGCCTTCGCTCACCTGGGCGCGGATCGTGTAGTCCTGGTAGGCGGGAATCGCGATGGCGGCGAGGATGCCGATGAGGAAGATCCCGAGGAACACGATGATCACCACGGCGATCGCATCTTCGCCTGCCGGGGCGGGCGGTGCGTCGGCGATCTCCGCCGGCGCGCATTTCTTGCGCACGACGAGAGTGCCGGCGATCAGGTCGTGCAGGGCCTGACGGCGCCGGGTGAATCCCGCCATCAGATAGCCGATGTACAGCGGGATGGAACTCAGGAGCTGCGCGAAGAAGCGGCCGCTCGCACGGGCGAAGCCGATGCGCTCGCCGTCAAGCGCCGTGACTTTGATACCGAGCGCAAGCTTTCCCAGGCTTGCCTGCAGCGCCGAGCTTTCCATGCCGGCCTTGTAGAGCCACACGAACACCAGCGCATAGAGCGGGCCCAGCTCTCCCCAGCCGGGCCGGAATGCAGAGATCATCCCAATCAGGAAAGCGACGATGAGGTAGTCGAGGATGAAGGCCAGCGTGCGCCGCGCGAACGATGCGTAGATGGCCGCTGCGGCCAGCGGCGCTGCCGCGGGCGCGCGCGGCGGAAGCGGCGGCGGCTCAGCCCCGCTGTAAAGCGCGTTGCCGCAGTTGGTGCAGAAGCTTTGGGCAGCGGCGGCCTGGGTGCCGCAGCGTGGACAGAACATGGTTTAGTGCTCGCTGGTGGCGGTTTTGGTGTTGTGGTGACCGGCCGCAGAAAGATAGCGCAGGATCGGCCCGGCCTGGTTCGTGGGCAGCGCAAGAATCGAATCGAAGAACGCGAGCTCCGCGTTGCAGAACCTGAGTGGAATCTTGCTCTCGCGCTGCGGATTTTGAATGATCTTGAGCGCGCCCCGATCCCGCAGCTCGGCTTGATCGGCGGCGCTGCGCAGCGCCGTTTGAATCGCGGCTCTCGTCGGGACCCGGGCGGGCCGGACTGCCGTTGCTGCAATCAGGCGCGTCAGACGCTCAAGATCGGCGCTGAAGCTCTGCTTTGAGAGGTGCTGCGACAGGTTGAGGGTGCCGCGCGCCTGGGTCGGCACCAGAAAGTCCGCGCACAGCTGCGGATCGAGCGTGCGCAGCTCACGCATCTCCGTGATCTGGGTATGCCAGTAGTCGATCAATTCCCGGTCCGGTCCGCTCTGCAGGTACCGGGGCAACACGGTGTCGATCATGATCCGGCGCACCTTGTCGAACATCTCACCCTGGGAGATGCCTTCCTGCGTGCCATTGATGAAGGTATCGCGCAGCGTGCCGTACGCTGCCGGATCGGCGCTCTTGAGCGCCGCGAACAGCGGTACCGCATCGAAGGCTGCCTGCAGCCCGGTGCCGTGAACGGTCAGGGCAAAGTCGCGTCCATCCACCACTTTCGTGATGACGTGCGCGTCGAGCAACTCTTGCGTGCTCGGGAACCACATGCTCGAGGCCGGCGTTGCGAGCGCCCGCTCGATGAAGGAACTCGGGATCCCTCGCGCGAGGAAGATGCGACGGAAACTCTCGGTGCCTGCCTTCGCCACCTCCCCGCCGACGCCAGCCACGGATGCCTCATGAAACCCGAGCCGGCCGCTGGAGCTCAGAAAGCGCTCCCTGCCTCCCATGAAGGCCAACAGGCAGGCGCTGACGCACGCGCGCGCGGTATAGGTGGAAAGCCCGTGCGCATTGATCAACTGTCCGAGCCGCTCGCCCTCGGTAATGAAGCCGCCGCTATTGTTGAGCTGCACGATGCGGATCGTCGGTGTGGTGACGAGGAGCTTCTGCACCGCATCGGTGGTACCGAAGGACATGCCACCGGCGACTTCGATCTCCGTGCCATGGTTGACGACGTGCAGCTGCGAGGGCGTCGTGCGATCGCGGCCAAGCGCAAGCAGGAATCCCTGCTCCATCATCGGCGCCTCCTGGATCGAGAAGCCGGCGAGCCGCAGCAGACCCAGGACGACCATCACTTTCGCGACGATGGCCCAGCCTCTGCTGCCTCCGGTCGAGGGGTGCCGGGTGGCGGAGCGCCAGATGCCGACGAACTGCCATACCGAGGCGGCGAAGCCGACCGCGAATACGCCGAGCACCCACAAACCGGTGCGCCGGGCACCGATGTCATCGAGGACTCCCGATTGCCTGACGATCCCGATCGCCGCCAGCAGCGCGACGGTGAGGAGTGCGCCATTGATCCAGTATGAGATCGGAAGCGACAGCTGCCCGCGCCAGTGCCGGATGAAGTAGTTGCCGCTCTCGATGAGCGCATCCGGCGGCGCCGCTGCGCCCTCACCGAAGAGCGGGGCGAACTCTGGGATACTGTCGGCGCGCGCCCACTCGCTCATCCCTTGCGTCCACAGCAGGTCCTCGCGCGCGAGCTTGCCGTGCTCGGCCAGGAGCTTGAGGACTTCGCGCCGGTAAGGACCATAGCGCTCCTCGGCTCGGCCGATGAACCACTGCTCAGTGCTCATCGCGGGGCTTGGACCGGCTTCACCCTTCGAACTGGAGCCTCATCGACAGATCCACCGCCCGCACGTGCTTGGTGAGCGAGCCCACCGACACGAAATCCACGCCGGTTTCGGCGATCGCCCGCACGTTATCCAGCGTGACGCTGCCCGAGGCTTCGAGCTTGATGGCCCCGCCGGCGGCGCGCGTGCGCGCCACGGCGCGGCGCATGTCATCGAGCGAGAACTCATCGAGCATGATCGTGTCGGGCAGTGCGAGGAGCGCCTCCTCCAGCTCGGACAACGACTCCACTTCACACTCGACGGGAACGCCTGGGCTCGAGGCGCGCGCCGCGCGAATGGCACCCGTGAGCGAGCCTGCGGCCGCGATGTGATTCTCTTTGATGAGCACCTGGTCGAAGAGACCCATGCGGTGATTGTGCGCACCGCCGCAGCGCACGGCGTATTTCTGTGCGGTGCGAAGTCCGGGAATGGTCTTGCGCGTATCGAGGATCACGCAGTGCGTGCCGGAGATGGCATCCACGAACCGGCGCGCTTCGGTCGCCGTGCCGGACAGCAGCTGCAGGAAGTTCAGGGCGGTGCGCTCACCCGTGAGGATCGGTCGCGCAGGGCCCGCGACGCGAAAGAGGGTGGCGCCGGGGCGGGCGCGCTCTGCCTCACTGACCGCGAAGCTCACTGCCACTTCGCGGTCGAGCTGTCTGAAGGTCTCGGCGACCCAGGGCAGGCCGCAGACGACAGCCTCCTCGCGGGTGATGACTTCGCCGCTCACCCGCTGCTGCGCGGGGACCAGGGCCGCGGTGACATCACCGCTGCCCACATCCTCGCGCAGCGCCGCCGAGACCTGCGCCGGCAGGTCCCCCGGGATCGCCCCCTCGCTCAGAAGGGCAGACCGTGGAACGCTGAGGCCATGCACAAGAGCATCGGGATCGAGAGTACGAAGTTGACGCGCGATGCGGTGCCCGCGACCTTGCGCGCCTTCGCCTTCTCTTCGTCGCTGGCCGGCACGATGCCGAGGATCTTCTTCTGATTCGGCCAGATGAAGACCCAGACATTGAATAGCATGATGGTGCCGAGCCAGGCGCCGGTGCCGATCACCATGCCGTACTGCTCGTGCGCACCGTGGCCCAAGGTCAGGGCGTTCATGAAGTTGCCGCCACGGATGAGATACCACGCACCGGTGAGCCAGGTCGCCACCGCGCCCCAGCGGAACCACCACAGTGCGCGCGGTGCGATGTACTTGCTGATGCCCGCGCCGCCCGGTCCGCCTTTATCGGCGGCTGCCGCGGCGAGCCCCGGGGTCTGAACGAGATTGAAGTAGTAGAGCAGGCCGATCCAGGTGATGCCGCTCAGGATGTGGAACCAGCGGGCAAGGCCAAGCTCATGGAAGGAGCCCGGAGACATATTCAGCCACACGGCGACGAGGATCACGACGATCGCCAGAATGAAGCCGGTGATGATCGCACCGCGCACGGAATTAAGCGGATTCATGATGGTTCAGCTCCTGCAAGTTCTTGTTCTGACGAGCGATCCCGGCTTCCGCACCGGGGTTTGAAGAATAGGCGAGGCACCCCCATAATTCAACGGCTGCGCCGCCCGTGCGCGAACTCACCGGAAGATTCAGGCAATGGAAGTCACTGAGCGAATCAAGTCGACGCTGGCGTCGAGCCCCGTGGTGCTCTTCATGAAGGGCAACCCCGATTTTCCGCAGTGCGGATTTTCCGCGCAGGCCTCCGCCGCGCTCCGAGCCTGCGGCGCGGAATTTGCCCATGTCGATATCTTCGAGGATCCGGAGCTGCGCGAGGCGCTGAAGCGCTTCTCGAACTGGCCCACCTATCCGCAGCTCTACGTGAATGGCGAGCTGATCGGCGGCTGCGACATCACGCTCGAGATGTACCGCAGCGGTGAGTTGAAGAAGCTGCTGGAAGAGGCCGGCGCGGTAGCCGCGACGGCTTAAGAGTCCCAGGCGCCCTCACTCGGGCGCCGATTCCTCGACGGAGGCTTCCCCCGGCGGCTTCTCCAGCCAGCCGAGCTCACGTGCACGCTCGTGCGATGCCTGGAAGCTCTCATTCAGGCGATTGCACACAATGCAGAACAGGTCCGCGGTGCGCTCGGCATCGTAAGCGGCCGAGTGAGCTGCCTCGGCATCCCAGCCGAGTCCGGCCACGGTCGCGGCTTTCGACAGCACGGTCTGACCGAGCGCCGCACCGGCGAGCGTTGCCGTATCAAAGCACGAGAACGGATGAAACGGATTGCGCTTGGTCTCCGTGCGCGAGACGGCCGCGTTCAGAAACGCCAGATCGAAGGCCGCGTTGTGGCCAACCAGAATGGCTCTGCGACAGGCGCTCGCGCGGATCGCGGTGCGCACTTCGCGGAAGATCCTCTGCAGCGCATCGCGCTCCGGCAGCGCCGGACGCAGCGGATGAAACGGATCGATGCCGGTGACATGGAGCGAGGCGGGATCCAGGCGCGCGCCCTCGAAGGGCTGCACGTGATAGTTGTGAGTGACGCCGCGCCTGAGCGCGCCCGAGGCATCCACCTCGATCAGGACGGCGGCGATCTCAAGCAGCGCATCGGTTGAGGCGTGAAAGCCGCCGGTCTCGACATCGATGACCACCGGCAGAAAGCCGCGAAAGCGGTTCGCCATGAGCGCCACGGCGCCCGGCGGCACGGCGCTCGGCGGCACGGCACTCAAGCAAGCCGCCAGCCGAGACGCTCGCCGGCACGAAACGGCACGATCTCGCCCTCGCCAAAGGGCAGGCTCGCGGGCACGGTCCACGGCTGCTTCACGAGCGTGATGGAGTCCGCGTTGCGCCCGAGACCGTAGAAATCTGCACCGAACTCCGAGGCGAAGCCCTGCAGGCGCTCGAGCCTGCCCGCCGCCTCGAAGGCCTCCGCATACAACTCGATCGCGGCCGGCGCGCTGAAGATGCCGGCGCAGCCGCAGCCGGTTTCTTTGGCCGCGCGCGCGTGCGGCGCGCTGTCGGTGCCGAGGAAGAACCGCGGCTCGCCGCTCGTTGCCGCCTCGAGCAGGGCCGTGCGATCGCCTTCCGTCTTCAGGACCGGCAGACAGTAGTGATGCGGTCGGATGCCGCCGTCAAAGAGCGCATTGCGGTTCAGGAGCAGATGCTGAGGCGTGATCGTGGCCGCGATGCCGGCTCGCGCCGCGCGCACGAACTCGACTGCGCGCCGTGTCGTGATGTGCTCGAACACCACCCGAAGCTTCGGATGACGCGCAATCAGCGGCGCCAGCACTTCATCGATGAAGTGCGCTTCGCGGTCGAAGACGTCCACGGTGCGCGCGGTCACCTCGCCATGCACCTGCAACACCACCCCGCGTGCCGCCATGCGCTCCAGCACGCCGGCAATGTGCTTCACATCCGTCACCCCCGCATCCGAGTGCGTCGTCGCACCGGCGGGGTAGAGCTTGCAGCCAATGATCGCACCGCTCGCCACCGCCCGGTCGATCTCATCCGGATCGGTGCGATCGGTCAGGTACAGCGTCATCAGCGGCTCGAAGCGCGAGCCCGCCGGCAGCGCGGCGCGGATGCGATCGCGGTAGGAGAGCGCGAGGGCGGTGGTCGTCACCGGCGGGGTCAGATTCGGCATGATGACGGCGCGGGCAAAGCGCTGCGCCGTAAAGCCGATGACCGATGCGAGGGCCGCGCCGTCGCGCACATGCAGATGCCAGTCATCGGGGCGGCGCAGCGTCAGGCTCGCGGCACTCATGCCGGCGAGCCCAGCTTGCTTAAGGCTTTCTGTTTCAGGAGCAGCTCGAGTGTGTAGCGCACGCCGAAGCCGGTGATGTCGGTGCCGATGTGCCCAAGACCGCCCCCGCGCATAGCCGAAGACAGATCCAGGTGCACCCACGGCGTGGCGGCAGGGACGAAGCGGCTGAGGAACCGCGCCGCGAGGATGTGATCGCCCTTGCTCTCGGGCGAGCACTGCAGGATGTCGGCGACCTTGCTCTCCAGATCCGAATCGTAGTCCGCATCGAAGGGGAAGCCCCAGACGCGCTCGCCGCTGGCGCGCCCAGCTGCGCGCAGCGTCGGCTCCAGTTGGGGCGTATTGGTGAAGAAGCCGCTCATGCGCTCGGTGAGCGCATAGACGCAGGCGCCGGTCAGGGTGGCGAAGTCGATCATCAGCCGTGGCCGTCGCCGGGCCGCCAGCGCCAGCGTATCCGCCAGCACCATGCGCCCTTCGGCGTCGGTATGGATCACCTGGATCGTCACGCCGTTCGCGGCGCGCACCACGTCCTGCGGCTTGTAGGCAGTGGGGCCGGTGCGATTTTCGGTAATCGCAAGCCAGGCATCGGCGGCAATGGGTGCGCGCAGGCGCGCGAGCGCGAGCAGCGTCGAGAGCGCAACCGCGCTGCCGGCCATGTCGGTGTGCATCTCGAGCATCGCACGATGCGGCTTTGAGTTCGTGCCGCCGGTGTCGAAGATGATGCCCTTGCCGATGAGCGCCACGTCGGGCGCGCGCCTGCGCTTGCCGCGTGGCCGATACGACAGTTGCGCGATGCCGGCGCCGCGATCCGCGTTGCCGGCGGCGACGGCGAGAAATGCGCCAGCGCCCAGGCGCTTCAGGCGCCGCTCATCGAGCCAGCGCAGCGTGAGTCCGCTCGCGCGCGCCAGCGCGCGCAGCAGCCGCAGATAGGCGCGCGCGTCGAGCTCATTGGGCGGCATCGCGGTGAGATAGCGCGTGAGATTGGTGCCCGCGGCGACTGCGCGGCAGTAGGCGAGGTCCAGGCTCCGCCCGCCCACGAGCTCAATGCTGCGGATGTGATGCGCTCGTGCGGCGCGTGCGCGAAAACTCGGCAGCGAGAAGGCCTGCGCGAGCACCGCCGCGAGCAGCGCCTCGAGCGCCGCGTCACTGCCGCTCGCCGGTGCGACAAGTGCCACACTGTCGGCTTCTCCGGCGGGCAGCTCTTTGACCATGCGGCCGGCGAGTGCGAGGAGTTCGAAGGTGCTGGCGCGCGCGGAGGCGATGCCGAGCACCGCGCGCGTCTCGCGCTCATTGGGCAGGACCGTGGCCCGCACACCGCCTGAGTTCTGACGCAGGCGAGCAAAAAGGCTTTTCCAGCGCGTCGCGTGTGGGAGTTTTGCGAGCACATCGCCCGCGGCGGCCTGCGGCAATATGACGAGCACCGCATCCACGCTGCGCAGGGCGCGCTCGGAGAGCTGTTCCCGGCGCGTGATTCGAGGCTCCGCGAACCCGGTTTGCTTGACCGTCGCGGCTGAAATCCGGATCATTGATGGGCTTGTTCCGACGCGAATTCACGCGCAGTCCGGCTGCGCATCCTAGCACAGCGCACGGTCCCCGCCCGCGGCTGCACCGGCCGGGCGCCGCGAGCATTGAGTGGCTTTCCCCATGACCGATTTGCCGAAGCTTCAGGACCTCGACCCCGTAGAGACGCAGGAGTGGCTCGAGTCGATCGACTCGGTGCTGCGCGTCCACGGCGCAGAGCGCGCGCACTTCCTGCTCGAGCGGCTGATCGATCACACGCGCCGCAGCGGCGCCTATCTGCCGTTCAAGCCGAACACGGCCTACCTCAACACCATCGCGCCGGGGCAGCAGCAGGAGTATCCGGGAGATCGCGCGCTCGAGCGTCGCATCGAGGCGTACATCCGCTGGAATGCGCTCGCGATGGTGGTGCTCGCCAATCGCATCTCCTCGGAGTACGGCGGCCATCTGGCGAGCTATGCGTCCTCGGCGACACTGTACGAAGTAGGCTTCAATCACTTCTGGCGCGCACCCAGTGCGCAGCATCCGGGCGACTCGGTGTTCATCCAGGGACATTCCTCGCCGGGCATCTATGCGCGCGCGTACCTGGAAGGACGGCTGTCCGAGGATCAGCTGCGGCATTTCCGCCAGGAAGTCGGCGGCCAGGGGCTCTCGTCCTATCCGCATCCGTGGCTGATGCCGCAGTTCTGGCAGTTCCCGACCGTTTCCATGGGCCTGGGGCCGATGATGGCCATCTTCCAGGCACGCTTCATCCGCTATCTCGAGAACCGCGGACTCGTCGCGCCCTCGGACCGCAAAGTGTGGTGCTTCCTCGGCGATGGCGAGATGGATGAGCCCGAATCGATGGGCGCACTCACCATGCCGGTGCGCGAGAAGCTCGACAATCTGATCTTCGTCATCAACTGCAACCTGCAGCGGCTCGATGGTCCGGTGCGTGGCAACGGCAAGATCATCCAGGAGCTCGAGGCCGCCTTCATGGGCGCCGGCTGGAATGTGATCAAGGTGCTGTGGGGCTCGCGCTGGGATCCGCTGTTCGCGAAGGACACCTCGGGCGTGCTGCCGCGGCTCATGGAAGAGTGCGTCGACGGGGAATACCAGAACTTCAAGGCGAAGGGCGGCGCATATACGCGCGAGCATTTCTTCGGCAAGTACCCCGAGCTCAAGGCGATGGTCGCCAACATGTCGGACGATGACATCTGGCGCCTGAACCGCGGTGGCCACGATGCGCGCAAGGTGTTCTCGGCCTACTGGCAGGCATCGCGTCACACCGGCCAGCCGACGGTAATCCTGGCGAAGACGGTGAAGGGCTTCGGCCTGGGCAAGGGCGGCGAGGGCCTGATGGTCGCGCATCAGCAAAAGAAGCTCGATGTCGACATGCTGAAGGCGTTTCGCGACCGCTTCCAGATCCCGGTGAGCGATGAAGATCTCACCGGTCTGCCGTTCCGCAAGCCGGCGGAAGGTTCCGATGAGATGAAGTATCTGCACGAGCGGCGCACCAACCTGGGCGGTTACCTGCCGGCGCGGCATCCGACGGCGCCGACGCTCACGATTCCGCCGCTCGAGGCGTTCGAGCCGGTGCTGGAGGGCACGGCCGATCGTGAGATCTCGACCACGATGGCATTCGTTCGACTGCTCACGATCCTCCTCAAGGACAAGAACATCGGCAAGAACATCGTGCCGATCGTGCCCGATGAGGCCCGCACCTTCGGCATGGAGGGACTGTTCCGCCAGATCGGCATCTACTCCTCGGTGGGCCAGCTCTATACGCCGCAGGATGCCGAGACCCTCATGTCCTATCGCGAGGATAAGAAGGGTCAGATGCTCGAGGAGGGCATCAACGAGGCGGGCTCACTGTGCTCGTGGATCGCCGCCGGCACCTCGTACGCCAATCACGGCATCAACATGGTGCCGTTCTACGTCTTCTACTCGATGTTCGGCTTCCAGCGCGTCGGGGATTTCATCTGGGCGGCAGGCGATAGTCAGGCGCGCGGCTTCCTCATCGGCGCGACGGCTGGCCGCACCACGCTCGCGGGCGAAGGCCTGCAGCACCAGGATGGCCACAGTCAGCTCGTCTCGACCACCGTGCCGAACTGCGTCTCCTACGATCCGACTTATGCGTATGAGCTCGCGGTGATCGTGCACGACGGACTGCAGCGGATGTTCGTCAAGCAGGACAAGGTCTTCTACTACATCACCTGCATGAACGAGAACTACGCCCAGCCCGCACTGCCGAAGGATGCCGTCGCCGGCATTCTGAAAGGCATGTACCGCCTGCAGAGCGGCGGACGCGGCAAGGTGCGCGCGACGCTGCTCGGCTCGGGCACGATCCTGCGCGAGTGCATCGCGGCCGCGGCGCTGCTCGAGAAAGACTACGGCGTGCCGGCGGATGTCTACTCGGTGACGAGCTTCAGCGAGCTGCGCCGCGAGGCCGTCAACTGCGAGCGCTCGAACCTGCTCGAGCCGGCGGACAAGCCGCGTGTTCCTTACGTGCAGCAGTGCCTGAAGGACTGCGCCGGTCCGGTGATCGCCGCGACCGACTACGTGCGCAACGTCCCTGATCAGATCCGCCAGTGGGTGGGGGCGCGTTACGTCACGCTGGGCACCGACGGCTACGGCCGCTCCGACTCGCGTGCCGCATTGCGCAAGCATTTCGAGGTGGACCGCAATTACATCGCGCTGGCCGCACTCAAAGCCTTGAGCGACGAAAGCAAGATCGACAAGGCGACGCTTGCCAAGGCCGTCCGCGATCTGGGCATCGATCCCTCGAAGCCGAATCCGCTGAACTCATGAGCCGCGTCATCGAAGTGCGCGTGCCCGACATGGGCAGCTTCAAGGACGTGGCCGTCATCGACGTGCTCGTCAAGGCGGGCGATGCGATCGAAGTGGACACGCCGCTCGCAACGCTCGAGACCGAGAAGGCGACGATGGACGTGCCCTCGACCTCGGCGGGCACGGTCGAGAAAGTTGCGATTGCCAAGGGCGGCCAGGTCAATACCGGTGATCTGGTCGTGACGCTGCGCGCGGCAGATGGCGCGGGCGCCGCGCCTGCTGCGAGCGCTGCCGCACCGGCAGCTGCTGCACCCGCCGCAGCCAAGAGCGCGGCCACACAGCCTGCCGCGCCTGCCGTGCAGGCTGCACCGGCCGCAACGCCGGCTGCATCCTCCGGCGGCGACACCGTCTCCATGCCCGTGGTGAAGCCGCCCGCACAGGCCGCAGCGCCGATCGATGAGGCCAGCTTTTCGCGCGCGCATGCGAGTCCCTCAGTGCGCAAGCTCGCGCGCGAGCTCGGCGTGGATCTGGGCGCGGTCGCCGGCACCGGCTTCAAGGGCCGGATCACCGAAGATGACGTCAAGGCGCACGTCAAGAAGCTGCTGACCGGGGGCGGACGTGCCGCAGCTGCTCCCGCGGCAGCGGCACGTGGCAGCGCCCTGCCCGCCGTGCCGGCGCTCGATTTCTCGCAGTTCGGTCCCGTTGAAGCAAAACCGCTGACACGCATCCAGCGCATCTCGGGCGCCCGCCTGCACGCGAGCTGGGTCAACCTGCCCCACGTCACGCAGTTCGATGAGGCGGACATCACCGACCTCGAGCGCCTGCGCAACGAATACAAGGACAAGGCGGCGAGCCAGGGCATCAAACTGACGCCGCTCGCGTTCATCATGCGCGCCTGCGTGAAGACGCTGCAGGAGTTCCCGCAGTTCAACACCTCGCTCGATCCGCAGGGCGAGAAGCTCATCTGGAAGCGCTACCTCAACATCGGCTTCGCCGCCGACACGCCCAACGGGCTGCTCGTGCCGGTGGTGAAGGACGCCGATCACAAGGATGTCTTCGAGCTCGCACGCTCCGTGGCCGAGCTGTCGGAGAAGGCGCGCGCCGGCACGCTCACGCTGCCGCAGCTGCAGGGCGGCTGCTTCACGATCTCGAGCCTGGGCGGGATCGGCGGCACGGCTTTCACGCCGATCATCAATGCCCCGGAAGTGGCGATCCTCGGCGTCTCGCGCGCCGTGATGAAGCCGGTGTATCAGAACGGCAGCTTCGTGCCGCGGCTCATGCTGCCGCTGTCGCTGTCCTACGATCACCGTGTAATCGATGGTGCGCTCGCCGTGCGCTTCACGACGGCGCTCGCGCGCACGATCGCCGACGCCGGCGCGCTCATGCAGGCCGTGCTCTGAAATGAGCGCTGTCGATCTCATCGTTCCCGATCTCGGCAGCTTCGAGAACGTGCCGGTCGTCGATGTGCTGGTGAAGAAAGGCGAGAAGATCGAAGTCGACTCGCCCCTGGTTACGCTCGAGACCGACAAGGCGGCCATGGATGTGCCCTCGACCGCCGCCGGCACCATCACCGAAGTATTGGTGAAGAAAGGCGACAAGGTCAGCAAGGGCAGTGTGATCGCGCGCGTGGACTCCGGAGGTGGCGCAGCGAAGGCGTCTGCACCGGCCGCAGCGCCCACACCTGCTGCGCCGAGTGCGCGCAAGGCTCCGGCCACCGAGACGGCGGGCGATACGGTGCGCATGCCCGTGCCCGACCCCACGGTGCGCATGCGTGTCGATGCGCACGCCGATCGCACCACACAGCTCCTGGTGCTCGGTGCGGGACCCGGCGGCTATACGGCCGCGTTTCGGGCCGCGGACCTGGGACTGAAAGTCACACTGGTGGAGCGCTGGGCCACGTTGGGTGGCGTGTGCCTCAATGTCGGCTGCATTCCCTCCAAGGCGCTGCTGCACGCGGCCAAGGTGATCGAGGAAGCCGAGGCGATGGGCGCGAACGGCCTCGCCTTCGGCGCACCTTCGATCGATCTGCCGCGACTGCGCGCGTGGAAGGCGGGCGTGGTCAAGAAACTCACCGGCGGGCTCAAGCTCCTTGCCAAGCAGCGCAAGGTCGAGGTCGTGCAGGGGAGCGGGCGCTTTGCGAGCCCGAATATTCTTGAAGTGAGCCACGAAGGCCGCACCGAGCGCATCCGCTTCGAGCAGTGCATCATCGCGGCCGGTTCCGAGGCGATTCGCCTGCCGGGCTGGCCGACGGATCCGCGCATCATGGATTCGAGCGATGCGCTCGAGCTGCCCGAGTTCTCCGGCCGTCTGCTCGTCGTCGGCGGCGGCATCATCGGGCTGGAGATGGCGTGCGTGTACGATGCGCTGGGCAGCCGTGTCAGCGTCGTCGAGCTCACACCGCAATTGATGCCGGGTTGTGACCCGGATCTGGTCAAGCCGCTCGAGAAGCGCATTCGTGGTCGCTACGAGCAGATTCTCCTCGGCACCAAGGTGGCCTCCGTGACCGCAGCACGCGAGGGCATGAGCGTCGCGTTCTCGGGACCCAAAGCGCCGGAGCCGCAAGTCTACGATCGTGTGTTGATGGCCGTCGGCCGCTCGCCCAATGGCAAGCTGATCGGCGCCGAAGCCGCGGGCGTGACGGTGAGCGAACGCGGCTTCATCCCCGTCGACAAGCAGATGCGCACCAACGTGCCGCACATTTTTGCCATCGGCGACATCGCAGGTCCGCCGATGCTGGCGCACAAGGCCTCACACGAGGCCAAGGTGGCCGCCGAAGTGGCCGCAGGACACAAGAGCGCCTTCGACGCCCGCGTCATCCCCTCGGTCGCCTACACGGATCCGGAAGTCGCCTGGGTGGGCCTCACCGAGCACGAGGCTCAGGCCAAAGGGGTCGCGTTCAGGAAGGGCCTGTTCCCCTGGGCGGCGAGCGGCCGCTCGCTCTCGCTCGGGCGCGACGACGGCTTTACGAAGCTGCTGTTCGATCCGGCGACGCATCGCCTGCTGGGCGGCGGAATCGTCGGTCCCAATGCCGGCGATCTGGTGAGCGAGATTGCGCTCGCGATCGAGATGGGCGCCGATGCGCGCGATATCGGACTGACGGTGCACCCGCACCCGACACTCTCCGAGACCATCGCATTCGCGGCCGAAGCCTACGACGGCACGCTCACCGACCTCTACATCCCCAAGAAGTAGTCGGCGCGCATCAGCGCAGGAACGCGAGCAGATCGCTGAAGTCATCGGTCCACGGGCGCGAGGCCGTCGCGGGCAGCGCTTGCGCACTCGAGGCGAGTTCAGGCGTTGCGAAGATGAGCGCGCTCGCGGAGACCAGCACCCAGGAATTCGGTGTATTGAAGCGATCGCTGTCGTCGTCATCGACGATGCGGGCGATGAGGTGGCGCTCGCGGGCGAGCCGCTCGATCACCGGCGGCAGGTTCACGTAGCGATTGCTGGTGTGGAAGGCGATGACACCGCCCGGCCTCATGTGTCGCAGGTACACGCCGAGCGCCTCGCGCGTGAGCAGATGCACCGGAATCGCATCGCTCGAGAACGCATCGACGGCCAGCAGATCGAAGCGCTGCGGATTTTCGCGCTCCAGGCTCAGACGCGCATCGCCGAGCGCGATCTCGATTCGCGCTGCGCTGTCGTGCAGGTAGGTGAATTCACGGTCAGAGACCCCGACCACCGCCGGATTGATGTCGTAGAAGCGGATCAGGTCACCGGGGCGGCCGTAGGCGGCGAGCGTCCCGGTACCCAGGCCGATGACACCGATCCGATGCGGCAGCCCGTCACGGCGCAGCGCCAGGAGCGCGCGGCCCACGCCGGATCCCTCGCCGTAGTATTCGGTCGGCCGGCGGCGCGCATCCGGTGCGGAGAACTGCGTGCCGTGCAGAATGATGCCGTTCGTGAGCGAGCGGCCCCTGCCCGCCTCATCGGCGTCCCATTCGTAGACACGCAGCGCGCCGTAGAAATTGCGTTGCGTGAAGATCGTGGCTTCGTAGAAGTTGTGCACGAAGAGGCCGCTCGCCGCGAGGCCGGCGATTACGCACAAGCCGGCGAACACTGATAGCGGACGCGGGCGCCAGCGCGTGTACGCGAGCAGCATGGCGCTGGTTGCCAGCAGAGCGATCTGCAGGTCGAAATCCACCTTGAGCAGCGCGGGCGCCGCGATTCCGATCGCGATCGCGCCGAGCGCGCCGCCCACGGAGATGGCGAGGTAGAAACGCGTGAGATACGCGCTCGACGGCCGCGACAGTGCGAGCCGCCCGTGGCACGCGAGGCACGCGCCCGCGAGCAGCAGACAGGAGACGCCGATCTGCGCCCAGATGGGGAGCGTGCGGTCCTCCTCGCCCGGCCACGCCGTGTACAGCGTCGAGCCGGCATACAGAGCAATCGCCGCCGCCGCGAGCAGATTCAGCTGTACGCCGTTCAGCCTGCCGCTGAACTGGAAGCTCACGATGAAGGTTGCGAGATAGATCGCAAGCGGCACCACCCACAGCAGCGGCATGGCGGCGATATCGCGCGTCATGTGATTGGTGACGGCGATGAGCAGGAAGGCGCCCAGCGCCGAAAGTCCCACCCAGGTGAGGTACTGCAGCCGCGTGGGCGCGGCGCTGGGCTCTGCCGCGACGGTGGCGATCGGCGCCGTCGCGACGATTGCCTCTCGCGGCGCGCCACGCATGGCCCGGGCGCACGCGAGGATCAGCGCCGCCCACAGCACGTAGCCCGCGGACCACAGCAGCGCCTGGCTGCGTGTGCCGATCCACGGCTCGAGCAGCGCCGGATAGGCGAGCAGGGCGAGCATCGAGGCGAGATTTGACAGCGCGAACAGGCGATAGGGACTGCGCGCGGGGAAGCGCCGGGCAAACCAGCTTTGAATGAGCGGGCTCGCGGCCGACATGAGCACGAACGGCACACCGACCGTGGTGGCAAGTGCACCCAGCACTTCGAGCGCGGGGTGTCCCGCTCCCTGCGGCTTCCAGTGTGCGGCCGGAATGATCGGCAGCGTCAATGCGCCGAGCAGCAGCAACGAACCGTGCAGTTTCCAGTGCGAGGCGAAGGCGACGCGGCGCGCGAGCGTATCCGCATACGCATAGCCCAGAAGCAGCGTGACCTGGAAGAACACCAGGCAGGTCGCCCACACATTGGAGGCGCCGCCGAACCAGGGCAGGAGCTCCTTCGCGACGATGGGCTCGAGCAGGAACAGCAGGAAAGAGCCCAGGAAAACCGTGCCGCCGAAGGCAAGGAGCAGCCAGCGTTCGCTGTCGATTTCAACCGCGGGCGAGTCGCTCGATGCGTTCAAGGTAGGCCCTCTCATCGGGTGCGAGGCCGGTGCGCTGTGCCTGCCACAGCGTCTCGGCCAGCGGCTCGATCATGGCATGCTCGGCCGCGTGTGCCTCGCCCAGGCGTACGGCAAGTGTCTGAAAGGCGCGTGCGATGCCCGCGGGCCGGTCGGTTGCGACCTGATCCCGGATCGCCAGGTGCAGCCCCATGTGCAGGAACGGATTCTCGCGGCCGCCCTCGGGCGTGTAGTGCGCGGCGAGCGCCGCCTCGCCCACCTCGATGAGCGCGAGGTACTCCGGATGATCGGCGATGACTCCCGCGATCTGGGCCTCGAGCGCGGAGAGCGGCTCATTCGCGGCGCGCTTGCGCCAGGCGTCCAGGTATCGCCGGCGGAGCGCATCCCGGCCCTGGCCTTCAAACACCGGCATGACGGGTCTTGTGCGGATACTCGCACAGGTCGGCGATCAGACAGCGCGAGCAGGCAGGCTTTCGGGCCGTACACACGTAGCGGCCGTGCAGCAGCAGCCAGTGGTGGGCATTGTGGCGATACGCGGTTGGCGTCGTCTCGGTGAGCGTGCGCTCCACGGCGAGCGGTGTCTTGCCCGTGGCGAGGCCGGTGCGGTTGGCCACGCGGAAAATGTGTGTATCAACGGCAATCTCGGGCGCACCGAAGGCAATGTTGAGAACGACACTTGCCGTCTTGCGGCCGACACCCGGCAGCGCTTCGAGCTCTTCGCGGCTGCGCGGCACTTCACCGCCATGCAGCTCCAGGATTTGCGCGGCGAGTGCTGCGACATTCTTTGCTTTGGCGTTATGGAGGCCGATGCTCTTCAAATAGGGCTTCAGGCCCCTGACGCCGAGCCGGGCGATCGCCGCCGGCGTGTTGGCGAGGGGAAACAGGCGGCGCGTGGCGGCATTGACGCTGCGATCGGTGGTATGAGCCGAGAGCACGACGGCCACCAGCAACTCGAAGGGCGTCGAGTATTCGAGCTCGCTGCGCGGCGAGGGGTTGGCGGCGGCGAGGCGGCGGAAGATGGCGCGTCGGCGCGCCGGCGTCACGGTGCCGGTCCGCCGCGGTGCGCACGCGCCTTGCGTGCGGCGAGCAGCTCGGAGCGCGCGCGTGAGCGTCGCGCCGCCCGCGCCAGATGGGCCTCGTAGCGCGCGCGGTTCTCCTCGCGCGAGGGCGCAGGCTCGCGGGCGGCAAGTGGCACAGCGGCCGCCTCGATCATCACGATGCAATCGACGGGGCAGGGCGCCACGCACAGCTCGCAGCCGGTGCACAGTGCGGCAACCACGGTGTGCATCTGCCGGGACGCACCCACGATCGCATCGACGGGACATGGCGGCAGGCACTTGGTGCAGCCGATGCAGCGTGCCTCATCGACCTGGGCCACCAGACGCGGGCCTTCGATGCCATGCGCCGGATTCAGTGGCAGCGGCGGACGGCCGAGCAGGCGTGACAATGCCGCGATCGTCTCGCTGCCTCCGGGCGGACACTGATTGATGGCCGCCTCGCCCGCGGCGATGGCCTCGGCATACGGACGGCAGCCGCTGTAGCCGCAGCGCGTGCATTGCGTCTGCGGTAACAGCGCATCGATCTCTGCGGCGTTCAGCTGACCCTCATGCCGGGCTGCGCGCCGCTGTCGGGCGCAAGCAGATAGATGCCCGGAGCATCGCCACTCGCGGCCAGCACCATGCCCTCGGAGAGCCCGAACTTCATCTTGCGCGGCGCGAGATTGGCAACGATGACGGTGAGGCGCCCTTCGAGCGCGGCCGGATCGTAGGCGGACTTGATGCCCGCGAACACGGTTCGCGTCGGGCCACCGAGATCGAGCGTGAGCTTCAGAAGCTTGTCGGCGCCGGCGACATGCTCGGCCTTGGCGATGCGGGCGACGCGCAGGTCCACCTTGCGAAACTCATCGATCGAGATCGTCGCGGGCTCGGGCGTCGCGGCGGCAGTAGCTGTCCCCGCCGCTGCGGCCGCGGGCGGCGAATTCGCGTCGAACAGCGCATCGAGCTGTTTGGGATCGACTCGTGTCATAAGATGCTCGTACTCGTTGATTTGATGACCGGGCGGCAGCTGCGTTCCCGCATCCGCCCAGGCAAGGGATGGCATGCCGAGAAATCGTGCAGCGCGC
>Ga0335079_10001778_pt1 | contig 24650 bp, 23 predicted proteins | sample Lox_Sample_33_FD_206719 | JGI IMG/M metagenome (GOLD analysis project Ga0335079, IMG submission 206719) | Soil microbial communities from Loxahatchee National Wildlife Refuge, Florida, United States - Lox_Sample_3.3 | ecosystem: Environmental > Terrestrial > Soil > Wetlands | place: USA...
TAGTCGTCCCAGTTGTAGACGTGCAGCACCCGCTCCGCGGATGCGGCAGCGGGCGGGTGCGGCGTCCCTGGCGCCGCTTGTGCGGATGGTGCGGCTTGTGGGTGGGAGTCATGACAGCCACCCGCACCGAGGCAGACGGCGATGAGCGCCGCGCATACGGCCGCTGCCGGGCGCACACTCACCCGCTGCGGCTCAGTTGCGTGCGAGCTCCACCCGGACCCAGTCTTGAAACTGCCGGATGGCGTACTCCTCGGGCATGAGCACGCCGGCGCGGTGCGCGAGCGAATGCAGTCCGCGCTGGTTGAGCTCGCACACTGCGGCATCCTCGCTCATCACGATGTCGGTGAACTCCACCGCCTTCATGATGTTGCGCCCGGTGCTCAGCGTCTCGGGCAGGAACAGGAACTCGATGCTCATGTCGGTACGCTCGGCCGCGAGGGGCAGCAACCGCACGACGCGTATGTAGTCGATGTGCGCCACGATGAAGACCGAGGGCACGCTGGTGAGATAGACGTGGCCCGCCTTGCGATCCTCGGCACTCACCCTGGGGAAGGGCACCCCGACCGGCTGGCCGTCCATGGTCCACGATTCGGCGCCCACTCGTAGCCCGCCGCCGTACTTCGGATCGTCGTCGTTGGCGTGGTCCTGCCAGTCGGGATCGTCGCGGCGCTCGAGCAGTGCGCGGCCGAAGATCGGCACCAGCTGTGCCAGGCGCGGATGGACACCCGGGCAGTGCAGACACTCGTTGTAGTTTTCCCAGAACACCTTCCAGTTGCACGCGATGGTCTTCTGCAGGCGATGCCCGACCACGAGCTCGCCGAGCTGCCAGTCATCGAGCCGGCTGAGCGGCAGATCGAAGCTGCGGGCAAACGGGGGAGGATCGCGCGTCAGTGCCGCGAACACGAAGCCGTTCCACTCGGTGACCGGGAGGCTGTAGAGGGAGTACTCGCGCATGTCGAAGCCGTCGCCGTGCAGTTGCGAGGAGGTGCGCAGCAGCTCGCCGCGCAGGCTGTAACGCCAGCTGTGATACGGGCAGACGATACCGGCGGCGGGGAATTGCCCGGCCGCGCTGCGGCACAGTGCCGCGCCGCGATGCCGGCAGGTGTTGTGGAAGGCGCGCAGCTCGCCAGCCTCGCCACGCACCACGAACAGCGACTGATCGCCGACGTCGAGCGTGCGGAAACTGCGCGCCGCAGCAAGCTCGCTGGCGCGGCAGACGTACAGCCAGTTGCGGTACCAGATACGGCTCAATTCCCGCTCATGGTGTGCGGGATCGAAGTACCAGGATGCCGGCAGCGTCTCGACCGGTGTTGTCAGGCCGGCATAGCCGGGATCGCGTCTCACGGAAGTTGACCGCGACGGCATGATGATCTCCATCAGGGTGGTGCCATTTTAGTGATTCGGCACGCTAATTGCCTGATCTCAGTCGGATCCAGCCGGCGCGCCGGCGGCGGCCGGACCCAGCTTCCCCCCGGCACTTCCGCGAGCGTCACGCCGTCTGCCTGCGTCGCATAGACCCCGCCGAGGCCCGGGAGCCGCGCATCTTCCCAAACGGCAGGCGGGCGTATTCCGCGACGTCCTTGCCTCGGTCGGCCTCGCCAAACCCGCAGCGCCCGCTCCCGGCTCGCCGGCCGCGCAGTTGCCCCGACAAGGCTTTGCCTGCTGCAACCTGCACTACGACGGCGACTGGATCAACGACGGCAATTACGCCGAGTTGCCGATGATTCCCGCCGGGACACCGATCGAGGTGTTGAGCTATGGCCGGCACCGCGCTTATGTCAAGGTCGACGGCAAGCCCATGCGACTCGGGCACGACTACGGGCGTAGCGAGGAAACGCTCGAGGCCTGGGTCGCCAAGATCGTGCTCAGCGAGGACCCGCGCCCGCGCATCGCGGGCTACCCGCCACGGGTCCGCGAGGCGATCCAGGCCGGGAAGCTCGTGGTCGGCATGACGCGCGAGCAGGCGATCGTCGCCATCGGTTACCCGCTGACGAGCGAGAATGCCTCCCTGGACGCCCCCGTGTGGCGGATGTGGCGCTCCACGCGCGGTGAGTACGAGCTCAATTTCCGTACCGACGGCCGCCTGGCATCCGTGACGGGCGATGACAGCGTGACCAGCCTCATGGTGTACCGGACCGCCCCATAGAGGCTCGCAACTGCGTCAGGGGTCGCGGCGCGCGCCATCTTCCGCGCCGGTGTCGCATACTTGCACCGTAGCGCGCACTCGCAACTGACGTCGCGGCAGGCTTCCCCTGGGGGCTCGTATGAATATCCGCATTCTGCAACGTGGGCTTCAGTACTGTGGCCGGGTTGACGCGGTCCGTCAGACTTACCACGTGTTCGAGAGCCCGGGCTACTACTTCGTGCTCTCCTTCGCCCGCGCCCGAGCACGCCGTGGCTCGGGCTACTTCAACCTCGTCGACAAGGAGGCCGTCGACTACGTCTACCGGCGCGTCGCCGGCATGCGCGCGGTGACGGCAAAGCAGGTGCTGGCCACGGCACGGCGCACGCAGCACGTGCCGACACGGTTGCTTGCGCTCAACGTCCTCTACGTGCTGGTAGCGCTCAAGCGCGCCAGCATCGCCCGCGCCGGCGAGCATCGGCAGCTCTTCTTCACCGTGCGCAAGGGGCCGAGGCGCAAATCGCGCACGCGGTGAACGCCGCGCTCCGCGCGCGCGCGGCGCCCGGGAAGTGAGCATGAGCCCTCAAGGAACACGCGACGCCGCCTTCGAATCGGGCGAGAGCCAGCACCGCGGCATGATCACGATCTCGATCATGCTGGCGACCATCATCCAGGCGATCGACGGCACCATCGCCAACGTCGCGCTGCCGCACATGCAGGGAAGCCTGTCCGCCTCGCAGGACCAGATCACCTGGGTGCTCACCTCCTATATCGTCGCCGCCGGCATCGCCACGCCGCTCACCGGCTGGCTGACCGACCGTTTCGGCCTCAAGCAGGTGCTGCTCGCCTCGATCGCCGGTTTCACGCTCGCTTCGGTCCTCTGCGGCATGGCGGACACGCTGGCGCAGATCGTGCTGGCGCGGCTGCTGCAGGGCTTGTTCGGCGCCGCGCTCGTGCCGCTGTCGCAGGCGGTGCTGCTCGACATCTATCCGCGCGAGCGGCATGGCTCGGCCATGGCCGTGTGGGGCATCGGTGTGATGATCGGCCCGATCGTCGGCCCCGCGCTCGGTGGCTGGCTCACGGAGGACTGGAGCTGGCGTTGGGTGTTCTTCATCAACGTGCCGGTCGGCTCACTCGCCTTCTACGGCGTCGGCCGTTACATCCGGCGGCGACCCGCCGAGCGGCGCGTGCGCTTCGACGTGTTCGGATTCGCGACGCTGAGCATCGCCATCGGCGCGCTGCAGCTGCTGCTCGATCGCGGACAGCAGAACGACTGGTTCTCGTCCTGGGAGACCTGGGCCGAGGCGGCTACGCTCGCCGCGAGTCTTGCATATTTCGTCGTGCATACGGCCTTCACGCCGGCGGGCAGGTCGTTCTTCGACTATCGGCTGCTCAAGAACCCCAACTACATCTCCGGCGTGGTGCTCATGTTCCTGGTCGGCATGGTGCTGTTTGCCACCCGCGCGCTGATCGCCACCATGCTGCAGAACGTGCTCGACTACCCGGCGACGCTCACCGGGCTGCTGATGGCACCGAGCGGCGTGGGCACGATGATCGCCATGGTGTTCGTCGGGCGACTGGTCGGTCGCCTCGATGTGCGCGTGCTTCTCGGTGCGGGCTTCGCCGTCACCGCATTCTCGCTGTGGCAGATGACTCACTACGACGTGCTGCTGACACAGAGCCAGATCATCTGGCCCGGCGTGATCCAGGGCGTGGGTCTCGGGCTCATCTTCGTGCCGCTGGCCGCGGCGAGCTTCGCCACGCTGTCGCCGCAGCTACGCACCGACGGCACGGCCATCTTCAGCCTGATGCGTAACATCGGCAGCTCGATCGGCATTGCGGTGGCGCAGGCGCTGCTGGTGCGCAATACGCAGTTGGCCCACGCGGGGCTGCTGGAGAATCTCACCGCCGCGAACCCCGACCTGCTCCACAGCCCGGTAGCCTCGGCCTTCCATCTCGGCGCGCCGCCGGGCTTCGAGCTGCTGAACAACGAGCTCACCCGACAGGCCGAGATGATCGCCTACGTCGACGATTTCTTCCTGATGCTCCTCCTCACGCTGTTGGTCATCCCGCTGCTGATCCTGATCCGCCCGGCGCGCGAGGAGGCCTCAGCGGGCGGGGAAGCCCTCGCGCTCGAGTAGGCGTGCTCGGGCGAGCGGTGCATCAGGGGTCGGGCCGCATACAGGCGTGCCCGACGCGCACTGCTGTACGGACGGGTCCTGGCGTCGCCCGAGGCAGCGGCACCTGTTGCGGTGCTGTCTCATTCACGCGAGTGCCGCGAGCGCATACTTGCTGCATGGTCCAGCGGGAGCTCTTTGCGAGCGCGGGCGCTTCGCCCGAGGGCTTCACCTACAGTGCGGATTTCCTGAGCGCAGCCGAGGAGCGAGAGCTGCTCGGGGCAATCGGCGGGCTGGCGCTCGCCCCCGCGCAATACAAGGAGTGGCATGCAAGGCGGCGCGTCGTGGCCTTTGGCGGCAGTTACGATTTCAGCCGACACGAGCTCAAGGCCGCGCCACCGATTCCCGACTTCCTGCAGGGCTTGCGCGAGCGGGTCGCGCATTGGGGCGGCGTGGCTGCCGGGCGCATCGAGCACGCCATGATTGCCGAGTACCCGCCGGGAAGCCCGCTCGGGTGGCACCGCGATGTGCCGCAGTTCGAGGATGTCTTCGGCGTCTCGCTCCTCGGGCACGCGAGACTGCGCTTGCGACCCTGGCCGCCACGGCCAGGCGAGCGCACCGCTTACGCACTCGAGCTCGAGCCGCGCTCGGCCTACGCGCTGCGGGGCGCGGTGCGCTGGCAATGGCAGCACGCGATCTCGCCTACCCGGGAGTTGCGCTACTCGATCACCTTCAGGACGCGCAGAGCTTGAGCGCCGCTGCCCACCCGTCGTTGCGAGGAGCGGCGCAGCTGCAAGGCGCGATCCGGCGGCGGTTGCCGGCGCTGCTCTACGACGGCTCGGGCGAGCCGCCGCGCGGCGTCGCCATCTACTCGCTGTCGGACCCGCGCGCGGTACGCGAGATCCGCTACATCGGGCAGAGCGCATCACCGCGGCGGCGGTTGCTCGAGCATCTGCGCGTCGCGCGGCTGTGGCTGCCGGATGAGCTGCCCTGGTGGGTGGAGTCGCCGCGGCTGCGGCCGCTGTATCAGTGGATCAGGGAGCTCTACCGCGACGATGGGCGTCTGCCGGTCATGGTGGTGCGTGCCTGGGTCCAAGCGGCCGAGGCACGACTCGCCGAGCGCAGCCACATCTGCACCTGCCTGGGGCAGCAATTGCCGCTGCTCAACGTCGAGGAGGAGCGACTGCGCCGCCAGCTGCAGTTGCTCTAGATGCGCTGCGACACGGACGGCGCGGGTCTGGCCGATGAGCCAGGTGGGCGCGCTTTCTTAACCGATCGCTAACGGTCGGCGCAGTACCCTGCGGCCACACTGCGGGGGAGTCATCCGAGCGGTCATGAGCAACCTGGGTATCGTTCTCTACGTGGTCGGCGCTCTGTTCACCGTGTACGTCGTCGCCGCGACCTGGCGCTCGAAGGATGCCGAGCCGCGCCGCGACGGCCGCCCGGCGCGGCGCAGCGGCGAGCGCACCCGCTGAAGGGCCGGCGGACGTGGACCTCGTCTTCCTGCTGATCATTCTCGCCCTCGTCGCGGTCACCCTGTGGCTGGTGCGCGCGGTCGGGCGGCTCGGGGGCGGAGAATGAGCGTCACGCACCTGCTCGGCGGCCTGCTGTCGCTGGGACTTTTCGTGTACCTGCTGTACGCGTTGTTCCGGCCGGAAAAATTCTGATGACCGCGGCTTCACTGGCATTGATCGCCGTGTATCTGGCGGTGCTGTTCTCGTGCGTGAAGCCGCTCGGGCTCTACATCGCGAACGTCATGGAGGGCCGGCCCATCGCGCCGCTGCGCATCGGGGCGCGCTGCGAGGCGCTCATCTACCGCTTGTGCCGCATCGAGCCTTCGGCCGAGATGGGCTGGAAGGAGTATTCAGTCGCGCTCGTGGTGTTCAATGCGTTCGGCGCGCTCGTGGTGTACCTGCTGCAGCGTCTGCAGCTGTGGTTGCCGCTCAACCCGCAGCACATGGGGAGCGTGTCTGCGGACTCCTCCTTCAATACCGCGGTCAGCTTCATCACCAACACCAACTGGCAGGGCTACTCCGGCGAGTCGACCATGAGCTATCTGACACAGATGGCCGGACTTGCCGTGCAGAACTTCCTTTCGGCCGCCTCGGGGATCGTGGTCGCGATCGTGCTGATCCGCGGCTTTGCCCGGCACAGTACCCGCACCATCGGCAACTTCTGGGCCGACCTCACGCGCTGCACTCTGTATATCCTGCTGCCCCTTTCTCTGGTGGTGGCGCTGCTGCTCGCCTCGCAGGGCGTGGTGCAGAACTTCAGCGCCTACAAGGCCGTCACCACCGTCGAATCGGTGGCCTACCAGCAACCGCAAGTCGATGCCGCGGGCAGTGCGCTCAAGGACGCCTCCGGCAACCCCAGGCTCGAGAATCTCACCACGCAGCAGCAGACGCTGCCGATGGGCCCGATGGCCTCACAGGAAGCCATCAAGGAGCTCGGCACCAACGGCGGCGGGTTCCTCAACGCCAACTCGTCCCACCCCTACGAGAATCCCACGCCGCTTTCGAACTTCCTCGAGATGCTGTCCATCCTGCTGATTCCCACGGCGCTCACCTACACCTTCGGTCGCATGGTGGGCGACACGCGCCAGGGATGGGCGGTGTTCGCCGCCATGGCGATCCTGCTCATCGCCATGATCGGCATCGCGGTCTACAACGAGCAGCGCGGCAATCCGCTCTTTGCGCGACTCGGCCTCGATCAGGCCCCGAGCGCCGTGCAGCCGGGCGGCAACATGGAGGGCAAGGAGGCGCGCTTCGGCATCGCCGCCTCGGCGCTGTTTGCCACCATAACCACCGCCACCAGCTGCGGCGCCGTCGACTCCATGCACGATTCCTACACCCCGCTCGGTGGCTTCGTGCCGCTCTTCAACATGCAGCTCGGCGAGGTGGTGTTCGGCGGCGTCGGTACCGGGCTCTATTCGATGCTGATCTTCGCCATCATCGGCGTATTCATCGCCGGCCTCATGATCGGGCGAACGCCGGAGTATCTCGGCAAGAAGATCGAGGCGTTCGAGATGAAGATGAGCGCGATTGCGATCCTGGTGATGCCCTTCATCGTGCTCATCGGCACGGCAGTCGCGGTGAGCGTGACGGCCGGTCAGGCCGGGGTAGGGAATCCCGGCGCCCACGGCTTCGCCGAGATCCTCTACGCCTTCACTTCCGCGAGCAACAACAACGGCAGCGCCTTTGCCGGAATCTCCGCCAACACCGTCTTCTACAACACCGCGCTCGGGCTTGTGATGTGGCTCGGCCGTTACTGGCCGATCGTTGCGGTGCTGGCGATCGCCGGATCGCTCGCGGCCAAGAAGCGCGTGCCGGTCACTGCGGGCACCATGCTGACCCATGGGCCGACGTTCGTGATTCTGCTGATCGGCACGGTGCTGCTGGTCGGCGCGCTCACTTTCGTTCCGGCACTCGCGCTCGGTCCGATCGTCGAGCACCTCACTTTCTGGGGGAGGTGACATGGTCGAGCTCGCCCGCGAGTCCGTTGCCGCGACCTCGCGCACGCCGCCGGCACCCGTGCCGCGACCGATCGCCCGGCACAAGCTCTCGATGTTCGACCGGGCGCTGCTCGGCCCAGCGGTCGCCGACGCCTTCAGCAAGCTCGACCCACGGGTGCAGTGGCGCAACCCCGTGATGTTCGTGGTCTACGTCGGCAGCCTCCTCACCACTGCGCTGTGGCTGCAGGCGCTCCTCGCGCACGGCGAGGCGCCCTCGTGGTTCATCGCCAACGTGGCACTGTGGCTCTGGTTCACGGTGCTGTTCGCCAACTTTGCCGAGGCGCTCGCCGAAGGGCGCAGCAAGGCGCAGGCGGCGACGCTGCGCGGGCTGAAGCAAACGGTGACGGCGAAGAAGCTCGCCCACGCCGCCGATCGCTCGCGCCACAGCGGCGTGCGGGCCGATGCGCTGCGCCGCGGCGACGTCGTGCTCGTGGAAACGGGCGACTACATACCTGCCGACGGTGAGGTCATCGAGGGCGCCGCCTCGGTGGACGAGAGCGCGATCACCGGTGAGTCGGCACCGGTGATCCGTGAATCGGGCGGGGACTTCGCCTCGGTCACCGGCGGCACGCGCGTGCTGTCGGACTGGATCATCGTGCGTGTCACTGCCAACCCCGGCGAGACCTTCATCGACCGCATGATCGCCATGGTCGAGAGCGCCAAGCGGCAGAAGACCCCGAACGAGATCGCGCTCACCATCCTCCTGGTCGCCCTGACGCTCGTGTTCCTCTTCGCCACGACGACGCTCCTGCCGTATTCGCTCTACAGCGTCGCGGTCGCGAAGCTCGGAACGCCGATCACCATCACCGCGCTCATCGCGCTCCTGGTGTGCCTCATACCGACCACCATCGGGGCGCTGCTGTCGGCGATCGGCGTGGCCGGCATGAGCCGCATGATGCAGGCGAACGTCATCGCCATGTCGGGTCGTGCAGTGGAGGCGGCCGGTGACGTGGACGTGCTGCTGCTCGACAAGACCGGCACCATCACGCTCGGCAACCGCCAGGCCGACGCCTTCATCCCCGCCCCAGGGGTGAGCGAGGAGGAGCTCGCGGATGCCTCGCAGCTGGCGTCGCTCGCCGACGAGACGCCCGAGGGGCGCAGCATCGTGGTGCTCGCCAAGCAGCGCTTCCAGCTGCGCGAGCGCGATCTGCGCAGCCTCGGCGCGACCTTCGTACCGTTCTCCGCGCACACCCGCATGAGCGGGGTGAACATCGGCGACCGTCAGGTGCGCAAGGGCGCCGCCGACGCGATCCAGAAGCAGGTCGAGTTGCTCGGACAGGTATTCCCCAAATCCATCCTCACCAGCGTGCAGGACGTGGCCCGCCGCGGCAGCACCCCGCTGCTGGTGAGTGACGGCGCGCGCGTGCTCGGCGTCATCGAGCTCAAGGACATCGTCAAGGGCGGCATCCGCGAGCGCTTCGGCCAGCTGCGCCGCATGGGCATCAAGACCGTGATGATCACCGGCGACAACCCGCTCACCGCCGCCGCGATTGCCGCGGAATCCGGCGTCGACGATTTCCTCGCGGAAGCCACCCCCGAGGCGAAGCTGCGCCTGATCCGCGCGCACCAGGCCGAAGGGCGACTGGTCGCCATGACGGGTGACGGCACCAACGACGCCCCGGCGCTGGCGCAGGCCGACGTGGCGGTGGCCATGAACACCGGCACGCAGGCGGCGAAAGAGGCCGGCAACATGGTCGACCTCGATTCCAACCCGACCAAGCTCATCGAGGTGGTGGAGACCGGCAAGCAGATGCTCATGACGCGCGGCTCGCTCACCACCTTCAGCATCGCCAACGACGTGGCGAAGTACTTCGCCATCATTCCGGCAGCCTTCGCCACCACCTATCCGCAGCTCGATGCGCTCAACGTCATGCGCCTCGCCAGTCCCTTCTCCGCGATCCTGTCGGCCGTCATCTTCAACGCGCTGATCATCGTTTTCCTCATCCCGCTCGCGCTGAAGGGCGTGCGTTACCGCCCCCTCGGAGCCGCAGTGCTGCTGCGCAGGAACCTCCTGATCTACGGGCTCGGCGGGATCGTCATTCCCTTCGCCGGTATCAAGCTCATCGACCTGGCGCTGGTGCTCACGCACCTGGCCTGAGAGATCTGCACCATGCGCCTGCCGCTGCGTCCCGCCATCACGCTGTTCCTCATCCTGACGGTGGTCACCGGCATCGCCTACCCGCTGCTCGTGACGGGCATCGCTGCGGCCGTGTTCCCCGCGCAGGCCGCCGGCAGCCTCGTGCTGAGAGACGGCAGGGCGGTTGGCTCGCGTCTCATCGGCCAGAGCTTCAGCGGTCCGCGCTACTTCTGGGGGCGGCCGTCGGCGACCACGCCGCAGCCCTACAATGCGCTCGCCTCCAACGGCTCGAACTTGGGTCCGCTCAATCCGGCGCTCGCCGAGGCGATCAAGCCGCGGATCGCAGCGCTGCGCGATGCCGACCCCGGCAACACCGCGCCCGTGCCGGTGGATCTCGTCACGGCCTCCGCGAGCGGCCTCGACCCGGAGATCAGCCTCGCCGCGGCCAACTACCAGGTGGCGCGCATCGCTCGCGTGCGGGGTCTCAAGCCGCAGCTCCTCGAGCGACTCATCGCCGCGCACGCCCGCGGCCGGCTGCTGGGTGCGATCGGCGAGCCGCGCGTCAACGTACTCGAGTTGAACCTCGCGCTGGATGAGGTGCGCTGAGGCGCTGACACGCCCCCCGGCGCATGTGCCGCGCGGCTGCTGAGCTTACGATCGCCCGCGAGCTCACGACGGCCCGCGGGGCCCGCGCCGTCTCTGCCTATAATGCCGCGGGCAAATGCGTTGCCGTCGGGAGCCTCCATGCAACGGTTGAGCGCCGCAATCCTGGCGAGTGCCTTCGCCGTGGCCGCCGTCGCCCAGGAGGCGGCGCACGGCACAGCGCCGCAGAAGGCGTGGATCGAGCGCAGCAACGCCTTTACTGACACGCTGCTCGATGTCGAGTTCGAGCACTCTCCCGAGCAGGGCTCGCGCCAGGGCCTGGCAAAGTTCGACGACCGCATCTCGCACCCGACGCTCGCCGATGAGATGGCGAAGCGTCACGAGCTCGAGGCCGTGCTCGCAAAGCTCGACGCGGCGCGCGCTCGGGAGTCCGACAAGCGGGTGCAACAGGACCTCGACATCCTGCACAAGGCCTACGATCTCAGGTTCCGCACCGAGGACTACGAGCTTGCGCGCGAGGTGCCTTTTCTCAATGCCAGTGAGCAGGTGTTCCAGGGCCTGCACGGGCTGCTCGATGACCAGGTGGCGCCGGAGCGGCGGCCGGCGGCCATCGTGCGACTGCACAAGTACGCCGCGGTCGAGCCTGGTTCGACGCCACTCACCGAGGTATTCAAGCAACGCGAGCTCGAGCAGATCGCAAAGCCCGACGTCTTCTTCCCGTCGAAAGGTGAGATGGAGACCGAGCTCGGGCGCAACTCCAACTACGTCGAGGGCATCGGCGCGCTCTTCAGCAAGTACAAGCTGACGGGCTGGGAGGCAGCGTATGCGAAGCTCAAAGCCGAGTTGGCCGATTACGACGCCTGGGTACGGCAGAACATCCTCCCCCGAGCGCGCACCGACTTCCGGCTGCCGCCGCAGAAGTATGCGCTCGACTTCGAGCAGTACGGCATCGACATCCCGCCGGCCAAAATCGCGGCGATGGCGCACGGCGCCTTCACGGAGTACCAGCACGAGATCGCAGCGCTTGCGGCGCAGGTCGCGAAGGCGAAGGGCTTTCCCTCGAGCGATTACCGCGCGGTGATCACGGAGCTCAAGAAGACGCAGATCACCGGCGAGGCGATCCTGCCCTTCTACCGCAACCGCCTGCATGAGATCGAGCAGATCGTCGCGGCCCACCGCCTGGTGACGCTCCCGGACCGGCCGGCGATCATTCGCCTGGCGACGGCTGCCGAAACCGCACAGCAACCGGCACCGCACATGGTGGCGCCGCCGTTCCTGCACAATACCGGTCAGCGCGGGGAATTCGTGCTGCCATTGAACATTCCTGCGGCGAACGGCGGGGCGGCCGACGAGTACGACGACTTCACCTTTGACGCCGTCGCCTGGACACTCACTGCGCACGAGGCCCGCCCCGGGCACGAGCTGCAGTTCGACTCCATGGTCGAGCAGGGCGTGAGCCGGGCGCGGGTGCTGTACGGCTTCAACTCCACCAACGTGGAAGGGTGGGGGCTCTACTCCGAGTACATCATGCAGCCCTACGAGCCCGCCGAAGGGCAGCTGCTGACCCTGCAGCTGCGGCTGCTGCGGGCGGCGCGCGCGTTTCTCGACCCGGAACTGCAAAGTGGCGCCGTGACGCCGGCGCGAGCCAACGAAGTGCTGGAGAAGGACGTGGTGCTCAGTCACGCGTTCGCCACGGAGGAGGTCGAGCGCTACACTTTCCGCGCGCCGGGGCAGGCGAACAGCTACTTCTACGGCTACACGCGCCTCCTCGCGCTGCGCAAGCAAGTCGAGAGCACGCTCGGCACCCGGTTCGACCAGAAGAAGTTCCACGATTTCATCCTGCGCCAGGGGCTGTTACCCCCCGACCTGATGCGCAAGGCGGTGCTTGAGGACTTCGTGCCCTCGCAGAAGTAGCCCGCGCGTGGCGCCGCGCACTGCAGCCCGGGCAGTGCCTGCCACAGGTGGCCCGGGAGCCGCTACCCGGGATGCCGGGCCTTGTAGGCGCGTACCTGTGCGTTGAATTGATCGGCGGTCGCCTGCTCCCGGTCGATCGCGCTGTTGTGGGCGCTGACACCGAAGGTCTTCAGTCGCTCGAGTTCTGCCGGGCTCGCGACACCGGCAAACTTTTCGCTGATGCGAGCCACCGTGGAATCCACGCAGTTGACATACTTGAGGGTTGCAGCGTCGTAGGCCTTGAAGGCGCTCTGCGCGGCGGTCATCTGGCTCATGGACGCCTTGCTGCCATCGGGCACCGTCGGCGCCGCCGCCACCGCACAGTCTTCGAGCGCCTCACTCGCGGTCGTGATCAGATCGACCGGCGCGGAGGACGCTTGCGCTGCGGCAGGCGCCGATGGAGCGACTGTCGGGCCTGTGCCGCGCTCTGCGGGGTGCGCTGCAGGTCCGTTGTAGGTGGCGAGAATCCAGACGATCAGGGTTGCCCCGGCGACTCCAAGGACGACGCGCAGCACTCGCGCGGCGAGCGCCGGCATGCGGCCACCGACGATCCGCGCGATCACCGGCGGAAGGGTGGCGATCAGCAGCAGCGCGCCAAGAATGAGCAGCGCGACTCGGAGGCCGGAGAGCATCGGATCTTGCCGCCTGCGCAGGGAGGTTACATGAGAGCGACAGTCTACACGGGCGCCTCGCAAAGCGGCATGATCCCGGCAGTCGCAGCGGGAGAGCCCATGACTGAGGATGTTGCCGGCGATGTCGTGCGACGCGGCGCAGTGCGCCGCGCCGACAAGCTCATGACGCAGGAGGAGCTCAAGGAGTTTCTGGCGCGTGCGTTCTGCGGGCGCACCGCGACCCTCGGCCGCGACGGCTACCCCTACGTCGTGCCGAATCTCTTCGTGTGGATGGAGGAGCGGATCTTTCTGCACACGACGAATGTGCCCGGCCATTTTCTCGCCAATGTCGGCTTCTGCGACCGCGTCTGCTTCGAAGTGGACGCGCCGGGAGAGACCTTCCCCTACGGACCGGTCGAGTGTGACACCTCGATCGCCTATCGCTCCGCGGTGGTTTTCGGGCGTATCCGCATCGAGACCGATCCGGAGGTGCGGCGACGCTTCTTCACCGCGTTCATGTCGAAGTACGCGCCGCCCGATTCCTGGGGACGCCCGCAGGACTCTTTCCCGCGGATCGACCTGACGATCATCTATTCGATTCTCCCCGAGATCATGACCGGCAAGCAGACCCCGATGCCGTCGGCGCAGAAGCGCTGGACGCCGCGGCCGGCGTGAAGCGCGCGGGTGATACCGACTGCGCACCGACGCCCTGGGCGACGATGTCGGCCGGAATCGCGTCGCCGCGCGCCAGAGCCGCCGCCAGGCGCGCCAGCGCGGGTGAGGACTCTATGCCGCAGCCTCCCTGGCCCGCGCACCAGAGGAGACCCGGCACCTGCGGATCGAATCCGATCACCGGATTGCGATCCGGAGCGAACGTGCGCAGCCCCGCCCATTGATGCGCTACGCGCCGGACGTCGATGTCGAGTGCCCGCTGGATGCGATCGACGGCCACTGCGACCGTGAGGTCCTCCGGATACGCATCGCCCGGCATCATCGGCTCCTCGTCTGCCGGGGAAATGAGCAGCCGGCCGGTCTCGGGCTTCATATAGAACTGCTCGCCGACGTCAAAGAGCGCCGGCCACCCGCCGACCGCGAGGCCCGGCGGGGAATCGATGAGGGCCGCGGTGCGGCGCAGCGGCCGAAGTCCAAGTGGCTGTGCGCCGCAGGCGACGCCCAGCTCGTCCGCCCACGCCCCGGCCGCATTGACCAGAACGCGTGCGGAGAGTGGCGCGCCGCCCGCCTCGAGGTGCCAGGCGCCCTGACTACGTGTCGGGTTGACGATGCGCTCGCCGAAGAAGACGCGCAGGCCGTGCGCTTTGGCGCGCTTCAACAACCCCTGCAGCAACGCACTGACGTCGATGTCGGCAACGTCGGCGTCGAAGGCTGCGTAGCCGAGATATTGCCGGCGCAGCAGCGGCACGCGGCGACAGGCCTCACTCGCCGACAGCACCTCGACCTGCCCGCCACCCGCGCGCAGCTCCTCGACGGTGGCCGTGAAGTCGTCGCGCTGATCGCTTCTTGCGATGTAAAGCGCGCCGCGCGGGCGCAGCAGCGGTCCCGGAAAGTACTCGGGCGGAGGCGAGTGCAGGAAGGCGGCGCTGGCGCGCGCCAGGCCGCGGAACGTCGCCGTGGCATAGCTCGGCACGAAGAGCGCCGCCGAGCGCCCGGTGGTGTGGTAGCCGGGTTGTTGCTCTGCCTCGACGAGCGCCACGCGCGAACTCGGCGCGAGCGCGTCCGCGAGGCTCACACCGGCGATACCTGCCCCCACCACCAGGAAATCGAACTCCACCTCGCCCTCACCGCGCCCGCCGGGGAGAAAACACTATACGATCATCCGCCGCAGCGCGCGCGCACCGCTCGCCGAGGGCTTCGATGAAAGCAGCACCGGTCCTGCCGTGTCAGTGTTGGATACTGCTGATGCTCCTCATGAGCGGCGCGGCACCTGCGGAGGACGCCGCACGGGCCGATGCGCCACGCACAGTGCCGCAGATCGAGTCAGCGTACGCGGACTTCAACGACGCCTATGGCGCGGTCTCCCTCATCGACTCGGACCCCACGAGCTACCCGCAAGGCTATGCCGCCAGGAGCCGCGACGAGTGGCAGGAGATCTACGTTGCCCGGCGTACGCAGCTCCTTGAGAGCCTGAAAAGCGGGCACGGATCGTCCGCCGAGGACTCGCGCGCCCTCCGTCTCATGCGCGCGGACGTCTCCGAATCCTCACCGACGCCGCGCTCGCTTGCGCCCACCGGGCACTGCAAGGATGCCGCGCGGCAGGACCTGGCCCTCGAGCCGCTGCAGGAAGCGCTCTATGCCTGCTTCGCCGAGCTCGCCAACAGCCTGCGCTTCGAGGACGGCGCGGTCACCCGCGTTGCGGCATTCGACCTGCTGGCGCGCCTTCAGGAGCCGCAGCGTCGCAAGGCGCTCTTCATGGCGTTCACGCCGCTCTGGCAGGCGCTCGTCGGGGACGATGGCGCGGCGAGTCCCTACCGGCGCATGATCCGGATGGCGGCGGCGCAGGCGAAGGCCAAGGGATCGCCCATCGATGCCGCAGCGCGCACGGTCGGAGTGTCGGCTGGCGAGACCGAACGCTGGCTCGAACGCATTCTCGATACCTGGAGGCAGGTGAGCGGCGAGGGCGAGCTGGAGCCCTGGGACTATCGCTTCGAGGGTGGTGAGGCCGAGCGCGAACTCGGCGAGGGTATCGCCCGCGAGGCGCTGCAGCCGCTCAACCAGCGCTACTACCTCGATCTCGGGCTTGATCTCGCCAAGTCGCAGGTTATCTACGATCTCGATCCACGCCGTGGCAAGGCGCCGCTCGCATACACCGACTACGTGCGTCGTGGCCGCATGGTGGACGATCACTGGCAGCCGACGATCGTGCGCGTTTCCGCGAATTACGCGCGCGGCGGGCTCGGGGTGCTGCACGAGCTGGTCCACGAGAACGGCCACGCGGCGCACATGCTGGCGCTGCGCACGCGGCCGGCGTTCATGGACCTCGGCGACGCGATCTTCTACGAAGCCTTCGCGGACGTGCCGGCATGGAGTACGTACGAGCCGGCGTGGCAGCAGAAATACCTGGGCCGCAGCGCCAGTCAGTCGGTGTCGCTGCGGGGGCTGTACTCGGGGGTAATACTCGACGTCGCCTGGGCGTTGTTCGACCTGCGCATGCTGCGCGACCCTGCGGCCGACCCCAACCGCGTGTGGACCGATATCACCCATCGCTACCTGCACGTGCGCCCACACCCGCAGCTCGCCTGGTGGGCGGTGCGCGTGCAGCTCTTCGACGAGCCCGGCTACATGGTGAACTACGGCCTCGGTGCAGTGATCACCGCCGACATCAGACAGCGCATCGCGCAGCAGCTCGGACCCTTCGACACCGGGGAGGCACGCTGGTATGGCTGGCTGTCGGAGCGGCTGCTGGCGAGCGGCGAGGAGCATCCCACGGCGCAGTTGCTGCGGCGGTTCCTCGGGCGGCCGGTCTCCCCCGCGGCACTTCTATCCGAGCTCAAGCGGCTGAGCGTGCCGGCCGTGGCGCCGCCGGCCGCTAGTCGATGATGTGGTAACCGCCGTCGATATAGAGCGTATCGCCGGTGATGAGTCGCGCGGCATCGTGCGCCAGGAAGGCAGTGGCAACACCGACGTCCTCGATGCTGACGAGACTGCGGGCCGGGGATTTGACCTTCGCCTTCTCGAGCAAGGCGTCGAATTCGGGGATTCCGGAGGCGGCGCGGGTTGCGAGTGGTCCCGGAGAGATGGCATGCACGCGGATGCCCTTCGGGCCGAGCTCGGCCGCGAGATAACGCACCGAGCTCTCGAGCGCCGCCTTGGCAACCCCCATGATGTTGTAGTTCTCGACGACGGCCTGACTCCCGTAATAGGTCATCGTGAAGAGCGTCCCACCCTCGCTCATCAGCGGCTCGGCGAGATGCGCCATGCGGATGAAGGTCCAGCAGGAGACTTCCATCGTGACGAGGAAGCCTTCGCGCGACACGTCGACGACGCGGCCCTGCAATGCCTCCTTCGGAGAGAAAGCGATCGAGTGAACGACGAAATCCAGTTTGCCCCAGTCCCGGCGCAGCCGTTCGAACACCGCCTCCATCTGCCCAGGTACCCGGGCGTCGAGCGGCATCACTATCGGCGCTTCGAGCTCGCGGGCCAGCGGTTCGACGAACGTCTTCGCTTTGTCATTCAGATAGGTCACCGCCAGGTCTGCCCCAAACGCCCTAAATGCCTTGGCGCAACCCCAGGCGATCGAATTCTCGTTGGCAATGCCGACCACGAGGCCCCTCTTGCCTTCGAGCAGTTTGGCTTTGACGACTGGAATCATGACGACCCATCCTCTGCGGCCAGCAATCCTGCCGCACTTTCCCCAGGTCATTATTACGTATTGATCCACCCCGGCGGCTACTTAGTATTTGTACTGGCGGCCTCACTGGTGAGAGCGCCCGAACCCAAGGAGCGAGACGATGCCTGTGAAGGAAGTGAATGAACCTGCGGCCGACTCCCCATCGCCGGCACCGCGTGACATGTTCGCGCCCGTCACGGAATACCTGGTCGATGCGGCACAGCGAAGCCTTCTCTTCTGGGACGTGATGCGCCAGCGCGGCAACCAATATCGCGCGCATGAGGCCGAGGCTGTTCCCCACGTGCTCGACTACGACGCGGAGCTCGTGTGCGACGGCCGCACGTTGGCACGCCCGGTGAACTATCTGCTGGCGCGGGTGGTCCCGCCCGCAGGCGTCGAGATCGATCCGACGCGGCGGCCCTTCATCATCATCGACCCCCGTGCCGGGCACGGTCCGGGCATCGGTGGCTTCAAGGCCGACAGCGAGGTCGGCGTCATTTTCAAGGCCGGTCACCCCTGCTACTTCGTCGGCTTCCTTCCGGAACCCGTGCCGGGGCAGACCATAGAGGATATCGCTGTCGCCGAGGCGGCCTTCATGGAGAAGGTCATCGGGCTGCACCCCAAGGCCGACGGCAAGCCCTGTGTGATCGGCAACTGCCAGGCGGGCTGGGCATTGATGATGCTCGCAGCGGTGCGTCCGGAACTGTTCGGCCCTCTGATCGTCGCGGGCTCACCGCTTTCGTACTGGGCGGGTGTGCGCGGCAAGAATCCCATGCGTTACACCGGCGGTCTCCTCGGCGGCAGCTGGTTGACCGCGTTCGCGAGCGACCTCGGCCACGGCAAGTTCGACGGCGCGTGGCTGGTGCAGAATTTCGAGAACCAGAATCCGGCGAACACGTTCTGGAGCAAGCCTTACAACCTGTACGCGAAGATCGATACCGAGCCTGCGCGCTATCTCGGTTTCGAGCGCTGGTGGGGCGGCCACGTCAATCTCAATGCGCAGGAGATCCAGTTCATCGTCGATGAGCTGTTCATCGGCAACAAGCTCGCCGCCGGAGATATCGTCACATCGAACGGCACCGCGATCGACCTGCGCAATGTCCGCTCTCCCATCGTCGTGTTCTGCTCGAAGGGCGACAACATCACACCGCCCCAGCAGGCGCTCGGTTGGATTCTCGACCTCTATGACAGCGTCGACGAGATCCGCTCCTACGGTCAGACCATCGTCTACACCATTCACGAGTCCATCGGCCACCTGGGTATCTTCGTTTCCGGACGTGTGGCGAGGAAGGAGCACGAGCAGTTCGCGAGCAATGTCGACCTGATCGAAACGCTGCCGCCCGGGCTCTACGAGGCGGTGTTCGAGGCAAAGACCGAGGACACTGCGCGTCCCGATCTCGTGAGCGGGCAGTGGGTCATGCGCTGCGAGCCGAGGACGCTGGATGACATTCGCGCCCTCGGCGGCAACGATGCCGCCGATGAGCGCAGGTTCGCCACCGCGGCCCGCGTCTCCGAGATCAATCTCGCACTCTACCGGACCTTCGCGCAGCCGTTCGTCCGCGCCACGGTGAGCGCGCCGCTCGCGGACTGGCTCGAGCAGCTGCAGCCGTTGCGGCTGCAGTACGAGCTTCTCTCCGATGCCAATCCGCTGATGATCCCGCTGGCCGCCGTTGCCAACCGGGTTCGCAGTCAGCGCAAGCCCGTCCCGAGCGACAATCCGTTCGTCGCGCTCGAGAAGAGCGCGTCGCAACAGTTCGTGGCCGCGCTCGATGCCTGGCGGGTGTGCTGCGAGGCGCTCGCGGAACGAACGTTTCTCTCGATCTACGGCTCGCCGACGCTTCAGGCGGCGGTCGGCATCGAACCTCGCGGAACGCGCCCGTTGCGCCAGCCCGCGAGGAGCCCACTGCACCACGAGTTGCTGCAGAAGCGGATTGCCGCACTCGAGGCGCTCATCCCGGCGGGCGGCTTAGCGGCTGCCGTTATGCGGGGCCTGCTGTACGTCGGCATGGCGCGGGGTGCAGTCGATGAGCGCGGATTCGAGGCGCTGCGTCTCATCCGCCGGGCACACACCGAGCTGACACTGGCCGAGTTCAAGGCGCTCGTGCGCGAGCAGTTCAACATACTCCTGATCAACCCGAAGGCGGCGCTCGGCGCCATTCCGGGGATGCTTCCAGGCGACGCCAACGCGCGGCGCAAGGCGTTCGGGCTCATCAGGCAGGTACTCGGCGTGCGCGGTGAGCTCTCCACCGAGGACACGGCGCGTCTCGCCGAGGTCGCACGGCTTTTCGGCGTCGATGAAGGAGAGACGGAGGGTCCGTCAGGCGTCCACCCTCATCCTGCCTCGTACCGGCCGAAAGCCTCCCGCAGCAGCCATTGACCTGCGGGGCCTCTCGGTGGCGCGATGCGTGCGCTTATCCGTCGCTTGCCGGCATTTCCGACAAGTGCGGCGTCTCGTTGAAGCGCCGCACCCGCGTGCCATACTCGAGGAGCTCGATCTCGCTCACCGCGCACGGCTCCTGCTCGAGGCACCAGTAGGCCGAGAGCGGTTGCTCGAGGGTCTGCAGCAGCATGGCGCGGTTGCCACTGCTGTGACCGACGACGACCACCGTCTCGTCCCGATGCCGCTCGAGCAGCAGGCGCAGCACGTTCGCCACGCGTGCCACGAGGTCCTGGAGCGAGTCGCCGTGCGGAAATCGCACCAGGTGCGGCGCCCGGAACCAACGCTCAAACAGCGCCGGCGATTGCTCGCGCATCTCCTCGTAGGTGCACCACTCCCAGTCGCCGTAGTGCATATCGTTGAGGTCATCCAGGACCTCGAGGGAAGCTGCGCACGCGGCGGCGATCGCCGAGCCGGTCTGAACGCAGCGCCGCAGCGGGCTGCTGTACACGATCTGCGGCCGGGCGGTCCTTGCGATGTGCTGCGCCGTGGCCTGCGCCTGGCGCATCCCGAGCGGTGATAAATCGACATCCCGCCGGCCGCGAAAGCGCTCCGGCAGGATCCCTTCCACGTGCCCGTGTCTCACCAGGAGGATGCGCGTCATAGCTTCTGCTTGCCGTCACGCGAGGCCAGGCGGTGAGCCGTGGCGCGCGAGCCGCTCGAGTTTACCCGCTCGGCGCAAGGCGCGTATGGTAGCCACCTGCGCATGCCAGGTACGCCTCCGATGACTCAGCAGAAGGCGAGCGTCTGCCCGCTCGACTGTCCCGATACCTGCAGTCTCACGGTGACTGTCGCCGATGATCGTCTGCTCGCGGTGCGCGGCAGCAAGGCCAACCCCATCACTCACGGTGCGATCTGCACCAAGGTAGCCCAGGGCTACCCGGAGTTCGTTCACGGCCCGAACCGCGTGCGCTATCCGCTGAAGCGCAGCGGCAAAAAGGGAACGGGTGAGTTCACCCGCACGTCCTGGGAGGAGGCGCTCGATCTCATTCATGCGCGCGTCTCGGCCGTGATCGAGCGTCACGGTGCGCAGGCCGTGCTGCCCCTCAACTACGCCGGACCGCACGGGATGCTGGCGGATGACTCGATGTCATTGCGCTTCTTTCATCGGCTCGGCGCGTCGCTCCTGTTGCGCAATCCGCTCTGCGGCGGAATTCGCAGCACCGCCTACGCGGCGACCTTCGGGGCGACTCCGGGTACGCCGCTGCAGCAGGTGAGTCTTGCGCAGCTCATCATCGTCTGGGGCAACAACGCGAGCGTCTGCAACCTGCACCTCATGCGGCAGATCAACGCGGCCAAGCGGCACGGCGCGCGGCTGGTGGTGATCGATCCACGCCGCACCCGCGTGGCCGAACAGGCACAACTGCACCTCGCCGTTCGCCCTGGCACCGACGTGGTGCTGGCGTGGGCACTCGCCGTGGAGCTCGAACGACGCGGCGGTCTCGATCGTGCCTTCATCGACCGTAACGTGCTCGGCTTCGACGCGTTCATGCAGGCGGCGCGGGCCTTTCCAGCCGAACGGGCGGCGCCGATCTGCGGGATCGAGGTCGATGACATCCGCACCCTGGCGCACTGGTACCAGGAATCCTCGCCCGCGGTCATCGCCTGGGGGAACGGGCTCGAGCGCAACCAGAACGGCGGCGCGGGATTGCGCGCCATCGCCGCACTGCCGGCGCTCGCCGGCAAGTTCGGCGTGGTGGGGGGAGGGCTGGTCGGTGGTGCAGGGCATGCTTTCCCGAAGACTCCTGACCGGCTGACGCGGCCCGATTTCGTTCCGCCGGGTACGCGGACCCTCAACATCCTGGACGTGGCGCCGTTGATCCTCGACGACACGCTCGACCCGCCCATCAAGGCGCTGTTCATCTACAACCACAACCCGCTCATCGTGCACCCCGACCAGAATCGGATGAGACGGGCGCTGTCGCGCGAGGATCTCTTTACGGTCGGCATCGAGATCGCCATGACCGACAGCATGACCTTTGCAGACGTGATCCTGCCGGCCTGCACTCACTTCGAGTATCCCGATCTCTACGCCGCCTACGGGCAGCAGTATCTGCAGCGCGCCGAGGCCGTGATCGCGCCGGTCGGTGAGAGTCTGCCCAACACGGAGATCTTCCGGCGCCTCGCCGCGAGGTTCGGCTTCACCGACGCGGCCTTCACCGCGAGCGACGCCGAGCTCATGGAGCAAGCGGTGAATCCGGCTGATCCGCGCATGCAGGGTGAGCAACCGAGCCGCCTCCCCACCGACCGGGCGCTCAAGATGGAGTTCGACGGCCAGGAGCCGATTCTTTGCGATACCGTCTGGCCGCGCACCCCGAGCGGCAAGATCGAGCTTTTGTCCGCATCGCTCGGTGAGCGCTACGGGGCTCCGCTCCCCGGCTTCCGTCCGGTCATCTCCCGCTACCCGCTCACGCTGATCACGCCGGCCTCGGACAAGCGCATCACCTCGACGTTCGGTGGCCTGGCGGCAAGCGATGACACGCCGCTGCTCGAGATGCACCCGGACGATGCGGCGAGCCGCGGGCTAAAGGACGGCGGGCGAGTGAGGGTGTGGAACGATTCCGGGGAGGTGTTCCTGCCGCTGCGCGTCACTGCCAGCGTGCGTCCGGGCGTCGTGTGCTCCGAGAAGGGTGCGTGGCTGCGCACGAGCAGTAACGGGCAGACGGTCTCGGCGCTTGCTCCCACGCACAAGGCCGACATCGCCGACGGCGCCTGCTTCAACGATGCGCGGGTCGAAGTCGCGGCCGGTAGCGATCCACTACCCGCTCGCTGATCACACGAGCGGTGCGCCGAAGAAGCGCCCGTGAAAGACAATGACCAACGCGTACGCGATCAGCGCGACGAGCGGGCGTACCAGGCCGATCTCCCTGACCGCCGCCGCCATGCTGTTGCGGCCACTCATGATCGCCGCGAAGGGGAGGCTCGAGGTCTTTTGCGCAAAAGTCTCCCACGCCGTGCCGAGCGTGCGATGCCGCTTGGCATCGATGGAAGCCGTGCCGCCGACTGCGAGCAACAGCAGGGAGCCGAAGAAAACGAGCGAAGCCAGATCGCCATTCGCTGTGACGTGCACCAGCCCCCAGAGCGCCACGCCCCAGAGGAAGGGGTGGCGTGTCACGCGCACGATACCCCGTACGGTCGCGGTGCCCTGCGTGAGCCTCACCTCCGCCCCCACCTGTGTGGGGCTCGGGGTCGCGAGGCCGATGACGATGAGGAGGAATGCGAGGCACATCAGTATGAAAGCTACCGGGCGGAGCCCCGGCAGCGGACCCCAGAGTGCTATCTCTGGCGCACGACGGTAGGCGTAGATCATCCAGCCGAGCCCCACCAGCGAGGTGACACCGAATAAACCTCGATACGGGCCCTCGCCGAGCCGCGCGACCAGCGCATCGCGCCAACGCGTTCCGGAAACGGCGAAATGGATGAACAGGAAGAAAACGCTGGCCGCGATGAGGTTAGGCATGGATACGACACCGGGAACGCCGCAAACATTGTACCCTCCCGCGCGAGCGATGCGGCTCTGGTGAGGCTGAAGCATGTCCGGCAAGTCGACACTGGCCTTCGATCCGGCCATCAGGTCCTACTACGATCGCTCGCCCGAGGAGTCGCGGTTGGAGAGCGGTGCGTTCCGCCTCGAGCAGCTGCGCACCCGGGAGCTCATCCTGAGGCACGCGCCGCCGCCGCCGGTGCCGGTGCTCGATGTCGGCGGTGCGGCCGGGGCGTACGCCTTCTGGCTGGCCGAGGCCGGCTACGAAGTGCGACTCGTCGATGCGGTGCCGCGCCTCATCGAGGTCGCGCGTGCGCGCAACCTGCAGGCTACCCACCCCCTGGGGGCGTGCGCCGTGGGCGATGCGCGCGCACTCAGCGCGGCGAGTGGGTCCGTGCAGATGGTGTTGCTGCTCGGTCCGCTCTATCACCTCCTGAATCCGGTTGACCGCGGCGCGGCGCTCCGCGAGGCCGCCCGTGTACTGCGGCCCGGTGGAGTGCTCCTCGCCGCGGGGATTTCGCGCTACGCGTCGGCACTCGAGGGTCTCTCGCGCGAGCTCCTGGTCGACGATGACTTCGCCGGCATCGTCGCGCGCGATCTCGCCGACGGACAACACCGCAATCCCACCGCGCGGCTCGACTACTTCACCAGCGCCTACTTCCATCGACCGCAGGACCTGCGCCGCGAGGTATCGGGGGCTGGATTCGAGGTGGAGGCTCTCTATGGCATCGAGGGGCCGGGGTGGATCCTGCCCGATCTCGAGGAGCGCTTGGACGATCCGGAGCGGCGGGACATGTTGCTCAGCGTCGCGCGCTCGCTCGAGTCCGAGGAGGCGATGCTCGGCAGCAGCGCTCACCTTCTGGTCGCAGCACGCAAGCGCTGAGGTCTGCGTGCAAGCAGGCACGGCTCAGCGACTCTTCTTCAGCATCTCAAGCAGTACGATCGCATCCTGCTGATCCTGAGCACGGTTCGATGCCAGCTTCGAGCGCAGGATGTCCTTGAGGCTTGCGGCACGCACCTTGATTCCGAAGGCCTCGAAGGTGAGCGCCGATCGGATAAGGTCGCGATACCCATTCGTTCCGCTCGGCTTGAAGACGAGGTTGAGTTTGCCGGCATCGGTCACGAGGTTCCAGAGTTCGGCGCGGGACAGCGTCTGCGCATCACAGCTGAACGGCAAGCCGTCCGGAACCGAATCCGTGTAGACGCGCGCGTGCAAGTCGCGCAACGCTGACGAGAGACGCTGCATATTGACCGGGTCCGCGGCCGGTGCGATATCGGCATCTGCGGTGAGGCGTGGGAAACCCTGCAGTCGCGCAGCGGTCGCGCCCACCAGGATGTAGCGCACACGCCGCTTCGCGAGAGCGCGCAGTATTCGCTCGGGATCAAATGC
>Ga0335079_10001779_pt1 | contig 24643 bp, 23 predicted proteins | sample Lox_Sample_33_FD_206719 | JGI IMG/M metagenome (GOLD analysis project Ga0335079, IMG submission 206719) | Soil microbial communities from Loxahatchee National Wildlife Refuge, Florida, United States - Lox_Sample_3.3 | ecosystem: Environmental > Terrestrial > Soil > Wetlands | place: USA...
GAGGAGACCGGCACCCTCAGCACGGACAGCTCGGTCTGCAGCTGGTAGCTGAACCCGAACAGCAGCGCCGCCGCCACCGAGCCGAGTGGCGTCCAGCGCCCGAAGATCATGGCGGCGAGCGCGATGTACCCGAAGCCCGAGCTGATGTCCGAGGTGAAGAAGCCGACCGAGCCGACGGTGAGGTAGGCCCCGCCGATCCCGGCGATCAGGCCGCCCAGGATGACGTTGCGGTACCGCGTCCACAGCACCCGGATGCCGACCGTGTCGGCCGCGGCCGGGTGCTCGCCGACCGCTCGCACCCGCAGGCCCCAGCGGGTCCGGAACAGGCCGATCTGGATCACCAGGATCAGCGCGTAGGTGATGTAGAGGAAGACGTTCGCGTCGAAGAAGACCGGGCCGATGATCGGGATGTTGCCGAGCACGGGGATCTTGAGCGTGCCGAACGTGTTGCCGGAGTTGAAGGTGTTGGCGTACGGGATCATGACCCGGTCGTACAGGTAGTTGGTCAGCCCGAGCGCGATCACGTTGAGCACCACGCCGACGATGATCTGATCCACCAGGAACATGATCGCGAATATCGCCAGCACCGCCCCGACCAGGCCGCCGGCCAGCGACCCGCCGATCAGCCCGAGCCAGACCCCGCCGGTGACGCTGGCCACGGCAGCCGCGGTGAACGCGCCGGTGAGCAGCTGGCCCTCGATCGCGATGTTGATGACGCCGGACCGCTCGCCCATGAGGCCGGCCAGTGCGCCGAGCACCAGCGGGATGGACGCGGTCAGGGTCCCCTGCAGCAGGTCGACGACCTGGAGCGGGCCGACCGAGTTGCCGGCGTCCGCCCAGGCCAGTAGCGACAGCAGGAAACACAGCAGCACGACCGCGATGGACAGGCGCTTGCCCCAGCGCGGGACGTCGGCGACCGCCCGCATGATGCCCAGGCCGATCGAGATCGCGCCGAGCACGTAGGACATCAGCGCCCCGGGAACATCGATCGTCGGCAGGCGCGGCGACGCGCCGGACAGCGACAGCGCGAAGCGGGCGTCGCCGTGGTGGGCGAAGAGACCGAACACGAAGATGTCGATCAGGCCGAGCGCGATGAACGTGCCCGCGGCGAGATACCTGCGGCTTATCGAGACCGGCGCGCGTACCGGGGTAGCCAGAGCGGTCATCCTGACCATCCCTTCGGGGCGACGGCCTGCGGCCCGGTCCCGCCGCTGGCCCGCAGCCGGAACAGCAGCCGGATCAGCGGCGGGGCGGCGACGAAGAGCACGATCAGCGCCTCGATGACGTTGGTGACATCGGCCGGGACGCCGGTCGCGGCCTCCATGACCGTGCCGCCGGCGTCCAGCGCGCCGAACAGCAGCCCGGCCATGACCACGCCCCACGGCCTGGCCCGGCCGAGCAGCGCGACCGTGATGCCGTCGAAGCCGTACGTGCCGTAGCTGTTGAACGTCAGCGGCGCGGTCTGCCCCTGCACGATCGTGGTCGCTGACAGCCCGGCGAGCCCGCCGGCGATCAGGAACGCGAGCACCCAGACCCGCTCCACGCTGATGCCGGCGCTGCGGGCCGCACTCGGGCTCGCGCCCACGGTCCGGAACTGGAATCCCAGCGTGCTGCGCGAGAGCAGCCAGGCGGTCGCGGCCGCGGCGGCGATCGCGATCAGGAACCCGACCCCGACCTGCGGTGGCGGCCCGCCGACATGCGGCAGCGTCGCGCTGCTCGCGATGTTGGGCGCGACCTGGTTGGTCTGGCCCGGCGCCTGCATCAGGTTCTGGCTGGACAGCAGGAACGACAGCAGGTTGTACATGATGTAGTTGAGCATGATCGTGAGGATGACCTCATGCGCGCCGGTCCGCGCCTTGACCTCGCCCACGATCCAGCCGATCGCCGCACCGCCGATGAAGGCGCCGATGATGCACACCACCGCGTGCAGCACGATCGGCAGGTTCACCGCGTAGCCGAGCCAGGTCGCGACCAGCGCGCCGCCGATCCACTGGCCCGCCGCGCCGATGTTGAACATCCCGGCCCGGAAGCACACCGCCACCGACAGGCCGGTGAGGATGAGCGGGGTGGCCTCGAACGCGGTGAGCGACAGCGGGAAGAAGATCGCCGCGATCGAGCCGCCGTGGAAGGCCGCGGCGACCGTGCTGGGGTTGAAGATCGACCCCTCGAACAGCGCCGAGTAGGCCGCCGCGACCGAGTTCCAGGTCGCCGACAGCGCGGTGCCCGGCGCGTAGCCGAACGAGTCCCACGCGCGGAGCACCACCGGGTCACTGGCCACGATCAGGATCGCGCCGATCACCAGGGCCACGAACACGGCCAGGATCGTGATGACGGCCGTGTGGCCCTCGGTCACCGCCTGGATGATCGCGCTGCCGGTCAGCGGCAGCCGGCCGTGCGGCCGCTCCGGCGCGGGCGTGCCGTCGCCCGCGCCGGTGGCGGTGGCGGTCGCGGCGGGTGCTGCCGCGGGATCCGCCTCGTGCTGGTCGCTCATGACTGCTCAGGCTCCTGCGCTGGCGTCTCCGGCCCGCCGCGCTGGCCGGAGACGATGGGATCCGCCGCCCCGCCGCCGGCCATCAGCAGGCCGAGCTCCTGCTCGGAGATGGAGGGCGGGCGGAACGCGACGATCTGGCCCTCGTACATGACGGCGATGCGGTCGGCCAGGGCGTAGATCTCGTCGAGCTCAGACGAGACGAGCAGCACCGCCGCGCCCGCGTCCCGCTGGGTGACCAGGCGCTTGTGCACGAACTCGATCGAGCCGACGTCGAGGCCCCGGGTCGGCTGGCTGACGAGCAGCAGCTTGACGTCGCGGCTCATCTCGCGCGCGACCACGACCTTCTGCTGGTTGCCGCCGGACAGCGTCCGGGCGGGCGTCTGCACGGAGGTGGTCCGCACGTCGTACTCCTCCACCCGGGCGGCCGCCGAGTCCCGGATGGCGGCCAGGTTCAGTGCGATGCCGGAGGCGTACGGCGGCCGGTCGTAGACGTCGAGGATGAGGTTGTCGGCGACCGAGAAGTCACCCACCAGGCCGTCCTCGGAGCGGTCCTCCGGGATGTAGCCGATGCCCGCCCGCAGCCGGTCGCGGGTCGAGGCGTGGCCGATATCGGCGCCGTCCAGCCGCACCGAGCCGGCCGAGGGCCGCAGGCCCATCAGCGCCTCGCACAGCTCGGTCTGGCCGTTCCCCTGCACGCCGGCCACGCCGAGGATCTCACCGGACCGCACCTGGAACGACACGCCGCGCACCGAGTGCTCGCCGCGTTCCCCGTGCACGTTCAGGTCCTTGACGTCGAGCACCACGCCGCTCGGCATGGCCGGCTCCTTGCTCACCCGCAGCTGGACCGACCTGCCGACCATCAGCGATGCGAGCTCGCCGTCGCTGGTGGACGGCGGGCGCTCCCCGACCACCTTGCCGCGCCTGATGACCGTGATGTTGTCGGCGATCGCCTGGACTTCCTTGAGCTTGTGCGAGATGAAGATGATCGACCGCCCGCCCGCCTGGAGCTCGCGCATGATCCGGAACAGGTCCTCGGTCTCGCCGGGCGTCAGCACGGCGGTGGGCTCGTCGAGCACCAGCACGCTGGCGTCGCGGAGCAGCGCCTTGATGATCTCGACCCGCTGCTGCACGCCGACCGGCAGGTCCTCCACCCGGGCGTCGGGGTCGACCCGCAGGCCGAACCGCTCGGAGAGCTCGAGCACGTCGCGGCGGGCCCTGCGGCGGTCGAGCAGGCCGGCCGAGGGCAGGCCGACCGGCGGGATCCGGAGCCCGCCCGCCTTGATCCCGGGGGTGGTCAGCCTGCGCACCCGCTCGGTGCCGAGCGTGACGTTCTCCGCCACGGTGAAGACCGGCACCAGCATGAAGTGCTGGTGCACCATGCCGATCCTGGCCCGGATCGCGTCCCTGGGTGAGTTGATCGTGACAGGCTCGTCGTCGAGCAGGATCTCGCCCTCGTCGGGCTGCACCAGCCCGTAGAGCACGTTCATGAGCGTGGTCTTGCCCGCGCCATTCTCACCGAGCAGGGCGCGGATCTCGCCGGGCGGGATGACCAGATCGATGTGGTCGTTGGCGACGAGGCCGCCGAAGCGCTTCGTGATGCCGCGCAACTCGAGCTTCACCGGCAGCCACCCTCCAGCGGACTCTGGTCAGTGTCCCCGGGCTGTGACCGGGGACACTGACCAGCTTGACCGTACTTCCTGCCTGGTGCCCTGACTACACAGGGCTCTTGGTGACCGGGACGATCGTGCCGCTGATGATCCCCTGCTGGACCGTCTTGAGCTCGGCCTGCAGCGACGCCGGGACCTTGGTGGCCCAGTCGTGGTACGGCGCCAGCACGGCCCCGCCGTTGGAGAGGGTGCCGATGTAGCTGCCGCCACTGTGGCCCGCGGCGGCGTCGGCCACGGCGGTCTTCACCGCGGTGCTGATGCCCTTTTCCACGCTGGTGATGAAGTACTTGCAGTAGGTCGCGGCGCTCACGCAGCCGTCGGTGTCCACCCAGTACATGGCGACGTTCTTACCGGCGGAGTCGGCGGTCTGGACCGCCTTCGCCGAGCCCAGCCCGACACCGCCCGCCACCGGGAAGATGATGTCGGCGCCGTCGGTGATGAACGTGTTGGCGATGGTCTGGCCCGCGGTGATGTTGGTGAAGCTGCCCGCGAAGGTGCCGTTCTGGCTCGGCTCGCTCCAGCCGAGCACCTGGACGTGGGTGTGGTGCTGCTTGTTGTAGTACTGCACCCCGTCCCAGAAGCCGTCCATGTAGATCGTGACCGTGCCGAACTTCTCACCGCCGTAGGTGGCCACCTTGCCGGTCTTGGTCATCCCGGCCGCCAGGTAGCCGCCGAGGAAGGCGTCCTGCACGGTGTTGAACACCAGCTGGTTGATGTTGGGCTCGTGCGTGCCGGTCAGGCAGTCAGAAGAGTAGGAGCAGTCCACGATCGCGAACTTCTGCTTCGGGTTGGCCTTGGCGGCGGCCTCGGTCGCCGGGCCCATCAGGAAGCCGACCGTGACGATCACGCCGCACTTCTGGCCGATGAACGTGCTGATGTTCTTGGCATAGTCCGAGGTCGTGGTCGACGGCAGGTACTTGACCGTGATCTTCCCCCCGCTGGCGGACGCGGCCGCCTGCATGCCCTGCCACGAGGACTGGTTGAACGACTTGTCGTTGATGCCGCCGGTGTCGGTGACCATGCAGCCCGTGAAATGGGACGTGGTCGTCGTCGACGTGGTCGACGAGCTGGGCTTGGCACACCCGGCGGCGAGCAGAGCCACCGCGGCCAGTGCCGCGCCGGCCTGGAAAGCTTTCCTCACTTCTAACCTCCTCGTTCCGGAGCGCCGTCATTGGCGGCTCCGCCCCGGCGGGCTCCCGCTGCCCCGCGCGGACCGCTGGCCCCCACCTCCACCCGGGGCGTCCCGGGCGCTCGAAGATCCCAGACACCCTGCTTCGGGATGATCGCAGGCTAGACCGGCCGGCCATCAGGTGGAAGGTCACAAGCTGTGATCTTGCACGCCGTTGCCAAATCGCAATCGGAGGGAACGGAAGGGCCCGGCGGCGGCCAGGCAGGCACCCGGTCAGCGGCCAGCAGGCGTTCGGCAGGTGTTCGCCAGACGTTCGGCGGACGTTCGTCATAAGGACGGCAGGCGCTTGGCTCACCGCCGCGCCGGCCGGGCGCTGTTATCGTGAGCAGCCGGAGGCTTGCGATGGCGATCGACTGGTCCGCGCTGCGGGCGGCCGCCGCCGACGTGGCGCAGCGGGCACACGCGCCGTATTCACGGCTGCGGGTGGGGGCTGCGGGCCAGGCCGGCGATGGCCGGGTGGTGGTGGGCTGCAACGTCGAGAACGCCTCCTACGGCCTCACACTGTGCGCCGAGTGCGGGCTCGTCTCCGCCCTGCACGCGACCGGCGGCGGCGCGCTGGTCGCGGTCAGCGTGGTCTCCGGCGACGGCCAGCGCCTGCTGCCGTGCGGGCGCTGCCGTCAGCTCCTGCTCGAAGCGGGCGGCCCCGGCCTGCTGGTCGACACCGACGCCGGCCCCTGCCAGCTCGCCACCTTGCTGCCGTCCCCGTTCACCCCGGCCGACCTGGCCGACGCACGCGGCGACCATGACTGAGCCGGGCCGGTCCGCCCCGGCGGCGGCTGGCGCGCCCGCGTACGCGGCGGTGGACCTGATCCGGGCCAAACGCGACGGGGCGGCGCTCACCGGCGACGAGATCCGCTGGCTCATCGGCTGCTACCTGTCGGGAGAGGTCGCGGAGGAACAGATGTCGGCCCTGCTGATGGCGGTCTACTTCCGCGGCCTCGACGCCGCCGAGCTGCGCACCTGGACGTCGGCAATGGTGGACTCCGGCGAGCGGCTGGACCTGGGCGGCCTGGCCCGGCCGACCGTGGACAAGCACTCGACCGGCGGCGTGGGCGACAAGGTGTCGCTGATCCTCGCGCCGCTGGTGGCCGCCTGCGGCGCGGCGGTGCCGCAGCTGTCCGGCCGCGGGCTCGGCCACACCGGCGGCACCCTGGACAAGCTGGAGTCCATCCCCGGCTGGCGGGCCGCGCTGCCACCCGCCGAGATGATCGGCGTCCTGCGCCGGGTGGGCTGCGTAATCTGCGCGGCCGGCCCCGGCCTGGCCCCGGCCGACCGGCGCCTGTACGCGCTTCGCGACGTCACCGGGACGGTCGAGTCGATCCCGCTCATCGCGAGCTCGATCATGTCCAAGAAGATCGCCGAGGGCACCGGGGCGCTGGTGCTCGACGTCAAGGTCGGCAGCGGCGCGTTCATGCGCGACCTCGCCGGTGCCCGGCTGCTGGCGCAGACCATGGTGACGCTGGGCCAGGAGCACGGTGTGCGCACCTCGGCGCTGCTCACCCGGATGGACACCCCGCTCGGGCGGGCGGCCGGAAACGCCGTGGAGGTCGAGGAGGCCGTCGCCACCCTGGCTGGGCAGGGGCCGCCGGACCTGGCCGAGGTGGTGCTCGCGCTGGCGCGGGAGATGCTCGCGCTGGCCGGGATCGAGGCCGACCCTGCGGCGGCGCTGGCCGACGGGAGCGCGCTCGCCAGGTACCGGGACATGATCACGGCGCAGGGCGGTGACCCGGACGCGCCGCTGCCGGTGGCCCCGCACACCAGGACGCTGGCCGCGCCCGCCACCGGCTTCCTGACGCGGCTGGACGCCCGCGCGGTCGGCAACGCCGCCTGGCGGCTCGGCGCGGGCCGGGCCCGCAAGGAGGACCCGGTCAGCGCGGCCGCGGGCGTGCTGTGCCTGGCGAAGCCGGGGGACTGGGTAGAGGAGGAGCAGCCGCTGCTGGAGCTGCGCGCCGACGAGGAGTCCCGGTTCGGCGCGGCGCTCGCCGCCCTCGGCGACGCCGTCGAGATCGGCCCGGAGGGCCCAGGCGAGATCGCCCCGGTCATCGCCCGGATCCGAATGTGACAATAGGGGCATGAACGCCGACGTCGTGACCGGAGCGGCCGGTGTGGCCGCGGCCGGCCTGGCCAGCCCCGGGATCACCGGCGCCGGGGGCATCGGGACGGGCGTGGCCGGCTCCGACGCCGCGCTCCGGCAGATCCTGCACGGCCTCCCCGGCGTCGACCAGGTCGGCGCGCAGGAGCGGGCGGCGGCGCTGGCGACCCGTTCGATCAAGCGCGAGGCCAAGCTGTGGGCGCTGGAGATGGCGGTCCGGATGGTGGACCTCACCACGCTGGAGGGCGCGGACACGCCGGGGAAGGTGCGCGGGCTGTGCGCCAAGGCGCGCCAGCCCGATCCCGCCGACCCGGCCGTGCCGCCGGTCGCGGCGGTGTGCGTGTACCCGGACCTGGTCGCGCTGGCGCGCGCCGAGCTGGCGGGCAGCGGGGTGGCGGTCGCCTCGGTGGCGACGGCGTTCCCGTCCGGCCGCGCCTCGCTCGCGGTGAAGCTCGCCGACGTGGCGGACGCGGTGAACGCGGGCGCCGACGAGGTGGACATGGTCATCGACAGGGGCGCGTTCCTGGCCGGCCGGTACGCGCAGGTCTACGAGGAGGTGCGGGCGGTGCGGGAGGCGTGCGGCACCGCGCACCTGAAGGTGATCCTGGAGACCGGCGAGCTCGCCACCCTGGACAACACCGCCCGCGCCGCCTGGCTGGCGATGCTGGCCGGTGCCGACTTCATCAAGACCTCGACCGGCAAGGTGACGCCCGCCGCCACGCCGCCGGTGGCGCTGGTGATGCTGTCCGCCGTGCGGGACTTCGCCGACGCGACCGGCCGCCGGGTCGGGGTCAAGGTCGCGGGCGGCATCCGGACCGCCAAGGACGCCATCCGCTACCTGGTGCTCGTCCGTGAGGTCGCCGGGCCGCAGTGGCTGACGCCCGACGCATTCCGCATCGGCGCCTCCAGCCTGCTCAACGACCTGCTCATGCAGCGCACCAAGCAGCTCACCGGCGCCTACGCCGGCCCGGACTACTTCACCCTGGACTGACCCGGCCCTGGAGGGGGGTAACTGAAGCACCTTAGGTCAACCTGAGACGCCGCAGGCGCCGGGCCACAGCATTTGCTGGCGTGCCTCCGGCACGACCCAGCGTCGGCGGTGTCCCGGCGCCGAGGACCGCCTCCCACGGCACCGCTGGCGCGCCTCCGGCGCGACCAAGCGAAGCGCCCGCGAGGGAGGCAGAAAGCAGAGCGGAGGCCAGCGAACGGTGACGAGCGTGAGCACCACGACGCCGGGTACGGACTGGGAGTACGCGCCCGCGCCGGAGTCGCGCGAGATCGTGACGATCCGGCCCGAGTACGGCCTTTTCATCGGCGGGGACTTCGTCCCGCCCGCCGCCGGTGAGTCCTTCACCACGCTCAACCCGGCCTCCGAGGAGCCCCTCGCGCGCGTCGCCCAGGCCGGCCCGGCGGACGTCGGCCGGGCGGTCATGTCGGCCCGCAACGCGTTCGAGACCAGCTGGGGCAGGCTGCCCGGCCGGGAGCGGGCCAAGTACCTGTACCGGATCGCCCGCGCGATCGCCGAGCGCGCCCGCGAGTTCGCGGTGCTGGAAAGCCTGGACAACGGCAAGCCGATCAAGGAGTCCCGCGACGTGGACGTCCCGCTCGCCGCGGCGCACTTCTTCTACCACGCGGGCTGGGCGGACAAGCTCAGCTACGCCGGGTTCGGCCCCGACCCGCGGCCGCTCGGGGTCGCCGGGCAGGTGATCCCGTGGAACTTCCCGCTGCTCATGGCCGCGTGGAAGCTGGCACCCGCGCTCGCCACCGGCAACACCTGCGTGCTCAAGCCGGCCGAGACCACCCCGCTGACCGCGCTGCTGCTCGCGGAGGTCATCGCCGAGGCCGGGCTGCCGCCCGGCACGGTGAACATCATCACCGGCGACGGCGGCACCGGAGCCGGGCTCGTCGGCCACCCCGGGGTCAGCAAGGTCGCCTTCACCGGCTCGACCGAGGTGGGGAAGGAGATCCAGGCGGCCGTGGCGGGCACCGGCAAGCGGCTCACGCTCGAGCTGGGCGGCAAGGCCGCGAACGTGGTGTTCGACGACGCGCCCATCGACCAGGCGGTCGAGGGCATCGTCAACGGCATCTTCTTCAACCAGGGGCACGTGTGCTGTGCGGGTTCGCGGCTGCTGGTCCAGGAGTCCGTCGCGGACGCCGTCCAAGACCGGCTCAAGCGGCGGCTGGCCACGCTCCGCCTCGGCGACCCGCTGGACAAGAACACCGACATCGGCGCGATCAACTCGCGCCCGCAGCTCGACAAGATCCAGGGACTGGTGGAAGCGGGCGAGGCGGAGGGCGCGCAGCGGTGGTCGCCCCCGTGCCAGCTCCCGGCCCGGGGCTACTGGTTTCCCCCGACGGTGTTCTCCGGGGTGAGCCAGTCACACCGGATCGCGCGTGAAGAGATCTTCGGGCCGGTGCTGGCGGTGCTCACGTTCCGCACCCCGGAGGAGGCGGTGGCGAAGGCGAACAACACCCCCTACGGGCTGTCGGCGGGGATCTGGACCGAAAAGGGCAGCCGGATCCTGTGGATGGCGCAGCGGCTGCGCGCCGGGGTGGTCTGGGCCAACACCTACAACAGGTTCGATCCGGCGAGCCCGTTCGGCGGGTATCAGGAATCCGGTTTCGGGCGGGAGGGCGGCCGGGCCGGGCTCGCCGCGTACCTCGATGCCTGACCGTCCCGATCCGCGGCCGCCGGGGAAACCAGTGGAGCCCGGCAAACCAGCGCGGGCCGGGAATCCAGCGCGGGCCGGGAAAAAGGCGCGGGCCGGGAAAACCCCGGCCAGCGGCGGCACAACGAGACTGCCAGGTGGCCCGCCTGCCCGGGCCGGTGCCCGGGTGGACGTCCGCAAGACCTACAAGCTGTTCATCGGCGGCGCCTTCCCGCGCTCGGAGTCCGGCCGGTCCTACCCGGTGACCGGGCCCGGCGGCACGGTGCTGGCACACGTGGCGCAGGCCTCCCGCAAGGACGCGCGCGACGCCGTGGTGGCCGCGCGCAAGGCCGCCGGCGGCTGGGCCGGCGCCACGGCGTACAACCGGGGGCAGGTGCTCTACCGGGTCGCGGAACTGCTCCAGGGACGGATCGGGCAGTTCACCGCCGAATCCGTTGCGAATGAAGGGGGCACGCCCGCGGCGGCGGAGCGGCAGGTCGCCGAGGCGATCGACCGGTGGGTCTGGTATGCCGGCTGGCCCGACAAGGTCGCGCAGGTGGCGGGGTCCGCCAACCCGGTGGCGGGGCCGTACTTCAACTTCAGCGTGCCCGAGCCGACCGGGGTGGTGGCGGTGCTCGCGCCCGCCGGGCCCGGCCTGCTCGGGCTGGTCAGCGTGCTCGCGCCGGTGATAGCCACCGGCAACACCGCGGTGGTGGTGGCCAGCGAGTCCGCGCCGCTGCCCGCCGTCACGCTGGCCGAGGTGCTGGCGACCTCGGACGTGCCGCCGGGGGTGGTGAACATCCTGACCGGCCGCACCGCCGAGCTCGCGCCGGTGCTCGCCGCCCACATGGACGTGAACGCGATCGACCTCACCGGGGCGGCCGCGGCCGCCCGTGCGGAGCTGGCGCGGCTCGCGGCCGGGAACGTGAAGCGGGTGCTGGCGGGCGACGACGACTGGGCGGCGCCGCCGACCCCGGCCAGGATGCTGGCGTTCCTGGAGATCAAGACGGTCTGGCACCCCATCGGCATCTAGACCGGGCTCCGCGCGCCGGTCCATAGAATGATGGCTCCGACCTGGACAGGAGCCATGTACCGCGTTCCGCCTGCGCTCGCCCTGGCTGGCATGCTCGCCCTGGCGGCCGCTGGCTGCACCGCGGCGCCCGGGGCCGCGCCTGCGCACCATCGGCCGCCGCCGGTCAGCTACTACCTGTCGCTGGGCGACTCGCTGGCCCGCGGCGTGCAGCCAGACGCGTCGGGGACCAGCGTGGAGACCCGGTACGGCTACGCCGACCAGCTTTCGGCGGCGCTGCGCCGCCGGGACCCCGGCCTGCGCCTGGTCAAGCTCGGCTGCCCGGGCGAGACCACCGGCACCATGATCAACGGCGGTATCTGCCGCTATGCCGCCGGGTCGCAGCTGGCGGCCGCCCTCGCCTTCCTGCGCGCGCACCCGGGCAAGGTGTCGCTGGTCACGATCGACATCGGGGCCAATGACCCGGACAACTGCATCACCCGGCCCTCCTTCGCCACGCTCGCCTCCTGCGTGGGCAAGTCGATCCCGCACACCGTCTCCCACCTCACCACGATCTTCACCAGGCTGCGCCAGGCCGACCCGCACGGCCGGATCATCGCGATGAACTACTACCTGCCCGTGCTCGCCGAATGGCGCGACGGCCTGACCGGCAGGGCCGTCGCGCGGCTGAGCGAAGTGGCCGTGGCCGGCTACAACGTCGTGCTGACCCGCGTGTACAAGGCGTTCGGCGTCCGGGTCGCCGACGTGTTCGGCGCCTTCCACACCTCCGACTTCAGCCAGCAGGTGACCGTGCCCCGGTTCGGCACGCTGCCGCGCAACGTCGCCGCGGTCTGCCAGTGGACCTGGGAGTGCGCCTCACCCCCGCGCGGGCCGAACGAGCACGCCAACCAGGCCGGCTACCAGGTGATAGCTGGCGCCTTCCTGCGCGCCGACCCGCCCGCTCAAAGACCCCGGAAGTAGCCAGGCAGCCGCCGGGGCCAGTGAGCCGGGGCCGCCGCTAGGCGGCGCTGGGGCTGCCCGACGGCCGCGGGAACGTGGGGAGCTTGGACTGGCAGGCCTTCAGTGCCGCGGCAACCTTGGGACTGTTCGGGTTCAGCCCGTTCAGGAACCGGTCGGCCCGGGGCGCGCCGCTGGCGGGCGGGCTGGTCGGCGGGGCTGTCGGCCGGGTGGTCGGGATGGGCGCACCGTGGGACGCCATGCAGCTGCGGAACGCCGTGAACGCCGCGCCGAACCGACCGCCGAACCCGCCGGCCGGGCGGAGTGACGCGCACGCCTGCCGCGCCTTCTGCATCGTGGCGCTGTTGGCGCCGAACCCGCCGGACGGCCGGACGGTCGGCCGGGCCGTCGGGCGGGCCGTCGGCCGGGTGGTCGGGACGTTGACGCCATGCTGGCGCAGGCAGGTGAGATAGGCGGTTATCGACGAAGCCGCCGGGCTTGACGAGCCCGGGGCGGTGGCGGCCGAGGACTTGGCCTGGCCGCAGCCGGCAATGAGCGCCAGCGCCGCGCAGCCCAGGGCGACCGGGCCCAGCGCACGGCGGTAACGGCTAATGCAAGAGCGTGGCGCCGCTGAGCGGCGCGCCATCCCGCGAAGCATGGAACATCTCCTCACCAGGCCGCGGCCCGCGAGCCTGTGACATGTGCCCCGCCCCACGCACGACGTGAATGCAGATCTTCGGAGGTTTCAGTGCAGACCTTCGGAAGCAGACCAAATCGTGCCGACCAAGGATGAGCGCAAGCTGGACGTGGGCTGTCTTTTTCCCGAGGCGGCCCGGGCGCCCGCCCGCGCTTACCATCGTGTTGTGACCGCACTGGGTGATCTTGACCGGGCAAGGATCGGCGAGCTGCACGAGCGGGAGCTGGCCCGCTTCCGCGCGGGCAGGCCCCGGTCGCTGGCCATGATCAGCCGCGCGCGTGCGCACATGCCTAACGGCACGCCAATGGCGTGGATGGCCTCCGACAACGACCAGCTGGTCTACATCGACCGCGGCGAGGGCCCCGGCTTCACCGACATCGACGGGTTCGGCTACGTCGACTTCAACGCCTCGGACATGGCGATGTTCTGCGGGCACGCGAACCCGGCCATCGTGGCCGCGGTCCAGGCGCAGGCGGCCCGGTCCACCCAGTTCCTGCTGCCGACCGAGGCGTCGGTGGAGGTGGCCGAGGAACTCGCCCGCCGCTACCCGGTTCCCCAGTGGCAGTTCACGCTGTCGGCCACCCAGGCCAACACCGAGGTCATCCGGCTGGCCCGGGCCGCCACCGGGCGCGACGTGATCGTCCTGTTCCAGGGGCACTACCACGGCCACTTCGAAGAGGGCCTGGTCGACCTGGAGGACGGCCAGCCCAGCGTGGTGCAGCGCGGCCTGTCCAAGGGCGTCACCGGCCGGGTGCGGATCGCCCAGTTCAACGACGCCGGCACGCTGCGCACAGCGCTCGAGCCTGGCGACGTCGCCCTGGTACTGACCGAGCCCGCGATGACCAACAGCATCCATCTGCTGCTGCCCGAGCCCGGCTGGCACGAGGCGCTGCGCGGCCTGACCCGCCAGCACGGCACCCTGCTGGCCATCGACGAGACCCACACCCACGTCACCGGGCCTGGCGGGGCCACCGGGATGTGGCAGCTCGCGCCCGACATGGTCACGATCGGCAAGGCGGTCGCGGGCGGCGTGCCGATGGGCGCCTACGGGGTCACCGCCGAGCTGGGCGCGCAGCTGGACGCGGCGCGCAACGTGGCGACCGGCGGCACCTTGTTCGGCAACCCGCTGTCGGCGGCGGCCGCGAAGGCGGCGCTGACCGAGGTGCTCGTCCCCGGCGCCTATGAGCACGCATCCGCCCTCGGCGGCGAGCTCGCCGACGGGATCGAGGCGGCGATCCGCTCGGCCGGCCTGCCGTGGACGGTGATCCGGCTCGGGCCCCGCAGCGGGCAGTGGTACGGGCCCATGCCGCGCACCGGGGCCGAGGCGTACGCGCTCGCCGACGGCCTGCTCACCCGGCTCATGCGGATCTGGCTCGCCAACCGCGGCGTGTGGGAGGCGCTGCCGGGCGCGGGCCCGACCGTGTGTATCCCGGCGGCGCACGCCGACGTGGCCCGCTACGTCGAGGCCTACACCGATCTGCTGACCCAGCTCCGCTGAGCTCCGCTGATTCCTGCTGGGCTGGCCTGCGCCGCGCGGCCCCGGCGCCGGCCTGCCGCTGGCGTAGGCTTTCGCCCATGCAGGAGGACCAGCGGAGCCCGGTGGAGCTCGCGGCGGACATCGACGCGGCCAGGGAACGGCTGATCGGCTTCGTGGCCGGCTGCACCGACGCTGACTGGCGCTCGGCGCCCCTCGATGGCGACCCCCGGCCGGTGGGCGTGGTCGTCGATCACGTCGCGCACGCGTATGAGTACCTCGGGGGATGGATACGCGAGCTGGCCGCGGGCCAGCCGGTCGAGGTGAACGGCGAGGTCGTGGACGCGCTCAACGCCGAGCACGCCCGGGCGGCCGCGTCGGTGAGCAGGGCGGAGGCCACCCGCCACCTGCACCGCAGCGGCACGGCCATCAGCGCGCTGGTCGGGAACCTGTCGGCCGCCGAACTGCGGGCCGGTGACGGCCGGGTCCGGCGGCTGGCGCAGATCGCGATCAGGCACCCGGACGACCACCGGTCCGAGATCGAGGCGGCGCTGGCCGCGCGGGCCACGTGAACAGTCCCTCCGGCGGGCCGCCGGCCCCACTCGATGATCTTGGCGCGGTGCTGCACGCGGACGCCGCGGATCCCCGGCACGCGGAGCAGCTGAACCTGTTCGGGCGTTTCGCCGGCGCGTGGGACATCGACTGGCACGGCACCGGCCAGGACGGGAAACCGGCCGCGATGACCGGCGAGCTGCACTTCGGCTGGGTGCTCGGGGGGCGGGCGGTCCAGGACGTGTGGAAGGTGCCGGCCGCCGGGCCGCCGCCGCCCGGCCTACGGCCCTTCTACGGGACGACGCTGCGGTTTTACGACCCGGCGATCACAGCGTGGCGATCGACCTGGATCGATCCCCTCAACGGCCGCGTCCGGCGCTTCATCGGCCGCCCAGAGGGCGGCGACATCGTCCTCGAAGGGCTCGACGACGACCCGCCCGAGCGCTGGGGCTTCCGCGAGATCACACCAGAATCATTCCGCTGGACCGGAGAGGTGTCCGACGACGGCCGGCGCACGTGGCGGCTGGACGAGCAGATGTTCATCCGCCGCCGCCGCTAGCTGCTGTTCATCCGCCGGCGCCGCGCTCCGGCTTCGATTGCCGTGGTGAGCGCAACCGTGACAGCAGAGGCTCGTGGTGGGCCCACTCGTGACAAACGCCGGGCCCTACAGGTCATCCTCCGGGAGGTGCTGCGGGCCGTCCTGGCGGAAATACCTGCGGTCTTCTTCCCGCATCGCGGCGGCGTCCTCGGCCGCGGCCTCCTTCATCTCCCTGAGCTTCTCGTCGTCGTCCCCGGGCGGGGCGGACCCCCAACGGCGCCGCCCGCGCGGCTCCTCCGCAGACTTGCTGGAAGAGAACCAGGAAAAGATGCCCATCGCCGGCTCCTCGGTCGGTACCAAGCTGGGCGTTCCCTGCGGTCAGCCAATTCATACACGGCGTCCGCCACGGGCACCATCCTCGCCAGTCTGCGGGATACTGGCGAGCATGCCTGAACTGATCGGCGGGCCGAGCAGGGTGGCTGCCGCTGGCGAGCCGCCGAAGCTGATCGACGAATACGTGGGCGGGGTCAACACGGGTGAGGCCCGGCTCAGCATCGTGACGCGGACCAGGGCCGGCTGGGAGCTCGGCGCCGGCCGCCCGGCGGGGCCCGCCGCCTGTGAGGCCAGCACGACCGCCGACGGGGCGATCAAGCTCTACACCCGGGACCCGGCCGCGCCACCGCTGTCGTGGCGTGGCGACCCCGAGCTGGCCAGCGCCCTCAGCCAGGTCAAGGCGGTCCTGGGCTGACCCCTCCACGCGGCCGGCCAAGACCGGGGATCATGGCTAGCGGAGGTGACGACCATGAGCGACCGAGCACCGGAACCGGGTGGTCCCGGCGACGAGCCGGCCGGGGACCCGGAACAGTCCGGCGACGCCCACGAGGCCGCCATGATGCGGGACGTGATGCGCGCGCAAGAGCAGCATCGGGAAGGCGGGGTCGAGCCGGGGCTTGACCCCGGGGACGAAGAGCCCGGGGCCTGACCCGGGGGGACGCAGAGCCCCGGGCTGGCACCTGAGAGGGTCACTCGCCCAGGCCGCTGCTGGTCAGGTGGGCCTCGGCGGCCACCGGCCGGAACCCGGCCGCGAGGAACGCGCGGACGCTGGCCGCGTTCGCCGGGGCGATCTGCGCCCACACCGGTGCGCGGCCTGGCACCAGATGGCGGGCCGCCGCCGCCAGCGCCCGGCCGAGCCCGCGGCCGCGGTGCCCGGGGTCGACCTCGACCGCGGTCTCCCAGCGGCCCGCCACGCCCTGGCCGACCAGCACCACGCCGCCGCCGGCGCGCCAGGCACGCACCTGGTCGCGGTAGCGCATCGCCCGGGCGATGCGCGGATGGGCGAGGTCGGGCTCGGGTGTGAGGGCGAGGGCGGGTGGGCCGGGCAGCGGCGGAGCGGCACAGAGCATGTCGATGGTGTGCGCCTGGCGGTTGGTGCGCTCGCAGAGCGCCTGCAGGAACGCCGGGGCCAGCGGCCCGGACAGGTCGTCCGCGGGCAGCTGGGCGGCCACCCAGGCCGGGTCGGCGTCGGTGAAGATGACCGCGTGCGCGGTGAAGCCGATGACACCGGCGTCCCTGGCCGACGGCGGCGGCAGGATGGTCACGCCCCCGTCCGCGGGCGGGAACCGGCCCGCCGCGGCATCATCGAGCACGGCGCGCAGCCGCCCGCGCCTCGCCTGGTCTTCCATGTGCCCATGGTCCACCCGGCGGGCCGCCCGGCCGGGGCTACTAGCCTGGACCGGTGACCGCGTCCAGCGAAACGACCGGGCCCGGGGCCGCCGCCGGGCCGGAAGGCGCCGCCAGCCCCGGGACCACTGGGCAGGCGCTGCAGCAGCCGCAGTGGCCCGATCCGGAACGGCTCGGCGAGGCGGTGCGCAGCCTGGAGCGGCTGCCGCCGCTGGTGCCCGCCGGGGAGTGCGACCAGCTGAAGGGACGGCTGGCCGCGGTGGCCCGCGGCGAGGCGTTCGTGCTCCAGGGCGGCGACTGCGCGGAGATGTTCGCCAGCACCACCGCCGACAGCATCGGCGGCAGGCTCCGGATGCTGCTGCAGATGGCCGTCGTGCTGACCTACGCGGCCAGCGTGCCGGTGGTGAAGATCGGCCGGATGGCGGGCCAGTTCGCCAAGCCCCGGTCGGCGGCGACCGAGGTCAGGGACGGCGTGGAGCTTCCCGTCTACCGGGGTGACGCGGTCAATGGGCTGGAGTTCACGGCCGCGGCCAGGACGCCCGACCCCGGCCGGCTGCTCGATGCGTACCACTGCTCGGCGGCCACGCTGAACCTGTGCCGCGCCTTCGCCAGCGGCGGGTTCGCCGACCTGCGCCAGGTGCATGCCTGGAACCAGGACTTCGTCGCCAGCAGCCCGGCCGGGCAGCGCTACGAGCGGCTGGCGGGCGAGATCGACCGGGCGATCGCGTTCATGCACGCCTGCGGGGCCGACCCGGAGGAGTTCCGCGCGGTGGAGTTCTACACCAGCCACGAGGCGCTGCTCCTGGACTACGAGCAGGCGCTGACCAGGACCGACCCACGGAGCGGGGGTTCCTACGACACCTCGGCGCACCTGGTGTGGATCGGGGAGCGCACCCGCGACCCCGATGGCGCTCATGTCGCGTTCGCGCGCCGGATCCGCAACCCGGTAGCCGTCAAGATCGGCCCGTCCGCGGCGGCACAGGACGTGCTCGGCCTGCTCGACGCGCTCGACCCCGGCCGCGAGCCCGGCCGGGTCACCCTGATCACCCGGATGGGCGCCGGGCGGGTGCGCGACGTGCTGCCGCCGCTGGTGGAGAAGGTGACGGCCAGCGGCGCCCGGGTCGCCTGGGTCTGTGACCCGATGCACGGCAACACCACCGAGGCGGCCAGCGGGCACAAGACCCGCCACTTCGACGACGTGCTGGACGAGGTCACCGGCTTCTTCGAGGTACACCGCGCGCTCGGCACGCATCCGGGCGGCATCCATATCGAGTTCACCGGCGACGACGTCACCGAGTGCATGGGCGGCGGGCAGCACATCACCGAAAGCGACCTCCGCCACCGGTACGAGACCGCCTGCGATCCCCGGCTCAACCGCAGCCAGTCGCTCGACCTGGCGTTCCTCGTCGCCGGCATGTACCGCCAGCACACCAGCGCCGAGCGTCACCGGGCGCAGTCACCGTGAACGGGCGGCGTGCCCCGATCCTGGCCCGGCGCGCCGCCGCGGTGACATATCGTGGAGCCCATGGGGCGTTTCATCCTGATTCTGCTGGCAGCTCTCGCCGTGTTCATGATCGTGTCGGTGGTGATCTCGGCGCTGCACTTCCTGTTCTGGTTCGCCGTGGTGGCCCTGGTCATCGTCGGTGCCCTGCGGCTGAGCAGCCTCCTGCGGCGGTCCAGCCACTAGCCGGGAGCCGGCGTGGCGGACATGGACTGGGCCGGTCCAGGCCCGGATGAGCCGCGCCACCGGCCGGCCGATCTGCAGACCGGCCGGCCGCACCCCGCGCGGGTCTACGACTACCTGCTGGGCGGCAAGGACAACTACGAGGCCGACCGGGAGGCCGCCGAGGCGGGCCTGCGGGCCAACCCCAACTCGCGGATCCCGCCGCGTGAGAACCGCGCCTTCCTGCGCCGGGCGGTGCGCTACCTGGCCGCCGAGGCGGGCGTCAGCCAGTTCCTCGACATCGGCACCGGCATCCCGACCTCGCCGAACGTGCACGAGATCGCGCAGGAGATCGAGCCGCGGGCGCGGATCGTGTATGTGGACAACGACCCGATCGTGCTCGCGCAGGCCCGCGCCCTGCTCACGGCCGGCCCGGCGGGCAGGACCGCCTACATCGACGCCGACCTGCGCGACATCGACGCCATCCTCGGCTCCGGCGAGCTGCGGAAGACGCTGGACCCGAGCCAGCCGGTCGCGCTGCTGTTAATCGCCGTCATGCACTTCATCCCCGACGACGACGACCCCTGGGACCTGACCACCCGGCTGGTCGCGGAGCTGCCGTCCGGCAGCTTCCTGGCGCTGTCCCACCTCACCGGCGACTTCGACCCGGCGGCGTGGGAGGGGGTGGTCGCGGTGCTGCGGCGCAGCGGGGTTACGATGCGGATCCGTCCCCGTCCCGACGTCGAGCGGTTCTTCGCCGGCCTGGATCTGGTCGACCCCGGCGTGGTGCCGCTGCCCCACTGGCGCCCCGACCCGATCGAGATCGGCGGGCAGGCCGTCCCCAGCGACGCCGCCGTCTCGGTGTACGGCGGGGTTGCCCGCAAGCCGTAAGCCTCACGAGGGGGGTGCCCGATGGCAGCGGAGCTGCGATTCCCGCGGTTCCGGCAGGTGGTGCTCGACACCACGGACGCGCGCGCGCTCGCGGAGTTCTACCGGCAGCTGCTGGGCCTGGCATACCGGCCGGGAGACGAGCCTCCCGCCGCCGGTGAGCCGGACCCGCGGGGCCAGGACTGGCTGGTGCTGCGGGACCCGGACGGCCCCGCGGGCATCGCGTTCCAGCAGGTGCCGGGAATGGCGGAGGCGACCTGGCCGGCAGGCCCGGTCCCGCAGCAGCTGCACCTGGACCTGACGGTCCCCACCGTGGGCGATCTCGGTGCCCAGCACGACCGGGCGCTGGCGCTCGGCGCCAGGCTGCTCTACGACCGCTCCGACGACCTGGAAGAGCCGCTGCGTGTCTATGCCGATCCCGCTGGGCACCCGTTCTGCATCTTCGTGGCGGCCTGAAACCCGGCCGGTCACACCGGCACGGGGATGTCGGCTGGCTCCCAGCTGACGACCACGATCGGGCAGGGCGGATGCCGCAGGCAGTCGCGCGCCACCGGCCCGATCGCATCCCGCCCCGTGGAGGCCACCCCGCCGAGCACCAGCAGCTCGGCGCCGGCGGCCCGGTCGAGCAGCACCTGCGTGGCCAGCCCTTCGGCCATCTCCACGGTGACCGGGATTAACGAGGCGGGGCCGAGGGTGGCCCGCACGGCGCTCTCCAGCCGGGCGCCTGCCGCGTCACGATCTTCGTCCCTGCCCGGCGGCAGGCAGACATGCGACGCATACGGCGCGAGCCGCCAGCGCGCGCGCTCCCAGGCGCGCACCACCTGCAGCCGGGCCGAGCGCAGCCCCGCCTCCCGCGCCGCCCAGCGCAGCGCGGCCAGGGAGGCTGGCGACTCATCGACACCGACGACAATGCGCGGATTCCCACGAGCAGAGATCATCGCGGCACCCCTTTCGCCGCGGTTCCAGTCTCGCCCAGGCCGCGGGCCGGTAGAAGGGCCGAAGGTCCCTGGCGTGAGTCGGTCCGTGGAACAGTTCCGGGATACCGCCGGCGGACGGCGGGCAGCAGACCGGCCGTCCGCGGCGGGCAGGCCGTAACGAGCGGGGGATAGGCCGTCACCGGCGGGCCTCCTTGTCAGCACTTGTCCGCGTCAGCACTTGCCTGCGCACAGCCGCTGGCCGGCCTGTGCCGGCGGCGCCCGGCCCGCGCCGCCCGCGGCAGACTCCTGAGGTCTACCCGCGCGCGCCGGCCGGGTAACTCGGTCCACCCGCCCGCGCCGGCCGGGTAGCTCAGTCCACCCGCGCGTGCCGGACGGTAACTCGCTCCTCACTTCTTTCTCCTATCACGTATAGATCATTTCTTTTATCACGTATAGATCACGGGCCTGGTGCGAAATCGCCGAATCACCCGTTTTGAGTGACGCGCGCCAGCGCGCCAGGAGGGATATTGATGCAGTACGCCGGGCTCCAGGCCCGCCGCGCATATGCGAATCAAACGGTCGCCGAAATCCAGGAGAATTCAATGGGTACAGAAAGTGAACGAGTGGCCGGATTCGGGCGGCTGGAAGATGGCCTCCGCCAGGCCAGCGACTGGTACCTGTGGGGGCCCTACGTGAGCGAGCGCCAGTGGGGCACGGTCCGCGAGGACTACAGCGCCGACGGGGAGGCCTGGGGCTACCTGCCGCACGACCACGCGCGCTCGCAGGCCTACCGCTGGGGGGAGGATGGCATGGCCGGTTTCTGCGACATCGAGCAGCGGCTGTGCCTGGGGCTGGCGCTGTGGAACGGCCGTGACCCGATCCTGAAGGAGCGGATGTTCGGGCTGACCGGCGCGGAGGCGAACCACGGCGAGGACGTCAAGGAGTACTGGTGGTACCTCGACAACATCCCCAGCCACGCCTGGAACCGCTGGCGCTACCACTACCCGCAGGCGGCGTTCCCCTATGAGAACCTGCTGGAGGAAAACGGCAGGCGCGGCAAGCTCGACCCGGAGTATGAGCTCATGGACACCGGGGTGTTCGACGGCGACCGCTACTGGATCACCGAGGTCCACTACGCCAAGGCCGACCCCACCGACCTGCTGATGCACATCACCGTGACCAACGCCGGCCCGGACGCCGCCACCCTGCACGTGCTACCGACCGCGTGGTTCCGCAACACCTGGTCCTGGGACTTCGGCGCCCCCAAGCCGGTCATGGAGGCAGCCGGCGAGACGTCCGCCCGGATCGAGCACCCGTACCTGGGCAGCCTGGAGCTGCTGGCCGACAGCGGGCCCGGCGGGGCCAGCCCGGCCTTGCTGTTCTGCGAGAACGAGACCAACACGGCCCGGTTGTACGGCTCGGCCCCCGCCACGCCCTACCCGAAGGACGGGATCAACGACCACGTGATCCACGGCACGCCGACCGTCAACCCGCAGGGGCACGGCACCAAGTGTGCCTTCTGGTACCAGCTGGAGGTGGCGCCCGGCGCCACGGCCGAGCTGCGGCTGCGGCTGCGCCCCCGCAAGACCCGGCCCGCTGCGGCGTTCGGCAGGAACTTCGACCGCGTCATCGCCGGCCGGCGGGGGGAGGCCGATGAGTTCTACGCCGAGCTGACGCCGAAGACGGCCAGCGAGGACGAGGCCCTGGTCATGCGGCAGGCGTTCGGTTCGCTGCTGTGGAGCAAGCAGCTGTACTACTACGACGTTGCCCGGTGGCTGGACGGAGACCCGGCGGAGCCGGCGCCGCCGACGTCACGCCAGTCCGGGCGCAACTCCAAGTGGCGCAGCTTCAATTCCTTCGACATCATGTCGATGCCGGACAAGTGGGAGTACCCGTGGTTCGCCGCCTGGGACCTGGCTTTCCACTGCGTCGCACTGGCGCACGTCGACCCGGCCTTCGCCAAGTACCAGCTGGTCCTGCTGTGCCGGGAGTGGTTCCAGCACCCGAACGGCGCGCTGCCGGCCTATGAGTGGGACTTTTCCGACGTGAATCCCCCGGTGCAGGCCTGGGCCGCGCTGGAGGTGTTCGCCATCGACGGCGGCCGCGACATCGGCTTCCTCAGCCGCGTCTTCGACAAGCTGCTGGTCAACTTCACCTGGTGGGTGAACATGGAGGACGCCGAGGGCAACAACCTGTTCGAGGGCGGCTTCCTCGGGCTGGACAACATCGGCCCGATCGACCGCTCGCACCTGCCGGTGGGCGGCACCCTGGAGCAGTCGGACGCCACCGGGTGGATGGCGTTCTACTCCATCGCCATGGGGGCGATCGCGGCCGCCCTCCGCTGGAGCGGCAAGCGGCCGGAATCCGATCTGGTCCTTAAGTTCCTGGAGCACTTCGCCGCCATCGCCACCGCCATCGACAACCAGGGGCTGTGGGACGACGCGGACGGGCTCTACTACGACCGGCTGCTGACGCCGGACGGCTCCGCGGTCGCGCTCCGGTACCGGTCCATGGTGGGGATCATCCCGATGCTGGCGGCCGCCGTCATCGACGAGCACATGCTGGAGCAGGCGACCACGGTCAGCAAGCAGTTCGCGGACTACATGGAACGCCGTGGCCTGCACGAGCGGGACAAGCTCCAGGAGACCGGCCTGATGCGGGGGGAGCCGGGCAAGCAGCGGCTGCTGCTGAGCATCGTCGGCCCCGACCGCCTGGAGAAGGTGTTCACCAGGCTGTTCGACGAAGCTGAGTTCCTGTCTCCCTACGGGCTGCGCGCCCTGTCGGCCTACCACCGTGACCATCCCTACACGCTGGACGTCGAGGGCTACCACGCCACCATCGACTACGAGCCGGCCGAGTCGACCACGGACATGTTCGGCGGGAACTCCAACTGGCGGGGGCCGGTGTGGTTCCCGCTCAACTACCTGATGTGCAACTCACTTGAGCGCTACCACCGGTTCTTCGGCGACGAGCTCACCTTCGAGTACCCGATCGGCTCGGGGACCCGGCTGTCGCTGGACGCCATCGCCGCCGACCTGGAGGACCGGCTGATCTCGATCTTCACGGTCGGGCCGGACGGCCGGCGGCCCTGCTTCGGGTGGGTCGAGAAGATGCAGACCGACCCGGCATGGAAGGACAACCTGATCTTCAGCGAGTACTTCCACGGCGACAACGGGGCCGCCATCGGCGCGTTCCACCAGACCGGCTGGACGGGGGTCATCGCGGATCTGGTCCGGCGGCGGCACGGGGTGGTCCCCGCCAGCGGCGACATACTCCGGGAACTCCGAGAGCAGGGCCAGTCATGACCACCACACAGGCGGCGGGGAAGCCGCAGGCGCTCCCGGGAAGCCAGTTCCCGCTGGGGGCCACGCCGGGGGACGGCGGGACGAACTTCGCGGTGACGTCCAGCATTGCAGATGCCGTGACGCTGTGCCTGTTCGACAGCGCGGGCCGGGAGACCCAGGTGCCGCTGCAGGACTTCGACGCCGGTGTCTGGCACGGCTTCGTGCCCGGGGTCGGGCCGGGGCAGGCGTACGGGTACCGCGTCACCGGCCCCTACGACCCGGCGCGGGGCCTGCGCTGCAACCCGGCGAAGCTGCTGATCGACCCCTACGCCCGGGCGATCAGCGGCGAGGTCACGTTCGGGCCGGAGGTGTACGGCTACGCGGCGGACAACCCGGACGCGCCGAGCACCCTCGACTCCGCCGGGCACATGCCGCGCAGCCTCGTCGTGGGCGGGAAGTCCAAGCGGACCGGCGGCGCCCCGCTGCGGCGCCGCTACTCGGACACGGTCGTTTACGAGATGCACGTCAAGGGCTTCACCATGCGCCACCCGGGCGTGCCCGGGGAATTGCGGGGCACCTATGCCGGGCTCGGGCACGAGTCCGTCATCGGCTACCTGACCGGCCTCGGCGTGACCGCGGTCGAGCTGCTGCCGGTGCACCAGAACGTGCCGGAGAGCTTCCTGGGCCAGCGCGGGCTGACGAACTACTGGGGCTACAACACGATCGGGTACTTCGCGCCGCACAACGGCTACTCCGCGGCAGTGCGGGCCGGCCGGCCCGGCGGCCAGGTCGCCGAGTTCAAGGCCATGGTGAACGCCCTGCACGCGGCCGGCCTGGAGGTCATCCTCGACGTCGTGTTCAACCACTCCGCCGAGGCGGGGGCCGAGGGACCCACGC
>Ga0335079_10001781_pt1 | contig 24622 bp, 23 predicted proteins | sample Lox_Sample_33_FD_206719 | JGI IMG/M metagenome (GOLD analysis project Ga0335079, IMG submission 206719) | Soil microbial communities from Loxahatchee National Wildlife Refuge, Florida, United States - Lox_Sample_3.3 | ecosystem: Environmental > Terrestrial > Soil > Wetlands | place: USA...
GCGCCCTGATGACCGGACTCGCATTTCTGTTTCTGCTGGTATTTGGCCTCGCGCTGCGGCAGGCCTTCCGCACCATCCGGCCGATCTTCCGCGCGCGGGCGAAAATCAATGCGGAAGTGACGGGCCGGCTGACCGAATCGCTGGGCGGCGTGCGCGTCATCAAGGGGTATCACGCGGAGGAGCGCGAGGCGAGGGTTTTTGCAGGCGGCGTGCAGCGGCTGCTGGATAATGTGCTGCAGTCGTTGACGGCAACCTCGGTGATGAGCCTGGGCGCCACCATGGTAATGGGAATGGTCGGTATGGTTGTGATGTATGTGGGGGCGCGCCAGATTCTGGCCAGCACTCTCACCGTGGGCGGCCTGATGACGTTCACGGCGTTTCTCGCTTTCCTTGTCGCGCCGGTGTTTCAGGTAGTGGCGATCGGGACGCAGATCTCGGAGGCCCTGGCCGGGCTCGAGCGCACCCGTGAAGTGATGCGTGAGCGGCCGGAAGATCAGGATCCACGGCGCACCGTCATGCTCGGCTCCATTCGCGGCGAAGTGGATTTCGAGCGCGTGAAGTTCGCTTACGAACCTGGAAAGCCGGTCTTGAAGGAAATCTCTTTCGAATCGCGACCCGGCACCGTGACTGCGCTGATCGGCCCGTCGGGCTCTGGAAAATCCACCATTATCGGGCTCATCTCGGCGTTCTACGTTCCGTCGGAAGGTGAAATTCGCGTGGATGGCGTCGATCTCTCCACGGTGCGCCTCGATTCCTACCGCACGCAGCTCGGCGTCGTGTTGCAGGACACGTTTCTATTCGACGGCACCATTCGCGAAAACGTGGCGTTCTCCCATCCCAACGCCACCGAGCAGGAAATCATGGATGCCTGCAAGATCGCGCGCGTGGACGAATTCGCCGAAACGTTCGAGAAGAAATACGACACCATCGTCGGTGAGCGCGGGGTGAAGCTCTCGGGCGGCCAGAAGCAGCGCGTCTCCATTGCGCGCGCCATCCTGGCCAACCCGCGGATCTTAATTTTGGACGAAGCCACATCCAGCCTCGACTCGGAATCCGAAGCGCTCATTCAGGAAGGTCTCTCGTATTTGATGCGCGGCCGTACGACGTTCGTGATCGCGCATCGGCTGTCGACGATCCGGCGTGCCGACCAGATCCTGGTCGTCGAAGCGGGACAGATTGTGGAGCGCGGTACGCACGAAACACTCTACGCCGCCCGCGGCCGATACTACGACCTGTACACCCGCCAGCACGGGCTCGAGATGAACCTGTTTCTGGCGCCGGGGGAAGGGGATACGGTGCCCGAGGCGGCTAATGAAACGCAAACTGCTGCGGGTGGCAACGCGTTGAGCGAAGCGGTGAGACTGATCAGAGGCTAAACAGAGCAGATTGGCGCCGAGGCGACGCTTGATAAATGCGTCTGTCCCCTTGTCCCCTTTTCCCTTCTCTCAGTATTCACTACGGCTTGAGCGCTGGCAACGACTTGTCAGCGAATGGTAACCTGTCCCTGATTTCCGTACCTCAGCACAAGGGTGCAGTCCATATCGTCCCTCCGACCCCCTCCCTTTTGGGGTTATTTGAGTGAAGCCGCACCATAGCTCCTATGGAACTTGCAACCTCGGCCCAATGTTGGCCGGGCATCTTATCTAACATATTTCTTGATCGCCTTCAATTTTACTGTCTAATACTATAAAGTATAATATTTATTAGGTTACTGGTACATGAAAATATTTAGAGAAACAAGATCTATACGTTGCACGCCGTACCGCTCCGTGACATACCGGACCGCAAGGGGCCCCAATGGCATCATTCAACCCATTGCTGGAGATCGTGGTGAAAATGCGGATTTTATCGTATGCTATTGTTATTTAGCATGTTATTGCTTCAAAGGTCCCCATATTCAGCCGCGGCATTGGCGCCCAGTCCTCCTGTGGAACTTGCAACCTTAACCCACTGTTTTCCGGGCATCATATCAATTGTAGTTCTTGATCTACTTCTTATAGGCTACATACTAATTTTAAGTATCTCATTAAAAGCAGTTTAGTCGGATCATGTGTATATGATGAAACAAGATTGTTCGGTTGCTCGCCGTACTGCTCCATGCCATACCGGCCTGCAAGACGCCGCAAGAGGAAGAGCCAGCCAGCATAGGTACAGAAAACGGCGTAGTCTGGGGCCGGATCACACCTTGCGGTGGAGCTCAAGGCGAGTCGACGCTCTACCTCGCAATTTCGGACGCGCGGTTTAACGACGTTTTAAGACATCCCCTTGACACTAGAACTTGGTAGATGGTAAAGTTAAGCGGACCAACGAATCCGATGAAAGCTCAAATTATCAAAGTAACTCTGGAGATAGACGACCGCAGAATCACGCTCGAAGGGCCCGAGGATTTCGTGAAGGCAGAGGTGGCGCGATTAACAACACCAACAGCACCCTACCCTGCCCACGTAAAACCGAGCGACGGATCGACGCCGGCGCAAACCGAACGCGAGATTGTCGCTGCGAAACGACCGAAGAATCAGACTGAGACAGTAGCGGTGCTCGGGTTTTGCTTGCTGGAACATGGTAAGAACGAGTTCACCGAAGCCGACGTCAAGAAGGCCTATCTCCGAGCTGGCGTTAAGCCGCCGAAGGTAATCGCTCAGGCATTGCGCGATGCCAAGAACAATTTTGATTTCATTGAATCGGGCTCGAAGCGAGGCACCTTCCGCCTTTCCGCGCATGGAGAGCGTACGGTCAGGTTCGATTTGCCCCGGGTGGAATCGTGAAAAAACAATGAGGTACTATGCCCAACACTTATAGAATTCGTGTAAGACGAGGCGACGTAGAGGTTGAAGTCGAGAGCTCAGACAAAGAATACGTCGAATCGAAAGTCGATCAGTATCTTGCCTCTAGCGGGGCCGCTAGTCCAACGCCTATTGCGGCGGACGGAACAACGCGCCATCGAATCCCAACCTCAACCGCCGCCGAACGCCGACCCCTTTCTATCGGAGAATTTGTTAAACAGGTGGCCCCGGATAAGAAAAATGAAATCGCTGCGACGGTCGCCTATTTTCTTGAGTTTTTTTCGAATCAAGATGAGTGGAAGCCAGACGATGTTGCGGGGAAATTCACGGACGCCCGAAAGCCCAAGCCTGCGAACATGACCGATCTACTGGCAAAGAGTAATTTCTTCATGAAGGGCCGCGAAAGCGGATTCTACCGCCTGTCTGAAACCGGGGTGCAGTGGATTGAAGGGCGTGTGACAAATGCGAAGTAGTATTGAATCGTCGTTAGCGGCGAAAGTTCCGGCTGACTTGGCCAAGGCGTTGCTTGACGCCCATACGGAACTCAAAGAGAATTTTTACTTTGGCCGATTTCGTCCTTCTGAGCTAGAGGGTGGGCGATTTGCAGAAGCTGCCATTCGAGTGGTTCAGCACTTAGCAACCGGGAAGCACGACGTGATGAGTAAAAGTCTGCCCAAGTTCGACAAGCTCGTTGAACAGCTTGCTCAGCTTCCAGGGGTCACTGCTCATGATTCATTGCGTATCCACATTCCCAGAGCACTTTGGGTTATTTACGGCGTTAGAAATCGTCGCGACGTCGGGCACATTGGTGGAGATGTGAATCCGAACCGGGCAGATGCCCACTTTGTAATCGGAGTTTGCGATTGGGTATTGGCCGAACTCGTACGCTTGACGTTCAACTGCTCCCTCGTGGACGCTCAAGCGATGGTAGATAACTTGGTTGAACGGAATATCCCGATCATTCAAGATATCGACGGCTTCCCTAAAATCCTCCGAATGAAGATGACGGTACCCGATCGCATCATGGCGATTGCGTACGTAAAAGGAGCTCAGGGTCTCGACACAAAGGACTTGCAAAAATGGCTGAAACCCGCGAAGAGCTCCGTTATCATGGTGGCTCTTTTGAGACTCGACCGCGATAAGGCGTTTTTGCACAGAGAGGGAGACAGGTGCCGCATCACCATTTCTGGAAGCAAATATGTCGAAGAAGAGATAGGATCGGTACTCGTTAATTAATAGGGGAGCATGACATGGCGAAAGCATCAATAACACTTAACGGAGAAAAACGGGAGAGAAAAACGGGTCAGCCTGATCTGCTACCGTCATGCGTGCCTCTTCTGCCTACACCAACTCGATCATCACTCGCCGCCCAACAATCGCGGCGGCCCGCTGCAGGCTGGAGAGCGTGATGTCGTTTTTGGGATCGAGCAGGCGATCCACCTGTGTCCGGCTGGTCTTGAGCAGCGTGGCCATCTGCACCTTAGAGATCTTCCTTTTCTTCATGGCCTGAGCAAGCTGCCAGGCGACGACCTCCTTGATGGCCTGCGCCTGCGCCGCCTCAAAAACTCCTTCCTTCTTCAGAAAGGTATCGATACTCGAACCGATGTGTTTCTTGCTCATTGCTTTAGCTCACTCAAGCGTTTTCGCGCCAATGCCAAGTCTATCCCTGCGCAGACCGGTGATCGTCCGGCAATCGAAACAGATATCCAGGCGAAACGTCGCAAGGGCGACCGCCATTGATCAACCCTCTAAGAAAAACATGGCATAGGGGCCGAGGGCGAGTGGGGACAGGCACCACTGTCCACGACGCGCAGTCGGGTCAGGTGGGGCTGTTCGGATCAGGGACAGTGGAGCCAGTCCCCAGGCGATCGATGAGGCCGGGAGATGAAGCCACTTTCCGCGGCAGCGGCATTCGCTTCAGCACCACGGCCAGCACGCTCGAAATCAGCGCCATCAGCGCGCTGCCGTAGAATGCCGCGGACCAGCTTCCGAATTTTTCGAACAGCATCGCGGCCATGCCGCCGGCGATGATGGAGGCCACGCCTTTCGCGCTGTAGAGGAAGCTGTAATTGGATGTCGCATGGTCGGCGCCGAAATAGTCGCCGGTGAGCGAGGGGAACAGCGAGAACACTTCGCCGTAGGTGAAGAACGTGAGGATGAGGGTGACGGTGAACATCGTGCCGGACCAGCGGCCGGCGAACATCACGCTCACCAGGCACGCGGCCTGCAGCGCGAAGGCGATGGCCATGGTGTTCTCGCGTCCGATGTGGTCGGAGACCCAGCCCCACGCGACACGGCTGAGGCCGTTGGAGACGCGGTCGAGGGCCAGGGCGGCGGTGAGGGCCGTGCGGGAGATTCCCCATTCGATGGCGACGGGACCTGCTTGCGCGGTGACCAGCAGGCCGCCGGTGGCCATCATGACGAACATGAAGTAAAGCAGGTAAAAGTGCTGCGTGCGGAGCATTTCCGGAGTGGAGAACTGGTCGTGGCCGCGGCGGACGCGAGGGTGGGAAATGCGTCGCGCGCGATGCAAAGCGGCGAATTCGGGGCCGGGATGGCGAAGCATCTGCGCGACGAGGATGATGACGGCGCCCTGCAATAATCCAGTGACGAGAAATGCGGCGCGGTAGCCGCGAGAGTGGATGATGGAGGCGATGAGCGGAACGAACAGCGCCGCGCCGGAGCCGAAGCCACCCGCGATCACGCCGGCCGCCAGCCCGCGGCGGTCCGGAAACCATTTGAGGGCGCTGGCGATCGAGCCGCTATAAACGAACGCCGCGCCAATGCCCGCGACGGCGTACGACGTGTAGAGTTCCCAACGGTGCGTGGCGTAGGCGAGGCTTGACCAGCCGAGACCGCAGAGCACGCCTGCTACCGTGGTGAAGATGCGCGGGCCCAGGCTGTCGATGAGCCAGCCTTCGAGCGGCATCACCCAAGTCTCAAAAACAATGAACAGCGTGAAGCCCCACTGGATGTCGGAAAGTTTCCAGCCAGTGGATTGCCGGATGGGCTCGACGAACAGCGTCCAGGCGTACTGCAGGTTGGCGATCATGATCATCGCCACGAGCGATGCGGCCAGTTGCGCCCAGCGGTTTTTCAAGGCGCGCCTCGACGCCGTTTTTCCAGCAGCTTCGCGCAGGCGTAGACCGCGCGCGTGTGCGGCGTAGGGATGTTCAGGCGCTCGGCGAGTTCGAGCACCGCGCCTACGACGGCATCCAGCTCCAGCGGCCGGCCGGATTCGAGATCCTGCAGCATGGAGGTTTTGTGTTCGCCGACTTTTTCGGCGCCGGCGATGCGCTGGTCGATGGTGATGGGCATTTCGATTCCGATGCGGTGGGCCACGCATTCGGTTTCGGCCATGATGGCGCGAACGAGGCGCGAAACTTCGGGGTCGCGAGCCATGGCGGCGAGCGTTGCGCCGGTGAGCGCGCTGATGGGATTGAACGCGATGTTGCCCATCAGTTTCACCCAGATCTCCTGCTTCAGATGCGTGGTGATGGGCGCGCGCAGGCCGGCGGCGATGAGCGCTTCGGAAATGGCGCGGCAGCGATCGGATTTTGCGCCGTCGGGTTCGCCGATGGTGATGCGGTTGCTTTCGATGTGGCGGACGACACCGGGGGCGGTGATTTCGGTCGACAGATACACGATCGAGCCCACGACGCGGCGAGGTTCAATGGCGGCCGCTACCACTCCGCCCGGATCGACCTTTTCCAGGCGTTCGCCTCCCTCGAAATACCACCACGGAATGCCGTTTTGCATGCTGACGACGGTGGTGTCCGGGGTGAAGAGCACACGCAATTGCGGCGCGAGCTGGGGCAGGCTATGGGATTTGACGGCGAGGAAGACCACGTCCACAGGTCCGACGGCGTCGAGCGAATCGACCACGCGTGGACGCGCCTCGAACTCCTCGCCCGCGCTGACCACGCGAATGCCGTTCTGCTGCATGGCGCGGCAGTGAGGGCCGCGCGCAAAGAGTGTAACGTCGATTCCGGCGCGCGCCATCCTGGCGCCTACGTAGGCTCCGATGGCGCCCGCACCGGCGACGGCGAACTTCATCCGCGGGATCCTGTTAGCGCCGCAGCCACGTTGAGGCGCTGCACTTTACCGGTGGCGGTGCGCGGAATGGAAGTGACGATATAGATTTTCTTGGGACATTTGAAATCCGCCAGACGGCCGCGGCAGTAGGCGATCAATTCGGCTTCGGTCGAGGCATCGCGCAGGACCACCGCCGCGGCCACTTCTTCGCCCCACGTCGGGTGCGGGATGCCGAAGCACACCGCTTCGCTCACCATGGGATGCGTAAGCAGGACCTCATCAATCTCGCGCGGCGCAATCTTTTCGCCGCCGCGATTGATCATTTCCTTGAGCCGTCCGGTGAGCTGCAGATATCCTTCGGCATCGAGCACGCCTTCGTCACCAGTGCGAAACCAGCCCTTGACGAACGACTTGGCGTTGGCCTCGGGATTGTTTTCGTAGGCGCGAATCACGCTGGGACCCTGAATGACAACTTCGCCTTTGGCGCCGGAGGGCAGCAGGTCGCCGGCGTCGTTCATTGTTCCGATCTGAATGCCTGTCGCTATGCCGACGGTGCCGAACTTACGCGCGTGCGGCGGCAGCGGATTGGAAGCCATCTGGTGCGAAGCTTCCGTCATGCCGTAGGCTTCGAGCACCGGCGTGCCGAACAGCGCCTCCAGCTTTTCGGCGGTTTCAACAGCCAGCGGCGCGCTGCAGGAGCGGACAAAGCGCAAGCGTTCGGCGCCGGCAGGTTTGCCTGAAGCGGAACGTCCCAGGATGAGTTGATGGATGGTGGGGACGGCCGAGTACCAGGTGGCGCCCGAATCGCGCACCATGCGCCAAAAGGAAAGCGGGTTGAATCGCGCCGGAACAGCTACCGTGCCGCCCGAGAGCAGGGTGGAGAGCGTGGAAGCCACCAGGCCGTGCACGTGGAACAGCGGCATGAGGCAGAGCGAGACGTCGTCGGGCGAGAGCGCGTAGGTGTTTACGATATTGCGCGCCGAGAGCGCCAGGTTCACGTGTTTGAGCGGCACGCGCTTGGGCCGGCCGGTGGACCCGCTGGTGTGCAGGATGAGCGCCACGTCATCGCGGGCGGGCGCGGAGGCCGAGCGGTTGGAGGCGGCGCCGGAGATGCGCACTTCTCCAGTGGCATCGGTTTCGGCAATGAGGATGGGGATGTCGCGTTCGGTGGCGGCGCGCCGCGCGGCATCGTCTGCCGGCGCTTCCGCCGGGAGAACCAGCAGGCGCGCCTGAGTATCTTCCAGGTAAAAACAAAACTCCTCATAGCGGTACGCCGGGTTGAGCGGCGCGGCCGTCCCGGCCACTGAAGCGGCCAGAAAGCTGACAATCACCGCCGGCCCGTTGGGGAGCGCGATGGCCACGCGGTCGTCCCGTTGTATTCCAGCGCCGGCGAAGGAGTCGGCGGCCTGTGCGACTTGCCGGCGCAGGGATTCATACGAAACCCGCGCGCCGGTCTCGGGGATCAGAAGGGCGGTGTGGCCGGCGGGGGCGGCATGCAATACCTCCAGCAGAGTGGCTGAAGAAGTCAGGTCAGTCATAAATCGCCGGAACTTCGGATGGTAACAAAAGGGAGTCATGGGATTCAAAATGAGCGGCGGTCTGCCGATAAGCCATGTGGGGTTCTGTCATGGAGACGCCGATCGCCGATTTGGTTCGCGAATTTGTGCAACACGCCCGCGTTCCGCCCGGCAATCCGGAAGAAGACGTGCCGTTACAAAGGCTCATCCGCGATTTTGAGTGGAATGCGGCGATGTGTAAGCGGGATGTGCGCCGTCTATTGGAAAAAGACCCGCAAGGGCTCCTGCGTTCGGCGTGCCGGATTCTGAAGGCCAGCTCGGAGGGAGCCGGAGCGGCATTTGTGATGGAACAACTATGGTCCCATCCGACATTGGTGGCGGGGTTGGTGTGCCCGGCGATGCTCCCGCTGGCAACGGCGGTGGAATTCGCCAAACGGTGGCAGGCGTTCGATGCGTTGCTGGACATCAAGCTGCTGCACAAAGGATTCCCGTCGGAGGATGGCGGCGTGCATGAAATCGATATTGTCCGGGCGAAGCGCGCGCTGGCCATCGTGAGTGAACTGCCCGCCAACCGGCGCGTGTTGCTGCCTCTGGTCAACCTGATGTGCAGTTCGGACGAACGCGTGCGCTCCAAGGCGGCGGCCATTTACGGGCGCACGTGCCGGAATCCGGACTGGGTCTATAAACGGCTGGGGGAGGACGATTCCCGCGTGCGCGCCAACGCGGTGGAGAGCCTTTGGGGGCAGGATTCGGACCTGGTGCGCGCGGTGCTCCAGGAGGCGGCGCGGGACCGGAATCACCGGGTGGCCGTGAACGCCCTCATCGGTCTGCATCTGAGCGGGGTGGCGGGTGTGACGGCCACCCTGCAAGAGATGGCTCTGGCCTCGGACGCCATGGCGCGGGCGGCGGCTGCCTTCGGCATGGGCCGCATTCCGCAGGCCGAGTTCAAGCCCGCGCTGGAGATGTTGATCAAAGACAGCAACCCGAATGTGAGAGGCCGCGCCCTGAAGGCCCTGATCGAGATTCGCCGCCAGCAGCAGGCAGTCGGAGAGACGGCATCGGTCGCGCGGGAGCCGCAAGAAAAGCCACTGGACGCCGGGGAACCAAATGCAGCGGAGTCCCCATTTCCCGAAGGGTTGCCCGCCGCCACCTCGCCCGCGGACTAAGGGGAATCTCGTGGGCTTTCTTGTGTAATTGCCGGATCGACCTCGTCACCGGCAGCGCCTAAACTGGCGGTGGATGTCGCAGTGTGTCCAATCCCGCCCGGCCATTCTGAAAGCCACTCAGAACCCCGATGGCGGCTGGGGTTATTTCGCTGGAAAGCCGTCGTGGCTTGAGCCGACCGCGTATGCCTTGCTGGCCCTGGCGGCAGAGCGGGACGGCGGGGCCGTCGACCGCGGTTGGAACCTGCTGCGTTCCTGGCAGCGGCAGGATGGAGCCTTTCGGCCCTGCGCGAATGTGGATGAGGCGCACTGGAGCACCTCGCTGGTGTTGACGCTCGGCTGCGTTGCCGGGGTGCATGACGACGCCTGGCACCGCGGCCTGAGCTGGCTGCTGTCGTCGGCGGGAGCCGAAAGCCGGCCCCTCTTTCGGCTGGCGCACTGGTTTCGCCCCTCCGTCGTCGAGTTCGATCCGGCTCTCGCCGGATGGCCTTGGGAAGTGGGAGCGTCGTCCATGGTGGAGCCGACGGCGCACGCGCTCATGGCTCTGCGATGTGCGGCGCGCACGGTGCGGCGCCCGGAGTTGGCGGGCCGGATCGCGATGGCCGAACGCATGCTGCTCGACCGGCGGTGCCGCGATGGCGGATGGAATTTTGGAAACCGGCGGGTGCTGGGCGCGGATCTGCCTTCCTATCCAGAAACCACGGCTCTGGCGCTGATGGCGCTGAACGGGCACGCGGACGTCCAGTGGGGCGCGGCGCTCGACGGCGTGGACCGTGCCTGGCAGAAGACTCGCAGCCCGCTGGCGCGGGCATGGCTCTCGTCCTGCTTGCTGATGTATCGCGGGGTGCGGCCGGACAAGGCGAATGTGATGGAGCCCCCCGCAGGCAATGACTTGCTGGTGACGGCGATCGAAGGAATCCGATGGGACCAGATACTGGCCACATGATCACACGGCGCCGTTTTCTCGGAGCCGCCGGGGCCTCGGGGGCGGCTGCGATGGCTGGATCGGGCGCGGGATGTGGGCGCGCTCCGCGGGCCGCCGGGCCGCCCGGTAAAGCCGCGGTGGCCATCCTGCGCGCCTCTTCGTACCGCGAGGACCTGGTCGACCGTCTGGCCCGCGGCGCCGCGCTGTGCGGACTCGACGTCCGGGGAAAACGCGTGCTGCTGAAACCCAACCTGGTGGAGTTCGCACAGGAATCGGTGATTCACACGCAAGTCGAGGTGCTGGCGGCGGCGGTGGAGCTCTTTGAGCGGCTGGGGGCGAGTGAGATCGCCATCGGCGAGGGCCCAGGGCACCGGCGGGACGCGTGGTCGCTGGCCGAAGACGCGGGATATCGCGCCGCGATCCCTCGCTTTGATTCGCGCTTCGTGGACTTGAATCGCGACGAGGTGAGACGCGTGGCGCCGTTTGGCTCGACCGCCGGCATCTACCTGGCGCGCACAGCGCTGGCGGCGGACCTGGTGGTTTCTATCGCGCGCATGAAAACGCACCATTGGGCGGGTGCTACGCTCTCCATGAAGAACCTGTTCGGCGTGGTGCCTGGCGCGGTCTACGGCTGGCCGAAGAATCACCTGCACCAGGTGGGAATCGGCCCGTGTGTGGCCGAGCTCAACCGCATCCTTCCGCGGCGCTTTGCCATCGTGGATGGCATTGTGGGGATGGAAGGAAACGGCCCGATACAGGGGCGGGCGCGCCCTTGCGGCGTGCTGGTCCTGGGCGGCGATCTGGCCGCGGTGGACGCCACTTGCTGCCGCATCATGGGCATGGATCCGGCCAAGATCGAATACTTGCAGCTGGCCTCGGGGCAGGGTCACGTGCTCGAGCCGTCCATCGAGCAGCGCGGTGAAGCCATTGCCCAAGTCCGCACGCCCTTCCATCTGATCCCGGAATTCCAGCATCTCCGCCTGGGGTAACCGCGGCATCCCCCTCAGACTCTTCCGGTCGCCGTCTCAGTCAAAAGGCCGATTTCATGAAGTGCGCGGGGAGATTAGTGTCGAAGTAGAACCGTATCCGCATGGACGGATGAGGAGGAGAGGAAACGATGAAACATCTCACAAAGGCATTCTTAACATTGAAGATATGGAGAGACAAGCACGGCCAGGACCTGATCGAATACGCGCTGATGGCGGGTTTCGTGGCGGTGGCGGCCGGCGCGTTGATGCCCAACGTAGCCAGCAGCATCAGCACCGTCTTCTCGAAGATCAGCTCGGTGATGGCGGGCGCCGCAGGAAGTTAACCAGCCGTGCGCGCAGGTGGGGACTGACCCCACCTGTCCGCGGCCGTGCGGCGCGGGAAGCGCCGCCGGTTCGAAGGCGGGCCCCAGACCGATCCAGTCCCGGGCACCATCGAGAGCCTGATTTCAGTGGGTCGGTTGGGAGTTTCGCCTCGACGTGCAGGAATGAGGAGGACCCGGAAAACGATGCGACAGATCATCAGAAAGCAGTCTTCACGGTGAAGTTTAGGAGAGACAAACACGGCCGGAACCCAATCGAATACGCGCTGATGGCGGGTTTGGTGGCGGTGGCGGCCGGTGCGGTGATGCCCAACGTGGGCCAGCCGCAGGAGCACTTTTTTATCGAAGATCGCCTCGGTGGCGGTAGGCGCCGCAGGCCATGAAGAAGCGGTGTGCGCAGGCGGGGCGGGTAGAGCCCACCCACCTGCGCCGCACTTCCGGAGAAAAAACTGCAGGAGAACAATATGACGCGCATAAATCCATCGGGCAAATTCCGCTCCTTTCGCGCCTGGCTGTGGACAGCCTGCGGCGATCCGAGCGGACAGGACATGATCGAATACGCGTTGATGGCCGGCGTGGTGGCGCTGGCTTGCGCCGCGGCTACGCCAAACGTCACAGGCAGCTTCAGCACGATCTTCTCAAAGATTAATTCGGCGGTCTTGGCTCACGGCGGTCAATGAGTCCCAATCACTTCTCCGGCCGGCACCAGTAGGTCCGCAAGATTTCCGCTGGCATCGAATTCCATCGGCCGCGACGCTCCGAGAATCTCTAAATTCGGGTCGCGCTCGATCTGCCCCCGCAGGTTCTCGCTCAGTGCGACGAGGCCCAGCTCGAGCGAGTTCCGGATCCAGCCGTAAGTCACTTCCTTCAAGTCGATTCTCCCTACGGTGGGCGCAATGCGTTCAATACACTCACGGTCCGTGGCGAAGTGAACCGGCGTGCGGATGGCGGCCGGTGTGGATGCCGTCAGCGAATTGATCCATGTCGGATTCCAGTCAATCTTGTTGAGCAGCCGGTCGGTAATCACATCCGCCATCCCCAGGCCCACGCCGTTTCCATAACTGAGATCGCTCAGCCCCCGAATAAAGATGCGCTCGATCCGGGGCGCATCCGGCCAGGGATTGTATTGCCCGTACACTCCGCGGTTCACCACCTTGGTGTCCATGCCGGCCCCGCTGATGTTCTTGCCGATCTCGTCCAGAATCAGCACATCCAGATCCATGGGAATGCGGCCCATCCACGATTTCACCAGGCGCAGCAGCTCTTCTTCCCGCTGTTCCATGGCTTCGACGGGCACCGCAGTCACCTGCGCCGTATTGTGATTGGCGTCCTCCAGGATGGCCAGACCGCCCAGAATCTTTCCCGACCCGAGCACCTGGCGGCCGATGCTGCGGATCACCTGCTCCAGGCCGAGCTTGAAAGCGTAAGTATGATAGCGCTGCGCCCCGGCGAACTTCCCCAGGCCGATGGCCATCATCTTGAACAATCCACTTTCGATATTGCCCGCAAAGTCGGTGTGCCACTTCACGCGGCCTACCAGCATCACGCCGTCGCTCTCATAGGCGTTGCGGTCCATGAACGCTTCGATGCCCTCGGGCGTGCGCCCGACCGGTACCACATCGAGCGAGCTGATCACCGGACAGCCCATGGTGGCTTCGATGATCCCGTAGTGCGCCAGCACGTCGGCTTGCCCTTCGGCGGTCGCCGCGCCGTGACTGCCCATGGCGGGAAAAATGAAGGGCCGCGCGCCCTTCGACTTCCAGAAATCCACCACCGCGCGCGTGATGGTCGAGATGTTGCTGATGCCCCGGCTGCCCACGCCGATCGCCACCCGGGCGCCGGGCTTGGTACGGCTTCCGAAAGGGGAGTCCACCAGCTCGTTCAAGACGGCCGGTCGAACCTCCCGGATACCGCGATCAGGAAAATTCTGACGGACCAGCAGGAGGCGGGGAAGATCCATGCATTGAATTATATCAGGGGGGGCTTTTGGGAAGCCGGGCCAGGTTTGCGGGGACCTACTCTTCCCATTGCCGCTCGAGCAGGCGCGCATACTCCGCCGACGCGTAGAGCTCGAAACGAAAATTCACCGGGGTGATTTCGGCGAATTTCGTGAGGTGCTGCGTGCAGACAAAAAGATGGTCGGCGAAAATATGGTAGTGCAGCAGAAAATTGTCGGAAAGGCACTCAATCAGAGGCACATCGCGGAAAATGGCCGCAACCCCCAAAGCGCGTGAGAACACGGATTGCGGATTGGCGACGCCCCACTGGTGCAATTTCTGAAGCACGGCTGGCGGCGTATGGTAAATCAGCAGCGTGGCGAAGCTTTGCTCGCGAATTCCCGCGCCGGCCAGCTCTTGGGCGCGACCAGCCACTTCCATGCATTGCCCCACCCATCGCAGCAGGTCTTTGCCAACAAAATAGAGCATGCGAATCTCAGCGTAACGGCTGAGCAGCAGCTTTCTTCGCAACTCGTCCTGTTCCTGGCCTTCGCCTGGGATCAGGCCCGCCAGCATCAGCGCGGCCTTCGAGCCCTCCAGCAGCATATTGGGACCCTGTTCATTGCTGAACGGATGGAGGATCAGCGGGGGCAATTCCCAGATCGCGTCCCCCAGCGCTACCGGCGTTTGCGTCGATTCAGACATGTAATCTCAGAGTTCCATCGGCCGGATTGGGCGAAAACTTTATTTCCGTTCGCGCAACAGTACCGAAGCGGTCACCGTTTCTATTCCCCGCAAGACCTTCACCGTAACCCGGTCGCCCGGCTTCTTGCTGCGCAGCGCATAAGTGAAATCGTAGAGATTCCCGATCGGCTTGCCATCAAACTCTATCAGAATATCGCCCGCCTTGAGTCCTGCCTGGGCCGCCGGGGTGCCCTCGCGGATGTCCGCGAACCGCACACCATGAGGGATCTCCGTGAAATCCGGAACGCTGCCGAACTCCGGACCATATCCCGACTGGGACGACCCCGCCATAGCCCCAGCGTGCGGATTGTCGGGCTCCTTGACCCGTACGAATTGCGGCCGCTCCGCCTCCTCGCGCAGCGTGTTCCCAACCTCGGCAATCATGTCCAGCAGTTTGGCGGCATCCGGCGCGTCGATCTTGTCCCAGGTGTCGCTCGGCTTGTGATAATCGCCGTGCAAGCCCGAAAAGAAGAACAGCACCGGCACCTGCTTGGTGGTGAACGAGGTGTGATCGCTCGAACCGTATCCCGTCGAGTCCGAATAGTCCACGTGAATCGGGTAACGCGCCACGATGGGCTCGATCGTAGCCCGCAGGTTGCTCCCGGTGCCCACTCCCCCCACGTATACCTTCCCTTCGCGCACGCGGCCGATCATGTCGAGATTGATCATGGCCACGGCTTTGTTGATCGGCAACTCGGGATGATTCACATAGAAGCTCGATCCCAGCAGGCCCAGCTCTTCTCCCGCGAAGGTCATGAACAGCATGCCCCGCTTTTGCTTGGGCTGCGCGGCAAACCAGCGCGCCAGCTCGATCACACCAGCGGTCCCGGAAGCGTTGTCGTCAGCGCCCGGGTGCACGGTGGTGCCGGCCAGCGAGGGCGCCATCGAAAACTGTTCGCCCAGGCCGAGGTGATCGTAATGCGCCCCGATCACCACGTATTCATCCGTCTCGCCCGGCAGATATCCGGCGACGTTGTGCACCGTCTTCACCACGCGTTCGATGTCCACGGTCTCACGAACCTCGAGCGACTCGGGGAATGCGAACGAGCGGGGCTTCAGATCCTTGTCGATCGCCGCGCCGATCTCGTCCAGATTCTTCCCGGCTTCCGCGATCCAACGCAGAGCCACCTCCGCCTTGATCTCGACGAACGGAATTCCCGCGTCATTCGGGCCCACCGTCCGGCCGAATTTCTCCAGTTGATCCGACTCGGAGCGGTGATTAAAAATGTCGTTGACCAGAATCACGCCGCGCGCGCCGTGCATCTTGGCATTCACCGCTTTGCTGTAGAACTGGGCGTGCTCGGTATAAACCTTTCCGGCGAACACGCTGTTCTCGTCAAATTCCTGCGGCTCGTGGCGAAGGATGACGACCAGCTTGTCTTTGACGTCCAGGCCCGCGTAATCGTCGTAGTTGTACTCGGGCGCCGTGATCCCGTACCCGGCGAACACCACCCGGCCCGAGAGTTTACCGCGCGATGAGAAGTTAAACGGAATGAAGTCGTCGCCGGTCTTCAGCACGATCGTTTTGCCGCTCTCCACCGATTCGAAGTGATTGCCGCGGCCCATCCGGGCGTTGGTGGTGACCTCGAAAGCCTGGAAGTAACTCTTGCCTTCGACCGGCTGAAGACCGATGGCGCGGAACTGGCCGGCGATGTAATCCGCCGCTTTCTCGAGTTCCGGCGATCCGGTGGCACGCCCGCGCATGTCGGCGGATGCCAGGTACTTGATGTGCTCCAGGTACCGTTGCGGATCGATGCCGGCGGTTTCCGTGGTGGGCGGCGGCGCGGCCTGCGCCGCGAGAATCAGAATGCCGGAGAGACAACGAAGAAGACGGCTGAGTCGGCGCATGTGATGAGTTCCTAATTGAGAGCGGGAGAGGGAAGCTTCACTTCACAGCCGCAATCTTCACCGGCATTTTTGGCGGTCTTCTGATATTCGATCTCGTAATCGATCACTTGCCGCAGGTTCGCCCAGGCGGACGATGGCCCCACCAGTTGCCGCCCGTTCACGAACAGGGTCGGCGTGGCGTTGACCCCCAGCGCCTTGGCTTCCGCGATGGACTTATCGATCTCCGGCTGTGTGGCCTTGGAATCCATGCAGCGTTCCAACTGAAGCGAGTCGATTTCTTTTCCCTTGACGAATTCCAGAACCTTGGATTTCAGATTGTCCGCCGTGACGTCGGCCTGGGCCTCGTAAATCCAGTCGTGATAGTCCCAGAACGCGGCCGGATTTTGCTTGAAGATGCACCGGCCGGCGATCGCCGCCGGCAGCGCCCAAGGATGAATCTGCGAGAGCGGAAGATCCTTAAAGTACAGCCGAACCTCTTTGGGATACGTGCTGATCAGATTCGATCGCAGCGACTTGGCTTCTTCCTTGCAGTACGGGCACTCAAAATCGCTGAACAGCACGATCACCACCGGTGCGCCGGGCGTGCCGAAGCTGGGTTGCAATTCCGTGTGCAGTTTGTCGAGCTGCGGCTTGAACGGATTTTTGTCGATTTCGAAAAAATTGCCGCGCACGATCTTCTGCCCGTCCTTGGAGACGTACAGTGACTCGTCGGCGCTGGCCTCTCCGGCTGACGCGTGTACCGCAATCTCGTCAAAACCAGCCAGCGGTGAAGGCTTCGGATCGCCCAGTTCGACCTTGATGGTCGGCCCCCAGACAAACAGGTGGCGCACATAAGCTTCGAGCGTGGGTTTGTCAAAGGCGGATTTCTTGGCGGGAGCCTTTTCCGCAGACCACAACGTCAAGGCTGTCAAAACAGTTACAGCAAGAGTTCGAAACATGAATCTTCCTATTGTACTTGGTGGGGCGGACCCCCTGGTCCGCGGCCGACGCCCCGTCGGCTTTGGCGCGTTCCGCGATAATTTCCTCCATCCGCGCCAACAGAACACTACCCTTCAGATAACCGCCCGGAATATCGATAGAGCCCCCCACAATAAACTCAAGTCGGAAGATCACGGAATCTCCTTCTCCTCCCAGGATCACAATTTCGGAAACGCGCGTTTAGCGCCCGACCAGAGACATCTCAAGCGGTCTCCCCACAACAGGCCGAAACAAGACCGCTGTTGGCGTCAGTATGGCGACCTTGCGCTGCCACCACACAACGATGACCCCGACGTGGATCAAGAAGATGATGCTGTACTTTGGCTCGGCCCCATTTTGGCCTTCAACGGCCCAACTAAGCCGTAGCCACATTCGCGTTTATTCGCGTTCATTCGTGGCTAATCACTTCACAGCACCGGCCCAATCCGCCATGGCACAAATTCCTTGTGCCCCAATTTCTCGGCGCACGTTCGCTCCCCCGACGCCACCCTCAACACCATCTCGAAGATCTCCCGGCCAACTTGTTGAATGCTTTGCTCGCCGTCGGCGATCATGCCCGCGTTGATATCCATGTTGTCGCGCATGCGCCGGAATGTGTTCGCATTGGTGGCAATCTTGATCACCGGTATCGACGGAAATCCGATGGCGCTGCCGCGGCCTGTCGTGAAAGCGATGAGGTTGCATCCGCCCGCCGCAAGGCCGGTGAGCGAAACCGGATCGTAGCCCGGAGTGTTCATGAAGACGAAGCCCGGCGCAGTGATGCGCTCGGCGTAATCCACCGCGTCCATCATCGGCGTGCTGCCCGCCTTCGCCGCCGCCCCCAACGATTTCTCCAGAATGTTGGTCAGTCCGCCGTCCTTGTTGCCGGGCGAGGGATTATCGTTGAAGCTGCCGCCGAAGCGCGTCAGGTACTGCTTGTAGCTCGTGATGAAGCCGAGGAATCGCTCTGCCACCTGCCGGTTGCGCGCGCGGCGAATCAGAAGATGCTCGGCACCGAAGCACTCAGTGGTCTCTGCCAGAACTGCGGTCGCGCCATTGGCCGCCAGCATGTCGCAACACACACCCAGCGCCGGGTTGGCCGTAATCCCCGAGAACGAATCCGAGCCGCCGCAGTTGAGACCCAGCACGATCTTCGATATCGGGATGTCCACGCGCTGCTCGCCCGATGCCTGCTCCATCAACTGATGAATCTCACGGCGCGCGGCTTCGAGAGCGCCTGTGGTTCCGCCGCTTGATTGCAGCGTCATCCCCACCAGGCGCGAGCTTCGCGGCGCATTCGGGCCAAGATAATGGTCGATCTGGTTCACTTCGCAGCCCAGTCCCAGAATGATGGCGGCCGAGACATTGGGATGCGCCAGGACGCCGGCCAGCGTGCGGCGGAGCTGGTCAGTATCGGGGCCGATTGTATGGCCGCAGCCTTCGCCGTGCGGAAACGCCACCACGCCATCCACGTTCGAAGGCAGAGGTTCGCCGTCGAAACTCCCCGCGATCAGCTCGGCGGTGTGCGCGGCGCAGTTGCTCGCGGCCACGACGGCGATGTAGTTGCGCGTGCCGGCCCGCCCGTCCTCGCGCAAATACCCGCGAAACGTCGGCACATTTTTCGGAAGAGCAGGGTAGGGAATTTCGCCGGACGGGAACTCGTACTCGAAGCTCAGCTCCTCGAAGGAAACATTGTGGGTGTGAACATGGCGGCCCGGCTCGATGAGCAGTTTCGCCCGCCCGATCGCCTGCCCATAACGGTGCAGCACTTCGCCCGCCGGAATGCGCGCGATCGCGATCTTGTGGCCCGCCGGCACGGGGTCCAGCACCTCGATGGGCACGCCATCAATGCGCAATTTCTGCCCCGCGGAAAGCGGCACCCGCGCAATGGCGACGTTATCCAGCGGGTTCAAATGAATGGCCGAGTTTTCCGCCGTCGGCAACTTTGCGATTTCGAGTAATTCCATGCCTACCTCATCAGAACGAATTCGGTGACCTGCTCACCGGCGTGCACGTGCAGCTTGTTGCCCACTGAGTGTATCCAGAATCCGGCGCCATCGGCGGGGATGGGGATATCGGCGGGTCCGTCCACTTCCACAAAACTCCTGTTTTCGACGCCGTCCATCAGCTTGCCGATGTGGATGTGCGCGTGGCACTGCGTGCGCCGCTCGTCCCCATTGACGGCCAAACCCCACTGATCGCCCCACAGCGATTTGGCTTTCTCGATGGCCGCATTCCACAGCGCCAGCCGGGCCTCCGGCGTCATGGCGGCGAGCGCATGCGTGTGCGCGCGAGGCAGCGCCAGCCACCGGTTCGGCTTGCGAGGATTGTTGTCTTTCAGAAAGAAGACGGCCGGATCAGCGGGTTGGCTCTCCGCTGCACGGCACAGGCCGCACTCGTGCGCGTCCATGGTCTCCGGTTTGGCCGGATCGCAGGCGCAATTGCGCACATCAGCGAACGCCAGCGAAGCCAGAAGAATGAGAAGAACGCGCACTCTTGAATCAATTATAGAAGTAGGACAGGCATTCGTGCCTGTGCCACGATAAGAACGAATGTTTCGCCCGCCCGTACGGACGCTGCTGCTCGCCCTCCCGCTCGCCTACTTTCTGTATTTCTTCGGCCTGACGCGCGCCGGACTGCTGGGCCCCGATGAGCCCCGCTACGCCGCTATCAGCCGCGAAATGGCGCGGTCCGGTGATTGGTTGACGCCCCGGCTCTGGGATGAAGCCTGGTTCGAAAAGCCTGCACTGCTTTATTGGATGCAAGGTGCTGCCTTTCGCGCCGGATTGAGCCAAGACCTCGCGCCACGCCTGCCCGTGGCCCTCACCAGCGTGGCATTCCTGATCTTCTTTTATTGGGTCTTGCGCCGCGAGTTCGGCGACCCCGCCGCCGGCTTCTCCACCGCCATCCTCGCCACCTCCGCCGGTTGGCTCGGCCTCAGCCACATCGGCGTCACGGATCTTCCGATGTCGGCGGCCTTCTCCGCCGCCATGCTGCTTTCGCTCGGTTGGCTCGAGCGTGGCGAGCGCCGCTCATTGCCCGCGGCCGCCGCTCTGCTTGGCGTCGCCGTTCTGGCCAAAGGTCTCGTACCCCTCGTTCTTGCATTGCCGCTCGCTTGGATGGGCCGCCGTCGGCTGCTCGATTGGTTCCGCCCAACGGTAGTGGCCGCATTCGCCGTCGTTGCGCTGCCCTGGTACGTGTTGTGCTTCCTCCGCAACGGCTGGGGGTTTGTTGAAAAATTCTTCTGGCAGCATCAGGTCGAGCGGTTCACCACCACCGCGCTCGCGCACGGCCAGCCGTTCTGGTTCTTCGTGCCGGTCATGGTGGCTGCACTGTTCCCGTGGATTCCAGGATTGGCGCTGCTCGCCGGCCGCACGCTCTATTTCGATTCGCGCCGCAAGTTCCTGCTGCTATGGGCGGTCTTCGGCTTCATCTTTTTCTCCGCCGCGCAAAACAAGCTGCCTAGCTATGTACTCCCTGTGATGCCGCCGCTGGCCGCGCTCATGGGGATCGCGCTTGCCGAAGCGAAGCGCGCGCGCTGGCTCCTGGTGGCTACCGCGGCGTTGCTGGTGTTCCTCGGGCCCATTGCCGCGATGCTGCCTGGAGCTCTCGCCGCCGGAATTTCGCGGGCGACTCCACCTGCCTTTCAATGGATGTGGCTGCTACCTGCGCTCGCCTGCGCCGCGGTGTGGGTTCTCGACGCCACCGTGAATCGCCGCGCCGCAGTCGCGTTCCTCGCCGCCGCCATTACCGCCGGTGCGGTGGCCATCGAACTCCGCGCGTTTCCCGAAGTGGATCGAGTGGCCTCCGCGCGCCCTCTGTGGAACGCCGTTGCGCCCATCCGCGACCGCGTTTGCGTCGCGCGCCTGCACCGTAGTCTTCGCTACGGTTTGAACTATTATTCCGTCACACCACTGCCCGACTGCCATCAGGAACCGCGCGAGGTCGAAATCACCCAGGACCCCGGCGCCGCACCGCGCCTCGTCAACGCCATCGCCGTCCCCGCCAGCGCCCGCTAATTACAACGTAGACGTCGGCCTCTGCTGTTGATAGGCTGTTCATCAGAAGCAGCGACCGCAGGCTTCCACCTTCCACTGCGGATATTCCCCGAAAACTCAAACAGGAGAGAAATATGTTCCATCGAACTACGTATTCCCCCGACGGCGCCGCCATTTCGTACGCGGTATCCGGCGCGGCCGATACGGCGCTGTTCTTCATTCACGGCGGGCTTGCGGACCGCTCGTTCTGGGATAGCCAACATGGCCCGTTCGCGGACCGCTTCCGAGTCATCGCTCTCGATCTGGCGGGTCACGGAGAATCCGGCCGCGGCCGGCAAAACTGGGGGATCGTCGCATTCGCCCGCGATGTTCTGGCAGTGATGGATGCGGAGAGCGTACCTAGCGCGATCCTCGTCGGCAATTCACTCGGCGGCGCTGTGGCCATCGAGGCCGCCTGCCTCGCGGGGAAGCGTGTTGCCGGCGTAATCGGCGTGGACACGTTTCACAACATCATTCGCCGGATCGATCCGGCCTGGGCGAGCGAACAAGCCCAGGCCTGGCGCCGGGATTTCGACGGCGCACTCGATCGCATGCTCTGTGCTCTGTTCAACCCCGATGCTTCGCCGTCTCTGGTGGCGGACGTCCGGCGGCGAATGTCGCGAACACCGGCGGAGACCGTCTCAGCTATGTTTCTCTCGTTCGCCGGTTACGATGCGGCCGTGTCCGCGCGTCAGTTGCGCGTTTCGGTCAGGTGCATCAATGGCGACCTGTTCCCGACAGACATCAGCGCCAATCGCGAAATCATCCTAGACTTCGACGCGGTCGTCCTCCCGCACACCGGGCATTTCCCGATGCTCGAGCGCCCCGATGAATTTAATCAGAGGCTGGCCAGGGTAACGGCCGAACTCCGCTGCTAACCCGCCGGCGGCAACCCCGATCCGAAGCCCCCGTCCACCACGTACGCCGAGCCGGTCACAAACGACGCATCATCGCTCGCAAGAAATACCGCCACGCGCCCCACTTCCTCCGGCCGTCCGATGCGCCACAGCGCGTGAAGTTTGCCCGCTGAAGCCCGCGCCGCGGCGGGATCGGCCTGCGCCTGAAAATACCCTTCCGCCAGGCCGGCGTCGATATATCCGGGACAAATGCAATTCACCCGAATGCCCTCCTTGCCGTGATCGATGGCCATGGCTTTCGTCAGCCCGATAATGGCGGCTTTCGTCGCGCAGTAACCCGCGCACGTCGGCTCGACGAAGAAAGCGTTCACCGAAGACATATTGACGATCGCGCCCTTGGTCGCGCGCAGGTGCGGCATGAAAAACTTCGAGCACAGAAACACCCCGCCCAGATTCACCGCGATCTCGCGGTTCCATTCCTCCACCGTCGTATCTTCCACGGTTTTGTTGACCTGAATGGCCGCGTTGTTGAACAGGACGTTCACCTTCTTATACACGCGCAGCGTTTCGTCCACCAGGCGGCGCACCGATTCAGGATTCGATACATCCGTCTCGACGGCGTTCGCCTCGCCTCCCGACCGCCGGATCTGCTCGACGGTCTCCAACGCCCCCGGATGATGGATGTCCGCCACCACCACCATTGCGCCTTCACGCGCAAACTCCAGGGCGGATGCACGGCCAATCCCCCCGCCCGAACCCGTGATCACTGCGACTCGATCTTTCAGTTTCATGTCTTTCGGTTTAGAAAACGGATTTCAAATCATATGCGCGAAGCCCGTAGGTGTCAACAAAAGGCGTTCTGGTAAAATCTGTCGGGGAAAGGACCTCACCGAATGATGAATACCGCCAAGAGTCTTCCGTGGTTGACCCTGACTGCACTCGCGTTTCTGTCGCTCACCCAGCAGGCGCGCACGGCTCCGCCTCCGGAGCGTCACCCGCGTATCCACGCTGCCGTCGAGGCGCTGCGCGAGGCGCGCGAAGAGCTGAAGTCCGCCGCGCATGATTTTTGCGGCCACCGGGCCGAGGCTCTGGAGCAGGTAGATCGCGCGATTCGCCAGTTGCACGAAGCCCAGGAGTGCGCCCGTTGAACAAACCGCGCCGCGCGCCAGTCAAGCAAGCGGTTTCCGCCGTTTTCTGAGAATGTCTAAAGCCAGCGACGTTTCCCGCCGATAGAAATTGCGGAGCCCATATGTCTGTCCTGCTGCTGGACACCAGCGGTACAGTTCGCGACTGTGTTGACGTGTCGCTCGAATCGCACAATCTCGGTCCGGTCCATGTCGCCCGCGCGTTCCAAGAACTGACGAGCGAATTAGCCGGCGCGGCGGCCGTCATTCTGGATCTGGAGCAAGATTCGGATCTACAGGTCTGCCGGCAAGTTCGCGCCGCCAATCCTCTGGTGCCGCTCATCGTCTTGTTTGACGAGAAGTCGGCAGAACACCTGGAAGCTGCGCTCGAAGCCGGAGCTACGGATTGCATCTCCAAACCCGTCAACCCTTTGGAATTCTGCGCGCGATTGCGCTCTGCCAACCGGCGCCGGTGCCAGGAACCGGAATCGGCCAAGGCGTCTCCGCCTCAAGCCCAACCGCAAAGCGAGCCCTCTTTTGCTGAGAGCCTGGACCGGGCATGGCGGCGCGATTTCCGCGCTCAAACGCCGCTCTCGCTCCTGGTTATCAACGTCGACCACCTCGCCACCTATAACCGGCAGTGCGGGCGCGCGGCAGGCGACCAGTGCCTGCTGCGTCTGGCGGCCGCACTTCAAGAAACCGTCTACCGCCCGGATGATGTTGTGGCAAACCGCGGAGGAGGCGAGTTTGTGGTCCTGCTGCCCGCCACCGACACGGCCGGGGCGGTCGTGGTTGCCGAGCGCTTGCGGGCGAGAGTGTGGGCCCTGGCGATTTCTTATGCCCCTTCTTCCGAACTCCAGCAAATCACCATCAGCCTCGGCGTCGCCACCGCAAATCCATCGGCTGAGCTGTCCCCGGAAGACCTGATGGCCGCGGCGGAGCGGGCCCTCTCCAGAGCCAAGCTCGAAGGCCGTAACCGCGTGGTCATTGAACAAAACGTTGCCTTTTCCGCTCCGGCTTAACGGTAAACATATGCCGGAATTCCCCCGCCTGCTAAAATAGAAGGATTTGCTGCCTGTTATGACCAACCCTGGGGAACGGCTCGCGGCCCTCTACGACGCTCTCGCCACCCGCATTCTGGTGCTGGATGGGGCTATGGGCACCATGCTGCAGCAGCGCAATCTCACGGCTGCGGATTTCGGCGGACCGGCGCTCGAAGGCTGCAATGAAAACCTGGTCAAGACGCGGCCGGATGTGGTGCTGGATATCCATCGGGAGTACTTCAAGGCCGGTGCTGATATCGTTGAAACCAATACCTTTGGCGGCACTCGCGTGGTGCTGGCGGAATACCACCTGGAAGACCAGGCGCACGAGCTGAATTTCTCG